>Ga0307517_10003247_pt1 | contig 25453 bp, 22 predicted proteins | sample 23_EM_MG_FD_194515 | JGI IMG/M metagenome (GOLD analysis project Ga0307517, IMG submission 194515) | Populus trichocarpa ectomycorrhiza microbial communities from riparian zone in the Pacific Northwest, United States - 23_EM | ecosystem: Host-associated > Plants > Roots > Unclassified | place... | reverse complement strand
TATAAATGTATATGCCTTATCCACGGTATCGGTTCCACTATTCTCGAGGATTAACGGCGTCATCGTCACTTGATCCACCCTCTCTCCCCTGAATGATTGTTCTTTCCACTACCAATCTCAAATTGAGTAGTTTTAGTTTTTCCTTTTTAACCAACTCTACAAAATGAAATTGAAAATATGTAGGAGAAATTGAGCATAGTAATTTAGAAAAAAAATGTTTTTTTTTTAATTTTGTGATATATTTTTCACTCAATAACCTCAAAAAAATAATAATTATTAATGATATTTATAAAAATTTCATCAATGTATTTTAGCCACCGAATCAATATTTTTATTATCAATATTTTGAATTAATTGAAGAATATAACCAAACTATTTCTTTTTTTTTACTTTGTTTTTTTAATTAAATATTATTTTAGATTGTTGTGTATTGAAATTAATTTTTTTATTTGAATTTAAATAAAGAGTAAGTTTTTATAAAATAATTAAAGAAATTACCAATTATATGAATTAATAACAATTCAAAATTAATAATTATTTAAATAATATTAGAAAATAATTTGTGCAGGGGCATTTTGGTAAGCAGGAAAAGACACAAAGTTGAGGTGGAAGATGAGATTGATTGCTTTCTGTACTTTAAACCATTGGCTTCATAACCTTTTCTCACAAACAAAGAGGAAAGATAAACATTTGCCTCTCCCCTTCTATTTTTGTCTCCCTCTCTCTAAAACTCCCATCACCACCACCTCCACGGTCCACCTCCTCCTCCTCGTCCTCCTCTTCCTTCTCTCACTCTCTCTCTCTATCTCCCTTTAAGCTCAAGATCTTCCTCGCTTTCGGTGCTTTGAAGAGAAAATCTGATGCTCCTATTTGACCTCTTCTCTTCTTTCTCAAAAACTCACCTTCCATTCTCTCTCTCTCTCTCACTTTCAATCTTTTCGTTTGACAATACATATATACTATACCATCAATAAAACCCTTTTCTTGAGGTTTTTCGTTCTACTCATTAAGCTTTGTATGCTTCTCTTAAAAGGGTTTAAACTTTTTCTTTTCTTGGTTGCTTCCTCTTCAAGATCTTATCTCTACTCTGCTTAAAAAATAAGCTGACAATTTTTTTCTTTCAAGAAAGTGATACTAAAATATTCCCAGAATTTTCTTTGAGCTATAATAAATTGGTTCCTCTTGGGGTATGTGTAAATGGTTCTTCAGCATCAAATCTGTTAACTTGAGCCCACAATAGTTTAGAAGAAACAGAGAGAAAGAGAGTAAAACAGAGCATATGCCAATGGATTCAAGTAGTAATAACAACTATCATCAACAAAATCAACCCAGTTCAGGGTTATTGAGATTTCGCTCAGCTCCAAGTTCCCTTCTTGCAAGTTTTAATGACAGCGGAGTTGACAATGATTCTGTTTTGAATTACCAAGAGTTTGAGGATAAATCTGCAGCAAGAGTGAGAGAGGAAGCTGTTAACTATTCAAACTTTCCGCGGAGTTATTCAGGTTTGCCTCCTCATTATCCAAGACAGGGCTCGGCCACAAATTCTTCAGCTATGGATAGTTCATATGGTTTGATTGGTTCAATCTCAATGGGTCATCATGAGCAACTTAAAAGGGTTGATCCAAGTCTAGCTAGGCAGAATAGCTCTCCTGCTGGACTTTTTGGGAACGTTTCTGTTCAAAATGGTATTTTTCTTATTCTCATTTCCAAATGGCGTGCTTTTCAGTGATTTGTTAATCATATGATTGTTTAGATTTGTATTGTTGGGAGTTTCTTTTACTTTGGAGGTTCATTTTTTGAAAATAATATACATGTTAGCTTCAGATACTTATGTTAGACGTATTGTTTTTAGAAGCTCATTTGCTTTGAAGATAGAGGAGACAAGTCATTGTACTTGATGCATGTATTAGGGCAAGTCATACAAGGTGTGCGTACAAATTCCATTGAGTTTTGAATACTGAAGAAAAAATCTCAACTTTTAAGATGTTTGATCGGATTAGTAGAAAGAATGAACTATAGAAAACATTTTATTGATGCAATTAAAAGGGGTGTTTTTTTTTTCTCTGTTGAACGAGTTGTTTAGACACTAAGAATTGACATGACTAGAAAATAATCGAAGAATCGTCAGGAATGCAAATTTCCTCTGATACCATGATCATCAAGAATCAGAAGAGCATTACAAAGAAGAAACTTTTAAGTGTTCATATATTGTTGTGGTAGAGGGTAGAAGGAATAATTGAAAATATCTCAGTAAATTGCAGGCTATCCTGGGTGGAATGGTACTAATGGAGAAGCAAATTCAAGATTGAAGAGTCAACTTAGCCTCTCATCAAGAGCACCTTCTTCCTTAGGCTTTCGGTCACAGATTTCTGAAATTGGGAGCGAAAGCATCGAGGCAGGCAGCCCTAGTGCTGACAGTCGATTTCATAGCAGTCACGGGTTTCCATATGGTTCTTGGAACAATTCGCATTTGTCAGAGAATTTTAGCAGCATGAAAAGAGATCAAGAAAATGGAAACCTGTTTTCTAATAATGCTCAGGTATACATTTGTGTACTAGGTGTTTAGTTATCCATTACTGCTCATTGCTCAAGTTCTAATCCAACTGGTTGTGTAAATTTAGAACGGAGAGCTTGGAAATCGCACTCATGTATTCGCCCATCACTTGAGTTTACCAAAGACTTCAGTTGAAATGGTTGCCATGGAAAAGTTCCTTCATTTGCAAGATTCTGTTCCTTGCAAAATTAGAGCAAAGCGTGGTTGTGCCACTCACCCTCGAAGTATTGCAGAAAGAGTATGATTAATTATCCCCATGCCATTCACATTTCATTTTTTAGTATTCATGTATCAGATATCGAACCTCCCTCCATTCTTATAGTTTTGGTCATCTGCCCAATCAGTTGTCGTAGTTATTACAATTAGATTATATGGAATAAACTATTTTCAGGTAAGAAGAACTCGGATCAGCGAAAGAATGAGGAAACTACAAGAGCTTGTCCCAAACATGGACAAGGTAGGATATCGCCATATACAATTCAGCTTCAAAGTTATCTCGGGAAACTGACAGTGTTTTTCTTCTTTGCAGCAAACAAACACAGCAGACATGCTAGATTTGGCTGTAGATTACATCAAAGACCTTCAGAAGCAGTACAAGGTATGAAGGAGAAAGACGAAAAACGTAGGAGTTTTTTCCAAATATTACATCTTCTTTCATTCACAAATCCGTTTTCTTTTGCAGACACTCAGCGACAACAGAGCCAACTGCAAGTGTTTAAGCAAGCAGAAACCAGTGCAAAACAAAATTGTTTGAGGTGCTTCTGTACAGAAATCCAAGGGGCTTTAGGACCTGTTCTTATTGATCTTCAGTATCAAAAGCAAAATATTTTTGTTTCAGTGGGCAAGATGTAGTAAGTTCGGTAGAAATCTCCACCCATTCTGATCCTGAAGCAAACAAAGCTTCCAATCATACGACCTGATATAAAGAGAGAAATGTATAGAACATGTTGTAATGCATCAATTCCTTGTCATGAAAATATAAATGCATGAATTTCCTTGTGCTGTCTTGTTATATCTTTCTAGATACATATTTAATTAAAGAAGTGTCAATCATTGTAATCTTGATCCTTGGCACATCACAGAGTGAGAGAAGGAGTGGAATATATACAGTTGACTGTACAAATTCATCCAATTTTTCAATCCTTGACAAGAAGAGTGGATTAACAAGGCAAGTTGAGTCTTTCTACTTTGATGTATAGCCTGAACTGGACTGATTCAATGACCTTAATTAGTTTTTTGTTCCTTTTCCAATCTAAATCAACCGGCGCTGCTGAGTGGTAAATGACTGTATCTGTATGTGTTCTAAAGTGGTTTGATGCATGCATTTCGAGAGCCTTGCACGCCGTTATCGAAAAGTAAGATCACGAGCATGTTTGGAATATTTTAAAATGCAAAAAATTATTATGTTAATTGTATAGGAAAATCTCAAATACCCCCAAGTACATAGGGTTCTTGATCGAGTCCCTGCATTTTTTTTTAATAGTTTGGGCAAAAACCTTAGAAAATTCGAAATACATGAAGGACACAATTGAGAAAAAAAAATTCATTGAAACCTCAATTGAGATGGAGGTTATAATTTGCAACCTCATTCAAGGTTATCCCTATCTGTCAATTGATCATGCAAAATTCGGCCAATAAAAAATTGTAAAAAAAATATGCATTATTCGTGTCATTGACTTATAAATAATGCATTTTTTAGGATTCTCCCTTTTTTATTTGTTAATTTTCTGGTCAATTTATTGATTACAGCCTCTCTCTCTCTCTCTCTCGCCTTGCCTTGGTAATTTCATAGTGATGTTGCTGAACATGATTCTTCAGACATGAAAAAAAAGGCTACGAGCTACCCATTTTTCTTGTTTATAAAAAAGAAGTGCTCTCACACTCAAATTAATCATGTAATAAATTATTTCAGTGAGAATTAATCCCATAAGAAATTGATTTCATCATTCTTAAGAGGTCAAAAACAACGTGAGTTCATCCTAAAAAGTTTCTCAGCTGTTTATGTTTAAGAGTGTGGTTGCGGTTGTTTTTCAAAGTGTTTTTCATGTCGAAATATATCAAAATGATGTTTTTTTATTTTTTAAAAAATATTTTTGAGATCAAAGCATCAAAAAGATCCAAAACACACAAAAAAATTAATTTTTAACAAAAAAACATTTTTAAAATTTTTAGAGAACGTGATTTACACCGAGTTCCTAAACGCTCTCGTATTATTATTTCATACACCAAAACCGATTGTCTAAAGAGATAGTATTTAGCTTCCTAAATATTAGAATGATGCAAAAACAATATTTCATTTTAAGAATTTCCAACAATAATATTTGTTCATCTTGACATGAAATTAAAAACTTCAAATTTAAATTTAATTATCCAAGGACTTTGATTTTATAGTTATAGTATTTTTGGACTGATTTACGAGTCCACTACGTTTATGTTTCCTCTCTAAAAAAATCTTAATGATGCACCCACGAACACATAACCAGTACTTGAGATTAGAGGGGAGGGATAATAGCATAGTAAATGTATGTACTTCTCAAATTTTTACGTTCGAGTAATCAGTAAAAATATTAAAAATACATAATTAACCAATTTGGAGAGAGAATTTTTTCCCAAATTCGTTAATTTATTATTTTTTATAATATTAAAAAGGCATTAAAACCTAACTTAGGAATCAGTAAGTTTATAAAATGAATTGTTAATTAGGATTTTAACGTTCTTTTTATATTTATAAAAAAATAAGAAATTAAAAATTAATAAGTTAATAAAATGAATTTTAAGCCGGATTTCAATACCCTTTTTATATTCATGTGAAGATTTAAAAATAATGAAATAGAGGGAAATTTCTTGTCATAACGGAGTTTTACATGTCATCACTGCCACATCGTGTTAGCTCCACGTTCATATATCCAAAATTTTACTTGATTGCAACAATTTTTAAAGTCAACATATCAATTTGAAAAAGAATTGTAAGAATTTACAAATTAAATACAACATTTCAATTTTAGAGGGCCATGAACTCAAAGTTTTTGTAAAGTTGCAGCAAACCCTTATATATTTATTTAATACAGGAAAAACCACCGTATATATGTCATGAATCACTATAGGTTGGACAGAGGATTCCTTGTTTTACCCTTAAAAAAAACCACAAAGATTTGGCTTTTGGAGGTAAAATGATGTTTTCACGAGATTTATTGTTATTTTAGAATTGTTTAGGGGTATTTTGATTTTTTTTATATAATTTTTTTGCATAGTTAAATTACTTGATTGCCCTTAAAAAATTACTATAATCTAGGGATCTTTTTGATATTTATTTTTTCAATCACAGTGTAATGATTCTATTGCCATTAAAATTAAAATTCTCAAAACTTGACTATAGGGGCTTCTTCATGATTTCACAATGGTTTTTTTCGTAATAATTATTTGATCATAGAGACAATGTGGTGTTTTGATAAATAATAAAAATAAAAAAGTTAGTGACATGTGTCAGCGTGTCCGTCACCCTCTAGCGGCTCACGCGACCAACTCCAGTGGTAGAAACCATTGTTCCGTAGTGTAATTCGATTTGTCTCAGCGTCCTCTTCCTTCACAGGCGACGCTTCAAATTCACATATTAGCCCTTCAAGTTTTGTTTTCTTTGGATTCGGTCCCTCCTTTTTTTATTCTTATTTGTTTTATTTTTATTAATTTCTAAAACAAGATTTTTTATATTTCATCATCCTTTAATTTTTTTTAGTCTATCAAATTTGTTTCTTATTTTTTTAATTGTTACTTTTTTATTTAAGATAATTTTTGAATTTGTTTTTTTTTTTTAGTATCACTCTCCTTCATTTTTCTTTTTTTGAGACTTGATAATCATTCTTTTTATTGCTATCTTTTTTTTTATTTTGATAAATTTTTTAAATTGATATTTTTTATCAATTTCATCCTTCAATATTAAATTGTTTGAGAATTGAGTTTTTTTTATTGAACCAGGTCTATGATTTCACAAGTTGAAAATTTGAAAAATTAACTAAAGTTCAGAAGATTCACCTCAATTAATTACTATGGATTGAAATAGTAAATTTATCATTTTAAAAAGATTTCACACTCACCCTCTTCAATTACCGTGGATTAGATATTTTTGAATTGATCGAGGTTACTATTGTCGTTTTATAATTTTTTTGCATAGTTAAATTACTAAAATAAAATTAAAAGCAAAACAACACTTAAGTTTGATCTAGGTCTTGTATTTTTTTTTGAAACTTCACTTTTCAAAGCACAATGTAAATACTCTATTACTCTTAAAATCAAAACCTTAAAGCTTGATTTTAGGGGTTTATTCATAATCTTATATTGTTTTTTTTTTGGTACAATCCTTTGGTCTTAGGGGTAGTTTGGAATTTTGATTATTATCAATAATAATTTTAAAAAATTATTGGAGCGTGTAAACCATCTCACCGTCATCAGGCGGCGCATGTGACAGCTTACAATGATAAAAAAATAGTTTTCCTTAGTAATTTTTGATTCATCCAGGCAGGGCCAACCTCCCTAAACGATGTGTGCATTGTAATTCCATCCGGTTTGGCTCTGGTTTGTTTTTTTTTTCTTTTTATTTTCTCTCTCCTCCATATTAATTTGCATGTTATCCCAAAGAAATTCACAACAACCGTTCAAAATTTAAATTACAAAAAATTACCTAAAAATCATGCATTAAAAAAATTAATATTTTTTTCTTAAAAAAATTGATACTAAAATTCGAACCCAAATGAAATGATAAAACTTGTTCATCGGACCAAACCCACCTCTCGGATTTATTATCCAAGGACTAAGAGTGATGAGGCTAGACTAAGGAGCAAGTGGATCGACGTTAATGGAGGTGACACAGAGATGAAGGATAAAAAGTGTCAGCGAACCAAGTCCTGAAGGCTGATATGTCTCGAGCTCGCATTTGTGCATGAAACGTGGGATGTACGTCCCATGGAGTAGAAGGATAAAAAACTTGAATTCGTGAAGTCAGTTTATCAAGCACTTAAAGTAGAGGTGATAATTTTTGATTCGGTTCGGTTTTTATAAAAAAAAAGTAATCAAACTGAATTTTTTTTTTTAAAAAACCGAAACCGAACTGAAATCGGGTCAAACTGACCGGTTTCGGTTCTGTTCGGTTTTTAGGATAAAAACCAGTTCAAACCGGTTTGGCTCGGTTTTCTCGGTTTTGGCTCGGTTTTTTCCTGTTTTGGCTCGGTTTTTTTGGTTTTTTTCGGTTTGGGTTCGGTTAGGTTTTTTGCTTATAAAACCAAAATCAAACCGAACCGGCCAATTTTTTTAAATTTTAATCGGTTTAATCGGTTTTTTTACAGTTCGGTTTTTTTAGTTTTTTTTTTAGTTTTTTCGATTTAATTAATTTTTCAATTTTTTTTCTCATTCCTATCTTCGAGAACGTGAAGATGATAGGCTCGTATCATAAATATCGAGTGATTAATCATGATGGATTTTTTAATCCATCTCTTAATCATATCCCTCTTAATTATATCCTTGATCGATTTTATATACTATTTAATTTTAAAAAAATTACGACATCATTTAATCAACAAGAATCAAGGCATGAAAAAAAATAGAAAACCTCTAAAAGTCTGTCTTAATTAGCCGATAATTATTTTTGGGTACTGGTGGTTAATTGATAAAATACCCTAAAAAGGAAAGTGGCATGATTCTATCAACTTCATCACAGTCAACGACCCAGATCTACCCATTTGATTTACTTGTGTATCCTGCAAAGCACCAAAACCTTTACCGTAACAAACCGTTAATGGGTCCCGCAATTGCCGTTGGTCTTTCCCTCCATCTCTCCTTCTTCCTTCCTCACACCCTTGTCTTTCTCTGCAACCCGTTTCACAGACAAAACCAATCATTTCTATTTTTTCTTTCATTCCCTTTCAAACCCTAACCCTAACCCTCATTTCTAATTCCCATTTTATCCTCCATCATCCCCATTTTACCCTTTTTCTCGCCTTGACCAGTAATTAATTCTTTTCGATCCTTTTTCTTAAGCTTTTTATTGATTTTAATGCTGGAACGAATAATGATGTTTTGACACCAGATCACTACAATCTCTCTCTTTTTTTGCATGGTTTTATATGTTTTTGAGGAGAGAATCTTGTGGGATTTAATTTGTGGATGCGAAAATGTCGAATTATGTTGATTACAATCAAAAGATTGATTATGTTTTCAAGATTGTGCTAATTGGAGATTCAGCAGTTGGAAAATCACAGCTTCTTGCGAGGTTTGCAAGGAATGAATTCACTGTGGATTCTAAAGCCACCATTGGGGTTGAATTCCAGACAAAAACGCTTGCTATGCATAACAAGACGGTAAAAGCACAGATTTGGGACACTGCTGGCCAAGAAAGGTGTGTGTTTTAGACACTTTCTCTTGATATTTTGTCATTGTATTTAGATTAGATCACTTACAATGAGCTTGAGTATATATTAGATTTTTGAAGATTAAAAACCAGATTGGAAAATTTGTGCTTGAGAATGTGCAAGTCTAAAATAGATAATAGTGGCCTTGAGTTAATGGGCTTATAATTGAAGAAATGGAATGACAGTTTGTGACAAGGTGTAACATTTACTTGTGGTATGGCTTCATAGAATCCTAGTTAACATGAATAATTTAGAGGAGTCTCAGATAGATTAATGCACTGGTGAAAAATTATTTCGTCAGGAAAAATCTGCTTTCAATTATCTCATGATTTGGTGGTGGATGCAACATATATGCATCTACATATATATAGATTCAACAGGCTTCCTTGTTAGAGGATCAGGCTCAGTGCCTAGATCATGCCATTTGTTCCTAAGGTAAATATTATAGTTGCTGCTCAATTTTAATAACTTACGAGGACTATTCTGTAGGTTGCATCTTTGCTACTTAATCCTCTAGTTGGACAGATCTTGTCTTGTTTCCACTCAGGGAAACAAGCGTAGGACAAGGGATCATAAGGAAGAAAACATTAGGGGATTTCATGAATTCCCGTTCTGGTAGAATGAAAATGAAGAGCATGGATTTCAGGAATTCCCAGTTCGGTTGGAGACCTAGAGCTGAGAGTTATAGACAGAGATACCAAGATTCAAATGACAGCTTTAGAAGCTGAGAATCTCAATTTCTTGTCCTATCATATGATCTAGTAGAGAAATTTCTATCCGGTATAAGAATTCCATCTCCACATCCTTTTCGCATTCTCAAATTTTAATGTTCGTTCTTTTGGGATTGGTTCCTACTATTGTTTTCACTATAAGTCTATACCACTCGAGCAAATTCCCTTTCTTTCTCGCACAGATTCCTTATGATTTCATACGTAAATAGAAGCTTATGTGCGGATGCTGCTAATTGTGGGAAGTTTATCAAAGGATGACCATTGCACCGGTCCTTTTTCTTAGGCCCTGTTGCTGTTTTATATGCCATCTTTCTCGTTGCCGTGTCGTGTATGACTGTGTCTAGTTAGTTTGCCCCTGCTTAAAGGTTGGTTTGGCATCAATTGCAATGCCATGCTTCTGTTTTTCTTTTCTTATTGTAATCCAAACTCAGTAGCCATTGGTCTACAACATCAAAATGTAGAGAAATTAAGTGCTATAGAGGAGCATGCGGCTAGTGCCGTCCATTCTTGACCATTAACGGTGTCGACCTCAAAGCTTTGTCAATGCACCGTGCCATCCATTCTTGGCTGCTGCACATATGGGCTGCCATTTCACATGAATGGAAACAACCCGACAATCACCCCTTTTCCGTTCATGTGGCATAATCATCTTCTTTGATAGTTGTCAAACCTTTCAATCATCAGTCTGATCAAAACACATCTTTTTCTCAAATCAAAGCATCATTACAACTAAATGACCTAACATGCCACATCTAAAAAGTGTTGACACTTGTCCCTAGGACATACCACATTCCCCCATCAAGCTTTGCAACCATTTTCGGTTCAAAATGATTAACTAAGTCTTTTACCGAGGCTTACAACACTTCCTTAAAAAAATATTTATTTTCGAATGCGACATTCACTAACTAAATATTATAGTGCGATTACGAGCTCATCATTTTCTTAAAAGTCTACTCATTCAGGAGTCATATTTGTCTTCTGTTTCACCTTAGAAATTACGTTTTATTTCTCCATTAGTCATTTGCTCTTCATACAAGAGTCCAACTAGCTCTCCTCTTTCACGACAGGGGAAGTTTATGAAAAGTTGATCTACACTTATCTTTATACTCGTCTTAGACACTCCATTCTATTGACTATCCACACACCTACCGTATCCACTAATATCCAGTTGTAACATCAGCTCAAGGGTGATCTAAAATTGAGTTCACACCATGACCCTCACACCTTCTCACGAAGGTGCCTTTATTGTTTTTCATAAGATGATTGCATCCTTCTTCCTCTAAGATGCCTTCAAGTGGCTCTAACATTCTCTATCACCATATGTACTATAAAAGAGATCACTGCCACTGATTGCATGGAGTTTCTGTGCATTCCATTGAAGCGCTTACACCATTTCACTCAAGATTCCGACTCTATCCACACCTTCAAACCAAGATGTCTTTGTCTTTCTTCATAGGTGATCACACCCATTCAATTAGATGAAATAACTTATCTTTCCATTCTTTGTATGCATCGAAAAGGTCTAATTCGCTATTGTCTTCCATGATCTTAATATCATTAACTTAATAGAGGCGAAGACAAGGGGTTTGGCAGGGCCCCGACCCTTGCCTGAATATTTTTTCCAGCCTTTGCCTTGGACAATTCATAGTTTTGGCTCTAAAACTAGTAAAATTTAAATTTTCCTCACTTAACTAAATTTCATAGCTCTACCCCTAAGTGCGTCTTCTTTTTCATCATCATCATCTCCCCACAAAAAATGACAATCACACACTCTTTCCACGAGCAATCTATATCATAACATCAGAATCACCATTTTCATTTTGAATCTCAACAATCATACTATACAGTTGCATCTGAAATGATTAATTAGCTAAAAACTAGGATGAAATAATTCAAATTGCATTTTAGATGGCTTAGATATGAAATCATTGAAACAAGTATGACCTCATGAATGACTTAAATTCAACAAACCGGTTGCACGATCAACTATACTAAATCAATTCGTTTAGTCTGCGGCTCGGCTTGACTCCCTTTAGCTTGGCTCAACTCGTGGCACTACTTTGCTGACATGGCTGCTGAATGGGCTTTGATGATATGGTACTGGTTTCAGGTCAGCCAATATGGTCTGGGTCAACTGGTCTCGGGTTGGGTTAGGCCATTTAGGGGAAGAAGGCTCGTGCAGCGCGTCGGCAACTCCATCGTCGGCGTGTGTGGGCACATGCAGCCATGCTGGAAGTTAGTTTTTCGCTCATTTTTCACCAGCGTGTTCTTCTCGACCTCGTCGTCATGATGGCATGTTAAAAACACATTTGTGACCACTTTCATTTCTAGGCAAAAATCAAAACACCTAGTGTTTATCTTCAACCATGCTCTGAAGCCACTGGTGGTGGGAGTGGGATTAATGAGGATGCTGGTGGTGCTTCTTAGGGAGTAATATCACACACACAAAGATGGCAGCCATTGTTGAACCCTTGATTTCAGCTTCCATGCTCGAACTCTTAGCTAGGTCGGTGGAGAAGAAAGGGCTATTGATTGGACGGTGGAGAAGAGAGATTATTTCACAACACTTTCATCTTAGATTTCTTGAACACTTAGGACTATTATGGCCAATGAGACTCCCCCTGGCATGACTTTTGTGATGTGTTAGTTTAACTGATGGAATTTTTCTACATCTCTATCATTATTTTTCAGGACCTATTTTTGTTAATCCTTCTGCTTCGTGCCTTGTTTAAGAGAATTTAACTTATACACACACATAGCATTGTATGAGGTTTTTCCAAATACCTTGACCAACACAACCTTGATAATCATCTTATATCTTTTTTTTTCTGTCCTTTTTACTTGAAGATCTTCAAGAAACTATTGCTGCTTTAGAAGCTACTAATCCTGAAACAAAGGCTTCAGACCCAAATAGAAGTATTATCTGCAAACTTGACACCGGCTCTGAAAATCCTTTCTGATATTATTATGAAAGCAATATTTCTTAAGGCATAGACCTTGTTTCTCACATATTGAGGAGCCTTCTCTCATTTAATTTGAAGCAATCCTGAATCCCACTATCAGTATTATCAGTAATGTCATCCACTGAAAGGCCTGCCAACAATGACATCATATTCCCTCTCCTTAAAACACAACAGAAGATGGAGAACTGATTCTTGAAATGCATGTTCCATTTTCATTCAGCTTAGGCAATCATTGGTTTTTCTCATTGAAATGAGGACAAATATGATCTTCACAGGGAAATATTTAGTTATATTTTTAGTATTTGTTACAATTCTCATTTAAACATTATTAAGGAATCTCAGTTTAACTTTCATTTCCTTTGAAGTCATACTGGCCTATAGTTCATTAGCAACCTAAATACATCTATAGCTAAACAATGTGCTTGCTTGCTTGCAGAAGGTTTTAGGTACATCCAAATTTGACATCATATATGGTGCTAATTTAGTGTGAAAAATTTCTGGCTGCAATATTTCAGATGAACAACTATACCTATGTGAAAAGCTAACTCCCTCCTTTTCCTGCCTGTTTGCTTTTGATTGGTACCTTAGTCTCTATCGGCCTGACCTTAATCCTGATTTGGTCCTAAACACAGGCAATCTGATATTTGCAAGCTCTTCCATTATGTTTGTTGAAAATGAACATGTACACTTAAATCTGAATCTTTTTTAGTACATTTTGTGTTTGTTCTTTCTTGGGGTGTTTCTTCTCTTCTCTCAGATACAGGGCAGTGACGAGTGCATACTACCGGGGAGCAGTTGGTGCTATGTTAGTTTATGACATGACCAAGCGCCAGTCATTCGATCACATGGCTAGATGGCTTGAGGAATTGAGGGGGCATGCTGATAAGAGCATTATTATCATGCTCATTGGCAACAAGTGTGACCTGGGGAGTCTCCGAGCAGTTCCGGCAGAAGATGCTAAGGAGTTTGCTCAAAGAGAGAATCTCTTCTTTATGGAGACATCAGCACTTGAGGCTACCAATGTTGAGACTGCTTTTTTAACAATGCTGACAGAAATATATAGGATAATCAGCAAGAGAACTCTTGCTGGCAATGATGAATCGAATGAAAATTCAGGTGCCTTCAAGGGAACTAGAATTTTAGTTCCTTCACAGGAGCAGAATTCTGAAAAGAAAGGTTGCTGCATGTAATTCTAGCCTCCAATTTTAACATTTGTTTGAGTTTTTGGGAATCCTGTTTAATTAGGCTCCTTTTTCTGAACAATGTCACATATACTCCTTATTGTTGACTAACAGAGCCTTGAAAGGTGGGTATCCTTATTGTTGACTAACAGAGTGAGGCATTTATCAGTTGAACTGGTATCTTTCTATCCATTATGATGATGATGATGATGCTGCTTGAGTATAATTCCGTGGAGGGTGATGATATCCCAAGATTGTCAATGTAATAATCCCATTTTTTGGGTGAATTTTGCTTTAACTCCACTCTTTGCAGCGAAGAGAAGAACCATAATATCTTATAATTTTTTCCATCTTGACAAACAATCTAAGAATCATTACATGTTATTTTTTAAAGTATTTTTTATTTAAAAATATATTAAAATAATATTTTTTTATTTTTAAAAAATTATTTTTGATATTAGGGCATCAAAATAATTTAAAAATATTAATTTTTAGTAAAGAAAAATAAATAAAATTTAATTTTTTTAAAAACACTTTTAAAATGCAAAAACCAATAGAGACGGAAAGTTTTTGGGAGTGTAGTAACAATTGTTTTTCAAAGTGCTTTTCATTTCAAAACACATTAAAATAATTTTTTTAAAAAATATTTTTGACATCCGTATATCAAAATAATATGAAAACATCAAAAACATATTAATTTTAAAAAAAATTAAAATTTTTTCAAAAAATACTGCCTAAGGAAAGTTTGGCATTGCATTTACTTATGTTCCATTGTTTTTTCAAAAAATGTTTTTTGGCTTAAAAACATGTTAAATTAATATTTTTTCATGAATTGCTTGAGATCTGTAATAATTAAGAAAGGGAATATGCATATCAGATGAATTGCTTGATTTTTTATCAGGATTTGTTCAATCAGTAAATAATCATTATATTATAAGTCATTCTGTGGTCTTGGATTAGATGTATAAAATCAAAACACCTAAAAAACCAAAAAACAAAAAATTGATTATTTGATCATTAGTTTTTAGTGTATTTGAAATTATAGTAGTTTTTGCAATTGTGATTTTTAAAAAATAAATTTGATTAAAACTCTTATGAGATATATTTTTACATATAACTAGTTGAGTTTCATAGTTTTATTTAATTCATTTTCACTAATAAATTATTTTTTACTATTTATTGGCACTGATAATTATTTAATTAAATAAAAAAATTATTAAACATAATATAGTGTATGATCTATATTGCAAGATCAAATATTTTTATCTTAATTATCTCTTGATTAAATATCAATTTATTTAATTATATACATGTATAAAAATTTTGATTTATGATTGAAAATTTCTTCTATATCCAAAAACTTATATATTTATATTTTTATCTGATCTGTAATGAAACGCGGGTCAAATAGCTAGAAAAAATAAAATAAAAGATAGTGTACATTGAAATACATTGTTGATTGTAAAGGGACACCTTCTCGTATATCGGTTCACTAAGATTCAATGCTACTGTTTATAATGATATTCTTATAGTTTTGTCAAATTTTAAGAGTCATTATAAGTTCGGTATTGACCAACTTTGCATTTAGGTCCCTTTACTTTGTAACAGTGGTGTATTTGATCACGTTTCAGTCTTTCTATGTAGAAAGAAGGGAGAAGTGATAGAAAAGAAGGGGAAGAGAGAATACTTTGTCTGACCTTATTTACATCATCGACATTGATATCAATCTATTCGTCATGGAGAGAGTAGTGTATTGACGGTAGTTAGTGGTTCTGAAATGGTAGGTAAAGGGAGATTGGATTCTAAAAATATAAAAGGTCTTTTGAGTTTAATTTAGTTTTTTTAAGTAATTTTAGTTTATTAAAATGAGTTTTGAGGTTGAAAATCAGTGTTCAGATGATCGTGGAACAATTTTATGGTGAAAAATGGTATAAAAAAAGGGTTTTTGAGGAGCAAACACCTACAAACCCTTGATTTTCTATCAACCATTTAGTTATTGAAGTTATTGTAATGGGTAACATCCATTTGAAAGTTGGTGTTTGAAAGTAATTGTAATGGGTTCGAAAACCATGTGCGTTGAAAAATGGGCTTGAAACCCACATATTTGGGCCTTTTCTTTCAAAGCCTATGTAGCCCGTGCACATCAGCTTTATTTTTATTTTTATTTTTATTTTTTCAAATCTTTTTTATATTTGGGTTAAATATAATTTTTTTAAAAAATTATTGAATTTGGATGAGTTCATGACCCGGATCACTTGTTTAATAGGTTAAGCCATAACGTTTAGACTATTATTTTTTTTAATGCATTTTCTGTCCCTCTTTTTTTTTTTTTAAAAAAATAAATTTACCATTTGTTATTTATGATTAATTTTTTTATTTAACTTCATTATTTGTTTTCAATGATTTACTTTTGCTATCTTAGTCACACATTACTGTCTTGTTTTTTTTTAAAGAAATATTTCTTACAAGAAAAATCTAATTTGTTTTATTGTTGTATAATTAAATGAAAAATAATCTCTAGAATGAAAAAATTATTGAATATAATAATGTGTATGACTTGCGTCGTGAGTTTGACTTGTTAACTCAAGTTCAGTTATGTGTTTTTTTAATTGAGTATTGTTTTTTATTGATTTTATCCTTGAATATTATCAAGTTAATTAACAATTGAGCTTTTTCTAATTTATTTTTTTAATCTTTGTGAATTTTGTAAATTAACTTCTATTAATCCTGATAAACCTAATATGTTTCTGTTTATAGTCAAATATACAAATGATATTGAATTCACGCTTAAAAAAAAAAAACATGTTAGAGATGCCCAATTGTGTGGGCAAAAGCGTAACGTCAAGTATCCCGCCTCTGAACGCATGTTTTTTTTTTTTCGGCGTTTCAAAAATTTTCTAACTTTATAGCGCGGGCCAATGCACTGCTAGATTCTATTTCCTAAAAGATGATCGAATTTGATGCCTCTGCTCAGAAGGAAAAAAAGAAAGCTACGTGCAGCCCAATTGTGAGGGCAAAAGCGTAACGTCAAGTATCCCGCCTCTGAACGCATTTCAAAATTTGAGCACCCTGCTTCCCTAATCAATGAAGCAAAACACTAAGCCCTAATCTTTCTTAGCCTTTCCAAGGCAACAAACACCAAACCCTTTCTCATTTCTCTCTCCAGAATCTGTCATCTGGGTTTTATTGAAGTGTCATTTTTTCAGAAGGAAGCTCATCTGGGTCTAACTTTGTTCTTTTATTTGTTAATTGCTTATTATTGTTGTTTCTTTATAATCCTGTTGTTTCTTTAAAATCAGTGATTGGGGTAATAAGAAAATGTTATTTTCTCCATTGGGTAGAGGATATTTTATGTTTCGTAAAAGAAATTGAATCTGGGTCTGGATGATGAGAAAATGAGGAGTTTTCCCTGAAAATGTGATGAGATCTCTGTTTTTGTTTTTAATTTTAGCTTCATTTGGGGTGCGAGAAACCCTAGTTTTCCTGGAAGTTTTGTTTTTTTGAAATGATTAAAGTTACAATATCTTGTTTCATTATTCTCTAGTTGTATTCTGACAAAACCCTCATTTCGCGGAAAATTTTACTTTTTTTTTTCCCGGGGTTCTCTTTATATAATTCGAGATCTCTGTTTTCTTCAGTTTCTCTATTGTGAATTAGACTTGTTTAATCTTCTAATTATTAAATTAATGTAACAGAATCTTGGTTAATTCTCTCAGATAAAAATGACGGAATCAAGAGATAGACTGTCAAGGGCAGTAGACATAGCAGCAATCTTTGCTGCGAGAAGACAATCAATGAATCTTGGTATCTATCAAGACCGGCCAGAGCTTGACATGGCGCTGTTTGGTTCTCCTAGAACAAACACAGCAATAAGAAATCAAACAGTGGGCGTGGGTACCATTACTGGGCGCGGAAGAGGTAGATTGGGCACTCCAAGGGGTCGAGGAGGCTGGACTCCATTGGACAGAGAAAATATGCCTCCCCCTGGGAGTGCCCGGAGAAGAAGGGGTCGTGGATCAAATAGCTTGTTACCTTCCTGGTACCCCAGAACCCCTCTTCGTGATATCACCGCTGTTGTGAGGGTAATGATTGTTTTCTTCTTTTTACATTTTGTTGTAGAACATTTATTGTTTGATATATTAGGATTAACGTCATTTGATAATCCTTGGCGCTTTGATTAGTGTTCTGCTTTGTTGATTATAAATTGATTGCTTGGTTATGTGTAATTATAAGATTCTTCCTGACTGTGTTTTTTTTTGGGGATTATTATAGGGTTCTAATGATGGGTTAATCGGGTTCTCAGTAGATAATTGGATTTTACTTGTTTAATGTATGGGGTTATTGTATTTTGTGATAAAGTAACTTGAGAATAATTTTCTGGCTACCTGCCTAGTGTTTGATTCTATGTAATATTATTATATGGCTTTCATGAAGTTGAAATTTGATGAAACCATGTTCTATGCAAGAAATGCTAATTAACTTGAGATAATTGGAAGATATTTTTTGTTGGTTTTCCATGAAAATAGCTAATGGTACGATGTTTCATCTATTAAATCTAAAGTCATTGCCTATCTCTAAGACTCAAGCATATTTTTTTTTTGTTATAGTAGTCTAATTTCCCTTTCATCTGCATTCTGCGACCAACATATTCAGTAAAAATTGATTTATTTATTGCGTGTTGAGTGGAACAGACTGCTTTGATGAACTTCTGCAATTTCTATATTTTTTCATTTCAATCCTTGCATAGTGGAGTGTGAAAGGTTTGATGATGAGTTTGTGGGTGTGGTTGTGCTTCATTCTCTAAATTGCCCCATCAATGAGGGGGTGTGAGCTGATTTCAAGTCCGTGTCCTAAGTTTATAGATCAATCCCCATGAGTGTCCTGTCAAATTGGTCAGAGCGGAATTTTATTGGTATTGGCTAGACATCCCTGGTGTCCAACTCGATCACCCACGTCATATGGGTTGTCAAATAACCTTTGCTACACTGCCTTGTTGGCAAAAGCCAACACATTATCCATTCTCTCAGCTTTCAACCTTGTGAAAACCTTCATTGCCCCATAATTGTTCTAGTAAGGTGGAAATGTTACTTAAATGGACATGGTTTTCAGTTTTGCGTACTTTCCCGTTCAACTTATTTTGGAGAAATTCTTTGTTTAGGCAATTGAAAGAAGGGGACGCTTGGGAGGAAGTGATGGTCGAGAAATCGGGAGCCCAATGCCACAAGGCCGAATGGATCCTGAATTTTCTGAGGCAACACCAGTTGCTCATCCGGAGCCCAGTAACAGGATTATGTCCCCCAAACCAACTCCTGCATTCAAGGGCTGTCCTTCCACCATTGGTAAAGTGCCAAAAATTTTACAGCATATCACAAACCAAGCCTCTGGAGATCCAGAATGTCTAACACCTCAGAAGAAACTCCTGAACTCAATTGACACGGTTGAGAAGGTAGTGATGGAGGAGTTGCAAAAACTGAAGAGGACTCCAAGTGCTAAGAAGGCCGAGAGAGAGAAAAGAGTGCGAACTCTTATGTCAATGCGGTAATTGATCATCTTCTGGTGATAGTTCCACAATATTCTACGGTAAACCAACAGCAGGAAGACAGTCACTCTCTTTAGTGACATCCTGTGCAGTAAGATTGATCATCCTCTGGTGATATCCCTGTGCTTTGAGATTGATCATCTTCTGGTGATATCTTTTCAGAGTCTTGGAACTTTTAGTGGCAGGGGGCTCTTAGATTTCAATTTGCCAGTGAAACATTGCTGCTGGGCAATCTTGTACCCTTGTTCCCTTCATTCTCATGAAGATTTTATTGATCCTTCATTCTTTTGAAGGTGTGTAGGATAGACAAGTGCTACGTATTGTTTTGACTGATGTACATAGGATACAAAATCAGGTACAGTACTTCTGTCTTTTGCGTATGATCTATTACTTCCTAGTGTGATAATGAAATAATAGATCTGAACCAGTTGAATTTGATCTGATTATGGTAATATGTAGATGGATAAAGTACACTTCCTTTGATCTGCCTCGTGCTAGTTTCATGTTGTGTGATGCTCATCAATGTGCTACTTCTTGGGCCATTCTTAATTAACCCTAATGGGAATCATATTTGTTGAATCCATCGGATTTGAAAAACCCGAAATTCAAAACTTCGGTAGAGTTTCAGCTGAACCAATCAAGATATTTACTTGATAAAATTAGATTGATTTGTCCCAGTAAGTAAATAGAGATTTAGTTGATCTGATTTAAACTTCGCTAGATAAATTTTTTTTTTCACTTTTATTCTTTTTAAATTATTATTAAAAAGAAAATTAGGTATTGTTATCAGAGTTTTAATGTACTTATATAATTTATTTTCATTTTTTTTTTCATTTATCTTTTTTTATTAATTCTTGTATCTAGTAATTTTGCAATTTAAAAGAGTTTTAAATGATACTTGTAACCTCCAAATTTTAAATGTTATTTATGACTTTTTAAATTATATTAATTTTTTAAATATTTTTTACCGTGTTATTTTATCATTTTTACTATGTTAGAATCCTAAAAAACTCGAATAACTTGAATCCACATCCTCTTTTTAATCGAGATTGTTTTTCAATTTATCTTTATGATTTGATTTGATTTTTTTTGAGTAAAATTTAGTTCTATTTCTTTTCAAATCTATATTTATCTTTTTTTTTATTCATTTTTTTTCAAGTTCATCCCTAATTATTTTGGTTGGTTATGAATTTTACATTTATTATTTTTTTTGAATTTGTTTTTTATGTTATGATTCAACGTACCTCATGATTCGTTCAATTATTTTTTATTTTTTTAGTTTCATTCATTATCTTCAAGTTCATTGAAACTTGATATTTTTTGTTTTTTACTTTTTTTTCTTTTAATAAAGTTATTTTAATATTATATTTAAAGTCAGGAATTCAATATATTTATCAGGTTTAACTTGATTTTTTTTCATTGCTTTTTATTTTTTTTTATCTCGAGTGAATAACTAAAATCTTAGGTTTTTATTTTAAAAGTATTTATATCTTTTCTACCATTAAAAAAAAAAATAGTTTGCGCATCCTGGCTATATAGGATATACTTATATAAGGAATGCTCATTTGGGCCTTATAAAGCTTTCAGCATGACTATTGTTCCGGGGGCTCCTCTATTTCATCAACTGCTTGCACAATCATCCTAGAAGGTTCACAAATGACCCAAGTTAGGTTTTTTTTTACTTTCGAATATATATATATATATATATATAATGGATTGATTTCCGTGTTTTAATTTGAGCATGTGGCAATGTCTCAGGCCATTATTAGTTTCTTTTGAAGAGTGCAAAATTAAGGGTTAATAAAACAAGGTCAGAGGGACAGGAACATATATAGAAGGTCTCAAATAATTGAAAATATAATAGATGGATTGAATCTGCTTCTCTTCATCAATAAATAATTGAAAAGTACATATCAGACAAAAAAAAAAAAAAAGAGACTACATAATTGATAATTTCTGAAGAATCACGTTAACCTGATCTCATTGGTATAAATATTATATTAAGAACCAAGCAATATTATTGGTACTTTATCTGCTGTTTAATTAACCGATATTCCAATATGGCCTTGGCATATTAATCTGGTTGAGGAAATCCATGATGCTAGTACTGAGTTCACTAAACACTGTTAGTCAATGGCTTTGATGAAGTGTGTTTAATGCACGTGAACATGTGCTAGCTGCTCCTGCATCTAAGCATTCTTACAATTAATTTAAGTTTATCTTTTTAATAATAAAAGTTTAACAGTTTGAATTGGGGTTCGTGTGGAATTACTTGCTAATTTTATCAATCTAAATGAAAGATTAGCTAGTTACCTAGCAGTCGCACAGAACTCTGCAAGATATATATATTTTCCCTCGCCTGCACTCTTAAGCACTACTCTTCCTTTTGTGTTGTGCTGTAAAACTTGCTGACCATGGCCCCTAGTGATCATAGTTTTGCATATTATTGCTGCCTCTGCATCACTTGGAGCACCATTATTATCATTGTGGTGCACCTCTTCATCAAAACATGCACCAGCTTTTGCAACAAGACTCGCCACCCACCAAGTCCTCTAGGCTTACCCATTATTGGTCACCTTCACCTGTTAAGTTCGGATTTACCAAACTCCCTCAAAACACTTGCTAGCAGATATGGCCCTCTCATGAAAATACGTTTTGGATCAACACCAATTTATGTTGTATCCGATGCCAAAACAGCCAAGGAGATCTTGAAAATCCATGATGTTGATTTCGCCTCTAAGTATACACTCGGTTTCGGTCTCTCAAAATTTGACATTTATGATGGATATACTTTCTTCAATGCCCCGTACGGCACATATTGGCGGTTTATGAAGAAGCTATGCATGACCAAACTATTCCGTGGCCCTCAGCTTGATCGATTCGTTCACATCCGGGAGCAAGAGACATTGAAGCTTTTGAAATCACTGGTGGATAAATCAAGAGAAGGGAAGCCATGTGATTTAGGTGAGGAGCTATCGGTCTTCTCGAGTAATATAATTTGTAGGATGGTAATTGGCAATATATGCGTGGAAGACCCTAATTTACCTATAGAAATAAGGAAGCTGGTAGGAGATATAATGGAAAATGCAGCAAAGTTTAGTTTCAATGAGGTTTTTGGTCCCTTGAACAGATTTGACCTTTTAGGTAAAGGGAAAAGGCTTGTATCAGCGACTAGGAAGTATGACAAGCTACTGGAGCAACTGATGAAGAAATATGAAGACAATTTTGATAAGTTGATCAACAGTGGTGACGAAGAACAGAAAGATGTGATGATCATCTTAATGGAGGCATATAAGGACACAAATGCTGAGTTGAAGTTAACACGGACGCATATAAAAAAGTTCTTCCTAGTGAGTTCTTAATTTACTTTTAGTGTATACACACATATATAATGGTTTTATTGCACTCTGCTAAATGCCTAAATCTATTTTTTTTCCTGAAATTTTAAATTTTTTTAAGATTTTTTTTTATGATAATTGTGATTTTATTAAAGATGATAGTGCCATTGAAATAATGACAAAACTAGCATATAATAAAAATAAGATTTATAAGAACAAAATTCCATATAAGATCTATGCGGCTAGAAATTTTTTCAAATGTTAATTAGAAATAATCTCTCGTGCAACGAAAAGTATTTCAGATATGAACTAAATTCATGATTTTTCTGAGAAAATATGATTTTATAATACTGATCATTAAATTTTAATTAAATAACAATTAATATTAAAGTGTAGATTTAAATATGTACGTAATAGTTTAATTTGATTCCAAAAATGCGTCTCTCACTCAATAATTTAAATAAATAATAAAATTCTTTATCAAGATTTTGGATTACAATCAATAAATTTTTTCTCTAAAGTTTAGATCGAAATTCTAAAATAATTAGAGATAAATACTTAATTACCAATCAAAGATGTATTCCACTTCATGACTAATTAATCAAAGTTGCTTGTGTGTATGTGTGTGCCTATGTATTGCAATAAGTTACCATTATATTGCTGTCATGAACTTAATTATTTCTCGCTGTACAGGAAATATTTTTTGCGGGCGTGGAAACTACTGCAACGGCCATGCAATCTGCCATTACAGAGTTAATAAACAATCCCAAAGCATTCATGAAGCTGAGGGAGGAGATTCACTCGGTTTTTGGCTCTAACTATAGGCTACTCAAAGAATCAGACGTCCCAAAGCTTCCTTTCTTACAGGCAGTTGTGAAGGAAACCCTCAGGCTAAACCCTATAGCAACCTTGCGGGCAAGGCAATGCGACGTCGATACTAGGATCAATGGCTATGACATTAAAGCTGGCACTAGAATCCTCATCAACGCCTATGCCATAATGCGAGACTCAGATTCTTGGGAGAAGCCAGATGACTTCTTTCCAGAGAGGTTCTTGGCCGATTCGATGGACACCAATTTTGATCATCATCCAACAATGGACTTTAAGGGAGATCATGATTTTCATTTCCTTCCATTCGGCAGTGGAAGGAGAGCATGCATTGCTGCTTCTCATGGCTTGATTGTCACGCACGCAACGATAGGAGCCCTAGTACAATGCTTTGATTGGGAAGTGAAAGATGATGCTAAGATTGATAACGAAATGGCGACAGGTTATTCAGGATCAAGGGTGTTGCCTCTTGCGTGCTATCCCATCACACGTTTTGATCCCACGAATGCTTAATGCTAGGTATTGAAACTTTGTGATTTTGCTTATTTGTCTTTCGCATGTTCGTTTGATTTATGGAAAATCCTTAAAATTATTCCTCTATTTATATCAATTCGGTATGTAAACTTTCTAAGAAAATGTGGTCAGCATTTGCTGGTTTGCTTTATGTGTGCAAAATTTAGACAATGTAATCAAATGGGACTAAATTGCATTAAATTGTAAGAAGACTATTAATTAAAAATACTTAAGAAATAAAAAACAAGATTTTTCGAACAGAATGACAAAAAGAAGAATTCCTGAATTGTTTTTCTTGAGAAGTATTTAGAATTTTAATGGCAAAGGATTCTAGAAATATTTTAAATTTTTTAAAAAAGATTTATTATTTTCTATTTCATAATTTTTTTTTCGCGAGTTATTATTTTTGAAATATTTTTATTATTTTCAATTTTTTTTTTGCGTCCTGTATTAGCCAGTTACATCACATTGAACTGGTCCAAATTATTACAAACAAGCACCTCTTTAATCTCCATCTTAATTACACTAGTCCACAATCTATTAATCCAACATTGATCAACTATGGCTGATATGCAAGATTTTGCAATACCATTCGTTATCTTCCAAGCATCCATCTTTCTGGTGCAAACCATCTCGGCCAAAATCGGCGGCAAGGCTGGCCTCCCGCCAAGCCCTAGAGCCCTCCCAATCATTGGACATATGTACCTCCTTGGTCCAATCCCCCACCAAGCTTTCCACAAGCTCTCAACCCGCTATGGACCTTTAGTTTACTTCTTCACTGGCTCAAAACCTTGTCTTCTTGCTTCTACCCGAGAAGTTGCAAAAGAATTTCTCAAAATCAATGAAGCTAATTTCTTGAACCGTCCTAAAGTATCTGTTGTGTGTGGTCCCGCACCATGTGATGGGGAGACCACCACATTAATCAAGAAGAGAGGCAGCTGACTGCCTCTTTAATTTAAATGTGTCTGCCACTGTCGAAGGCAGACGAGAGAGAGGGAGAATAGAATTAAAAGAGAGCAAAAACAGAGGAGAAAACGTGAGAAAGAAAGAAGAGGAGGCAGCAGAGGAGTCTGTCTTCTTTCTTTGATTTCCAGCTCGTTCACCGTTGGATCGGGCTGAGATTTGGACAGCAGCTTTCAGACACGTTACTCTTCATTCTGAACGGTTGGATCAAAGATTGGTAGTGTGGAAGCTGGTCGTTTTGACAGAAAACGGGGCTGTAAATGTTGTGAGTTTTTCTCTAACATTTCTCTCTTTAATCTTATTATATTCCGAGAATAGGTAGTTCTTGATGATATATATGTTGTAGCCCTTAGTTGAATCTGAGGAAGAACTATTGTGAACCTCTTATTTGTGATAGTGGAAGTTTTTAGGTGGACTACGGTTCCGTGGTTTTTCCCGTATTGGG
>Ga0307517_10003246_pt1 | contig 25455 bp, 24 predicted proteins | sample 23_EM_MG_FD_194515 | JGI IMG/M metagenome (GOLD analysis project Ga0307517, IMG submission 194515) | Populus trichocarpa ectomycorrhiza microbial communities from riparian zone in the Pacific Northwest, United States - 23_EM | ecosystem: Host-associated > Plants > Roots > Unclassified | place... | reverse complement strand
TCAACATAGAGTGACCAAAAACAGGTTCCTCTTGCTCATATATCTTCGCGGAGTCCATCAGCTGCATGATAGTATGGGTCAAGATGCGGAGACTAAACTGGAGGAGCCATTGCGTGAGACTTGAAGCTTGAAGTGCTCCGGAACGTTTCTGAACCGTTCTATGCCGGAGATAGTGTGGCAACACGTGATAGACGCGTCGCGTTCGAGTTGGGCGCGTCGATGGTCGGTTCAAGGACAACTCGATATGAGCGTACCACAAACTGATCAATGGCGAAAGGGGTGTCGATCGGCCTGAAGAGTGATCTAGGGATAATTGTATTAATATTTAAGGGATTCTTATCTTGTTTTTGACTGACACAGTCACCTGGTACGCGTAGTATCATAGTAAGTAGTAGTAAGCCAAAGATCGCTATTCACATGGGGATCATTGTCCAATGATAAATGCAATTGAATAATAGAAAATCCGACAATCATAGTCCGATTTGTATCTGCAGCGACATAGGTTGCCGACCGTAAAGATCAGAAAAGAAAATACAAGGTCGCACGGAAAATCTAATGCACAAATTTAACAAACTGAAGGTATTCCCCCCTAGTACTCACAGATCGACTGCTTGCCGCCAGAAGCTTCGGATTATCCTTTCGACGTAATTGGTAAATTTTAGCCTCTTGAGTAATGACGATCATCTTCTCTGCAGAGGTTGAACAACGCCGAACGTTGAACGTTGAACCTCAGTAAATAGAGAACTCTACGGATAGTCAGTTCAATGTTGACGTCGAACGTTGAGCTGATTGCGCACGGCCAGTGTGATGAGCACAATAAAACCTACCTCACCTCAAAGCACAAAATCCACCGATTGCTGGTCTCTGGAAATCGGATGGATGGTGTGAAGCTATCCGGGGTCATCGAAAACGGTGCGCTAACTTTGACTGAATCCTTAGAAGGCGGCCTCAGTGGTATCCCTAACCCGAACAGTCGATTCTTGCTTGACAAGGAGGAAAGTCCGCTAGAGCCTAACGTCTTCTTAGCTGCGCGTGTGAATTGCAGCCCAATCCCACGGAAGGAAGAAAAAAGGTGCGCGTATTCTCCGTCGAAGACGAAACCATAGAAACTCGAGGCCATCTTAGAGATTCCTTATCTGAGTCTGCCTGCCGTCACAAAACGCAACTTCCAAGATTATGAAGCAAACACAAAGCGTGCCCTTGGAAGGCATGTTTCTGCGATTGCGTCCAAATCGTGCCCACATGGACGGTGGAGCACAACGAAATGCCTTGCGGCGAGACAAATTCTCATTCTTCGGATGCTTTCGGTAGTTTTTGTGTAAGGTAGGGGTCTCTGTACTGGACACATTAAACCCCACTTCTAGGTTGCCGACTTCGGATGTAAACTAAGACATCCAAGTGAGGCACGCAAGGACTGCAAGTCCTGGTGCAATCCCGCGATGGTCGGCTGGGCTTGGGGCTGATTCATACCGAGATAATATTAGTAGGTGATTTATATCAGTAACGTTAACGCAAAACAGCGGTTTCACTGAGCTTTTTGTACGCTCAATTTAATCCCCTCTCAACACGTGAGAGGGGCTTATCACAAGGTCCGCGTTTCATCAGGGCAGTGTCGACCTTTGGTCAAACAATTTCCACCATCGTTTTAGATGATTTCTGGGACTAACTTCATAGACAAATTATGTTTAATAGGATCGAAAGTACTTAAATATGAATTTCTTGTATTTTACAACCTCACGCAGAGTTGACAGGCCGCGACACAAAACGTCGTCTCATTTTGTAGTCTCAAAATCGTTTGATTACCGGCGTCACATTCGTCACAGGTGGGTCACATCGGCCCGATTGACATCAGGATTCAGCGCACAATATCGTACATCCCTCCATCTTCCATGACCCATGGTTTCTGGTCGGAAGCCTCGAGACTAGAAGTTCACAGATCACCGGGATTTTTTGACCAAGGCGAGGCTATCTTTGTGTTGAAGGGGTCGAGTTCCCGGAAGGCGAAGGATTTTTTCGGGTATTTTTTCAATTGACAATGAGGCGGTGTACTGAATAACTTCTAATGTGGTATGAGGTGTGGGGTGTTCAGTTGAATAAGAGGTTGTCTAGTCAGCGTAGTGGTCTCTCTGTTGCATTTTCAACGCTCATGATAGGCATATTGTTGTGTCCAGTGGTTTCTGTCACGCTATACAGTCGGCAACTATGATTTTATGTAAAAGACTCCAATTTGATATCTAATATCTAATGATTGTGACCGGTTGCACTGCACTCCCATGTGACGGATTTTCAAGCAAGACCGTCCACGCGTGGACGATCTTGGTACGAGACTAGAGCTTTTTATTAGATTTCAAGTTGAGATCTAAGTCTTTTTCTCCTTGTTTTTTTTTAACCCCGTGTACATCACGTGCCTATTCCGACGGTCGGAGATGCTAAATAAACATAACCCTATCCCATTCTCTGACCTTAGGCCGGTGAACGGTGGCATTGAATCGGTTTCTTAAAACTCTCCCTGAAAACCAATTGAAAGAAAACTTTCGGATGGTTCGATCTTGGTTCCATCATCGTGGATCCTAATCACATTCATCAGCGAGGAGCGGGAACGGGTGACAGATGGCTTGAGGGGCTATTCCGAATTCTCGAAGCCTGTGGGATACTTAATCTGTGGAACGGCGCCTTCTTTTCGACCGACTGCGCGTGCTTTTCAAAATTTCCCGGCCGTTTTTAAATACTCCCTCGCAACTCGTCTGGGCACACCTTGGTCCTGCCAGAGTCCTTCCGGTTTCTTGTGCTCTGTCACCACTAGCGAATTCGTCCTCAGTCTAACGACCCCTGTCGTTATTTCTCTCCTCAAATGCCTGCTCTTTATGTCCTGGACAATACGTGAGTCTTCCCTTTTGGCCTGCAAAAAAAAAAAACCACCGTCAGCTCATAAAACCTTCACCAACAGTCTGGGGGCAGCATTCGTTGGATTAATAACCGCTGCGACGTAAGTTACGACATTATACAAAAAGGGAGGCACTGACGAGTTTCTTTCAACGGTTAGATTACATGGGGGTGCGTCGCAGGATAACGGATACTACTACATCGGTTGATCCTAGATCCCAGTCTCAATCATCCAAGCGTTGTACTACTTTACACATCAAAACGATACATGGCCAACAAAGCTCTTAGTAAGTCACGTACCCCTTCGTTTGCCAGTCAATTCTTTTATAATTTTACCATCACATACATAGGTAACTGCTGTTATGACGTTCGACACCATCCATCAAATCCTTATCAGCCACACCGGTAAGTCAATAACTCTGTGTGCCTTCCTCGATTTCGTGACGTCGTTTTATAGTCTATACGTATACCATTACGAATTGGGGTAACCCAGCGGACCTGCAGTTGATCGTGTGGTGAGTTTGGTTCCTGGTTAGCTCGGAGGCGAATTACAGCTTACCCCACTTTCGTTAACAGGAGTATGATGGTACGCCCCAACACTCGTTGACTGGTTGATTTTTGCTTATGCTCAGAGATGCTGAAGGTCGAAGTCATCTTTAACGTGTGTTCATTCAACAATCTATTTCGAGTGAGCTAACCACCGTTTTGATAGGGTTTAACTGCCTTCCTCGTTCAAAGGTACTGCAACCATCTGAATATTGCCGTGGGATTTCACGAGACTAATACCACACATTCTAAGCTTCTTGGCTATGCGTGTATGGCGGCGTGCGTTCGAATGGTTCGACTACCCCCGTTTTTATGCTGAATCTTTCTTGCTGCAGTGAGCAATGGAAATAAACTCCTATTTGGGGCTGTTGTAAGTTCGTGTCCTGGATGACCGCCTCTGTCTTGACTAACCCTCAAATCGACAAAAATAGTTCCTGTTGGTCCTGGGCGAGTTTGGTGAGAAATACTTGTTCATTTCGTCTTACTTTCCCATATTAAGGAGCTCTGGATTTATAGCTGCTGTCATTGGTACGTCCGGTCCTCTCGATATATCTGGGACGTTGAAGTTTTAATATCTGGCGATTAGTTTATACAGCTTTAGGGTTTGTCCTACTCGGAGTCTTCACTCTCTCAAAATAGCTTGCTTACATCCTTGTAGATGCCAAATGAAGACCTACGCCGAACTAACGAAACTCAAAGTGGGGCTACTCGACGTTCCTCCGTGTACATGCAAAGAACTGACGCCACAAATCCAGGACCTCTCTATCTCGGTTAACGCGCTGGCCGCTGCCGGGGACGTTCTGATTGCTACTGCGCTCTGCAGCCTTCTCCATTTTTCGCGCACGGGGTTCCACAGGTGAGTGATCTTGGGTGCCTCTGTCCGGGAGGTGTACGAAAAGCTTATACTTACTCGTTCATCAGATCAGATACAATGATTAACAAGCTCGTGAGTGGTACCTTCCCCTTCACTCCTTCTTTTTCCCGTCAGATGCTCCGAGCTATGCTTCTAATGGCACTGGTGTTCATTTCTCACTTTTTGCCTTACTAGATATTGTTTGCGGTCAACACTGGAGCCCTCACTAGGTATGTATCCAATCTTTATATCTCCTCATCAATGCGTTCTACTCACTGCTATTCGCTATTATTATTTTTTGGTCGTTGCAGCGTCTGTGCCGTCGCTTCTCTGATCACTGTAAGTTACCCTCCCTTCTCGCCTTCTCTTCTCCAAATGACTCGCCTACGTCGTTCTCGTTCCTGACTTTATTGCCCTACCATTAGATCGTCGCCGCGGGTAACACCTTCCTTTACATCGCATTTTTCTTCTGCATCGGCCGTTGTAAGTCCCCTTCCTTCGCCCTTCCCCCCCCGGCTCCGCCCCTTTTTCATCCATCATCGCTGATCATCCGTCGCAACCCACGATACATAATAGTGTACACGAACTCGCTGTTAGCAACTCTCAACGCCCGTAAAAGGATCCGGTCCGCGGGGTCGGCGATGCACACTCCTACGGACATATCCCTTTCCATGAGAGATTTCCCTACCTCACCTACGTCTATCGGATTGCGGGTACGTTACGATATAACGCACCTTTTCTCTCTCGCGTAGCTAAGAAGCCTAACGTTTTCACGCGTTACGTTTAGCGACCAACCAATATCTCCATAAAAATCGACACGACGCAAGAGTTTGCGACGGATGAGAAGGGTTATACCAGCGATCCGGAAAAGGCAGAGGTACGCAGCTTTTTTTTTTTTTGGCTCGAGCCGTCGTTAGCTGTTGTTGTTGACTCTCTTTTCGGCAGACCGTGAGCTCTTCGACCCGAGGGAAGGAGATGGAATCCATTTGATGTCTCTTTTGCCTGGTTACCTTGGAACTTTTGCCCATTTTTTTTTTCATTTTTTTGGGGACAGCATGTTTATATACATACAACGATACCCCTGCGCGCACCCATCATGGGATGTACCAGTCATTCTCACCAGTCACTCTTTTGTCCATAGCAAATTAGAAAAAAATTATGTACCATAGAGCCTCCTTAAGGGGCGACCAAGGGACGGTGTCGAAATTCTCTCTCCACATTTCAATGCAGTATAGCTCTCCAATACCGAAGAAAAAGCCAGTCTAACGATATCCCATCTGCTCGACCTCGTTAACTCCACGATACCCGATCAGGAGAGCCAAAAATGGAAATCCTGGACCGTCTGGTACCACGAAGAACAAGTCCTTCTTGAGCTTCCCTGTCATTCAGAACCTCTTCCGGCATGACGGCCGCCTCTCGATTTTGAGTCCCGACTGATCCAGCAATTTCCTCTATGGTTATCCAGTCCAAATTCCATTTTCTATAGTTATACGTTTGGCAATCGACTCTTATTTCATGTTTAAAGATTCAATTTTGGTCTACAGTGTATGTAGAGGCCAAGAATGAACAGGTCTAGACCGCGTGATGTAAGATCTCCATAGCTAAATTACTAGTTTATTAAATGTTAAGTTCTAACGTAGCTGTGTTGTGCAATGGTCAACAGCGCTCTCGTTTTAATAACTCAAGTCCTGTTGTCTTTGGTTCGATCCTGGCACTCCATAATTTTTGCCCCTTCGATGACTTTCCATGGGTGTGGAGCTACAAATATTTCTTTTTACCCGGACATTCATGCATTTTCCGTGAAATGCGATTTTAAATTTATTGGGAGGTCTACTGTAATTGTACTATAATAGTACTATTGATATTTTACGCCTTGAAGGCAATTCGAACTTGGTGTCGTGCCGGGACGTCGAGGGCAAGTTCTATAAATGATGGCGAGATGCTCGAGAAGGCTGACAAAACTGTGGTGTCCCCTCCACCCCAATGATCCATTCTGCACCGGACAATCATGGACCTTAACACAGAAAAGTATCTAACGTTTATAACGCGTTAGATACTGGTTTTAGTGTGAATAACTCTGCGAGAATTATACTACATAATCGGAATAAATAACAGTTATTAATAATAACATCATTATCTCGTGTTATTAACACGTCCAAATAATATCTAACCCAGCACTATCCAAGGCCAAGCAGCTTGTAGGATAAAGAAAGAAAAAGACAACATGAAAGGAACTGCAGACGTAAATGTATTGAACACAGAATTTCCGCAGACGCCACAAGCACGAGCTCTCCGTGTCTCTCGGTCAGAAAGGGAACCCATGACTATGACCTCCTCGCCTACCCCCTCCTCCCCCGAACGGGCTCCCCCCAAACCGGGCTCCCCCTCCTCCAAACTGCGCAAATATCTCCTCCATATCCATAGGACTCATCCCACCAAACCCACCACCGCCCATCCCACCCATACCGCTCCCACCGCCGTTCATCCCATCCTCGTCCTCGCCCAAATCGTATCGCTCGCGGCGTCGTGGATCGGAAAGCACGGCGTTCGCCTCCACCACCAATTTGAATTTCTCTTCGTCGCCGCCCTATCACCAGAACCGCTTTGAGCTGGGGGGTCGGATAAAGAGGGAAACGAAAAACTCACCTTGTCTGGATGATGTATCAAGCTTTCTCTCCTATACGCCTTTTTAATCTCAATCTCTGTACAATCTCTGGATACACCCAGGATCTTGTAGTAATCCTTCGTTTTGCTCCTCTTCAGCGCCGCCTCTGCCTTTTTCAGTTCCGATTGCAAAGCACGGACGTCGGCGTCCGTGGCGCTGCCCTCTGTCTGGGCTTGTTGAATGGCGGATTTGAAATCGGCGATGGAAGAATCGTATTGCTCGAGGTGGAGGTTGATGCGAGCGCGGGTGCGTAGGGCTTTAAAGGAGTTGGGGGCGAGCAGGAGGGAGGCGTCGGTGTCGGCTAGAGCTTCTTCTTGGCGTTCGAGCTGTAAGGGATCAGTGAGTGAAGAAATGAGAAACGAGTCGGAATTGATGACGAACCTTGAGCAATGTCGTCGCACGATTCGAAAGCAGAGTCGCCCTAATCTGACCACCTTTTCCTTCTTCCTCTGATTCTCCGATACGCTAATAACCCACATTAGCTAAATAAATGTGGAATAAAAAAACAAATAACGCACATCCAGACACTCGGTGTACTTCGTCAATGCATCCTGTAGTTTCCCGATCTTGAAGGCCGAGTTTCCTTCCTCTTTTAGCCTTTCCACGTCCTTGACACGTTTTCTGAGCCGTTGCGCTGGTTCGTGTCCCGGATCCAATCGCAAGGCGGAAGTCGCGTGCTGAAGGGCCTGAGGTAATCTGCCGCTGAGGAAGAGCACGAGGCCGCGTAATGATAGTGCGTCCGGGGAATTCGAGTTTAATCGAAGGGCGTCGCTGAGAGCCAAAACATAAAAACTTCAGAAAAGGAAATTGAGGAGGATGGAAAAAAATCATTTACTTGGCGGCGATATTGGCGGCATCCCAGTTCCCTCTCGAGAGTTCCAACTCAACCCTCCAAAACCTCCATTCGGGAGGGATATCGCCGCCTTCTCCCTCGATCGCCTGCAAACATTTATCCAATGCCAATCTCGCAAGTCCCCATTCCTTCTTTTGGCGTGCGGCCTCGAAGGTCTTGACGTGGTTCTCCAACGTCTGTACTTTTTCTCTGAGTTGCAGGGCTGGGACGTTCTTCGGCTCCAGAGCGAGGATACTTCTAATGGTGGATAGGGCGGGTGTGGATGATCCCAGTGCCAGTTGACATCGGGCAAGGCGGAGGAGGGTTTTGGCTGCAGGTGCCGCAGATTGCAATGAGGTTGCTACTTGACAATCCTCGAGTGCTGGGCGGAATCGCTTGAGAGCCATGTACGATGCTGCTCGATTCGTCAGAAACGATGGTTCCATAGGATTCAATTCTGAAAATAAAATAAAAACAGAAGTGTCGGTTAGACTTGATTAGAAACCTATTTGATCTTGCGCACCAATTGCCAGTGTGTATAGATCCACCGCCTCTGCGTACTTTCCAGCTTTAAACGCTACATTCCCTTTCTCCTTGGTCTTATCCGCCCGCACCGACACATCCTCTGGCTCCGGTTCAGGTTCTACCAGCGCAGGTGCAGGTGATTCCACAGTGGGTGTCTGTGGTGGCTTTGGCGAGCTGGAACCCGACGCCGTTGGCTCGTTTGCACTGCAATAGGAGGGTCAATCCGTTGTTCCATGCGGGCTTTCGATCTAGTTCTACCTTGCAGAGACGCCGTTCGACATGTTCACCTTGGTGGTGCCCGAGGTAGGCGCTGTTGTTTGTCCTGGCCGTTTTTTCGCCGCTCCTTTTGATTTCTTGTTTGCCATCTTGTTTTACACGGTCGGAGAGTCGTGGAAACAGTAACAAAAACAGAGTCTTGGGCTATATGAGGCACTGCAAGGGTTTTATGAGCGGCAAGGCTAGGACGAAGACCTGTGTATTTCCAGAATGTTCTTTTTCAGGAAATTTTGCAAACCATTTTGCCCATTTCTTACCTAATATTAATTTATCGCGTTTAAAACAGAAGATTTACTCAAGTCCAATGAACGGCGATCACCGGGCTTCGAGTTTGAGGGCGTCGAGGTTTCGTCAAAGGCCCCAGCGCCTAGACAGAAAGCTTAAATACTAGACCTGACTCCGATCTGCCCTCAGTGGCTATGGGCAAGTCTGACACAAATCTCAGAACTGAGATTTTTTGCTACACTATTTAAGTCTCAAACCATTTTGCCCATTTCTTACCTAATATTAATTTATCTCAGTGTCCTGTCTCCGGACCGAATATCCGTTCCGCACAGGTCGAAGTGCACCAAAAGGTCTTCGCCGCCTGCCACACTTTTGGTCGCCTTTCACGAATAATATGCCTTTTGAAATTAACTATCCTTGTTTATGTGAATTTAGAATTTGTTTGGATTTTCTCCTCTCATTGTGAACACGGACTTCGATCCAACTTTGATCACCAATTGATCACAAACTCCAATCTGAGTCTCTGCTTTATTATCCAAGGTTGACCTTTTACGTGAACCCAGAATATGGTCACATCGATGTTAAAATCAAATTCTCTTGAGCCATATCTTCCCCTCGAGTTGGAGAAGATGATCTTCGAGCTCGCGGTATCAGAAAATGGCAGAAACGTTTCAACACCGCTTTTACTCGTCGCGAAACGCGTGCGCGAATGGTAAGTCGTGCAACATTGCTTATCCCTCGGTGACAATCAACCAATTCCAGGACAAGACCCCTTATATTCCGCGTCATCAACCAACTATGGGACCCACAACTGGCCAAGTTGGCCAACCTCCAATCTCTAGGACCTCTTGTGCAACACCTAATGATCGACGGTGATTTTGCCAATGAATCTCTGACGACCGTCTTTTCTTCCTGCCCCAACATCAGTGATCTTGCAATCCACCACCCATTTACACCCAACGGACAACTCAAGTGGACGTACCTCCTCCCCATTTTGCAGGAAATCCCTCACCTTAACCGCCTTACTCTGGGCTCGCTGTGCGTACTATCCAACAACGAATCGCTCGTCCAAACTTTTTTGAATCTCACCCACCTGAGAATGCATGGCTCAATGGGCGGTTCATGGGAAGTCGTTACTCACCTTCCGAAACTGACACATCTTACTGTGGAATGTGTTACCAAATATCACATCTCGAAGTTCCTCCTACTTTGTCCCCTTTTAAAACTCTTGGCCCTTTATCATTGCTCCAAATGTAGCGGGGAGCCGAGTGGACTTCACACTCTGGATGATAACCGCCTTGTATTGCTAGAAGGGGGGAAACGTTGTGAGGATCGGATCCTTGATTGGGAAAGAGGTGCCAACGGAGCTGTGGATTCCTGGATTTTTTCAGAGCGCATTGTATTTGCTCGTGGGAGTGAGTACTCGTTTTATTTCTCGTCCACCTGCCATTTTCCATGTTGAAATTATATGTATAGGGAAATATTTCTCGACCCCGTTACCAGACGTGATTCAGCAGAATCTTGATTGGGGGAAATACTTGACCGAGGATGGGAAAGAGTGGTTCCGTGAGCTGAGATTAAACGACTCATCTGTGGGCTAGTAATCGTACATGGGCTATTGAATACATGCATTTCGACGTGCTGTCTGAAGGGCGAAGTTCCACGGATAGAAAAATTAGAGCGCTTGGAGGGACGGGGTCAAAGTTATAATACTCACCACTGTATCTACTTGCACTCAAGTCATGCCCCATTCTCATTTTCATGCCAACCTACGATGGCTTATACTCGTGTGAGAACATCGGTGTTTCCAAGGGTATGAATTTGATTGGGTGAAATATCTGAACGGCGAAGGTTTGGAATGGTGTACGAGGTGACGCAGTGCATGAGTTAAACTCATGGCCAAGTACCGACCTAATCATATCCACCTAATCATATCCCTTGGATTTCTCGGGCCAGGGATGTGCTTTCGTTCAGTCGTGGATTATTTATGTCAATTCAGCATGTGTTTGGATTTTAGGAACAAATGTTTGATTTATGTTTCAGCTCGTTCTCGATCTGTGACCAAGATCACGACCATATTGATGTCGTGGAGAAATTCTCTTGGGCCATATCTTCCCCTCGAGCTAGAGAGATTGATATTCGAACTTGCGGTATCAGAAAATGGTACCGAAGCTTCAACGCCGCTCTTACTCGTCGCGAGACGCGTACGCGAATGGTAAGTCATGCGAAGCTTCTCCATCTGCCTTGACAATCAAACATCCTCTTCTATTTCCAGGATAAGACCGCTCATATTCCGAGTCATAAACCAGATGTGGCACCCTCATTCTCAAGACTTCATCCCGTTCCCTCAATTACTTCAATCTGTAGGACCTGTTGTGCAACACTTGTTGATCAACAGTTGTTCTGACAAAGAGTCCATGTGTACCATCATATCTTCCTGCCCCAACATCCGTAACCTCTCGATCCATCTCCCATTGTCCGGCAATAAAGGACTCCACATGGAGTTGACACGCTTTCTCCCTGTTCTGGGCCAGGGAATTCCGCATCTTAACCACCTAACTGTGGCATTTCTAAGCATAAAGACCTCTGACGAATTCCTTTCCCCACCTTTTTTGAATCTCACCCATCTGGATGTGTTATTCCCTTACCCCTATATCTCGCAGGAGCGATGGGAAATCCTTACTCACCTCCCAAAACTGACACATATCTGCGTGGGGTCTGTGATCCAAGTCGACCACATCTTGAAGGTCCTACTATGTCCCCGATTAAAAATATTGATCTTGAAGCCATATATTTGCGTTCATAACGTGGATATGGGTGCATTTTATAACGTGGGTGATAATCGCCTTGTGTTGCTGCAGGAGGAAGATTATGACTCTCGGATCCTAGATTGGGAAAGAGGCGCTATGGGAGGTGTGGATACATGGATTTTTGGCGAACTTATTGTACGTGCCCGTGACAGTGAGTACTCAGTTGGTTTCCCGTTCGCCTATTTTTCATGTTGAAATATTGGATAGGGAAATATTTCTCGAGGCCGTTACCAGCGCGGATTCCGAGGAACCTTGAATGGGAGGCATACTTGACTGAGGATGGGAAAAAGTGGTTCCACGAGCTGAGATTAAACAAAAATCAGCTGAAGGGATCCAAGTAGTGTGAACCGAAATCTAGAGCTTACTGTACTAACTCAATTATGCTGAAATTATCAGCGTTTAGAGTGAGCATAATGGTAATTATTCGATGGCCATCCCAACTCGGTCAGGTCTGCTAGAAGGAACCAAAGGAAAAAGGATCTGCTTAGACTAACGGCCAAAGTTGCATACAGACTTCATCCTCCTTCAAGCGCCCACACACCACAACCCCTCCTGCTCAAGCGCAATTTCCTCTTTCCTCTCCTTCCTGAGCTCGGCTTACCCTTGCCAGGGTTTATATTTTGATACTATACAGGCATTGGTGAGGAAATGGTGGTGCAGGATGGTTAGGGATGGGAGTGGAGATAAATTGGGGACGGGGAAGAAGGACGGGGCATCGTAGCAAAAGATACTTTGGGGGAAATTCGAAGAAAGCAGATGGGGAAAAGCAGATACAAATGAGGGAGAAACTGTTCTTGGCACTCCTACAAGAGGGCGCAGCGGTAGGGTTAAGCTGATTATGTTAACCGCTTACAGACTCGTCGACCCGGGCCGGTGAAGCACCGCCGTACGCTCAACGTACGCTCCTGAGGATGACAGAGGACGACGCACAACAAACTCCCTACCGGTGGCTACATACACGTCAAAGTCAATGGTGGCATCTCAGATGAACAATCTCAAGGTTCGTCGTCATCCTCAATGGGGATGGCCAAGTCCCCGTTCAGGCATGGTATCAAGCCTCTGCAAACACAAGTTAGGCGGAATAGAAGGGTGAACCTCCCAAGGACCTCGGAAGTATCATCCACCACCATGATGACAAGATCGGGCGGACAACGATTCCCAGGATTTATCTATCCTACAGCCTTGGAGAGTGGGGGGTAAGACATTTCCACTTTTAAGCGCCAATTATTTATCCACTACCAAAAGCATCGTCACGGAAGTACATAGGAGGAACAGCACTGTTAACTAAGGTGTTAGTAGTATTGCTGGGAGTACATACACTTCGAAACTGTCTTATGCTCCTTCCCCAACGTTCGTAACCTCGCGATCTATATACCAACGTCCTGGGGAGCGTCCAAGGGAGAGGTAGAGTTGAACTCCCTCCTATCCGTTCTGCAAAAGATGCCTCGACTTACGCGGCTGATGGGCTTGCCTTATGGATTTGCTCATCCAACCTTTTTTGAACCTCACACACTTGGATATACTCTTCCTATCTGTATCAGAATACTATGTAAAGTTGGACGTTCTTAACTAATTCTAGTAATTGACACATGAGTATCGGCATGGAAGGTAGTAGGTACCGTCCTAGTCGACGATGTCTTGAAACTCCCCTCCATTGTCCCCGTTTAAACCTCTTGATCGTGGTGGTTTTAAATTCTGACCGTATCCGTCAATATTTGGATGCGTTTTACAGAATCAACGATTACCGCCTTGTGTTGCTGGTGGTTGAAAGTTATGTTGATGACATCTTTGATTGGGAAATGGCGCCAACTGAGGTATGGATACGTGGATTTTTCCAAGCTTGCTGCAATTGCTCGTGAAAGTGAGTTTTCGATATTGAAAGACTGAATATGGGACTTCTTGACCGACGCTACCGAACTGTGTTCCAAGCTGGAGCTTCGATCATTGGGAGATAAATCTGAACCAGGAAAGGGAACCATGGTTCTCTGAGCTAAAATTATATGACCATTGACTGAAAGTGATCTGGAGTGCGAAATATTTTCGCAGCGCCATCCTTAGTTTAAATCGGGTTTGACCTTGAGAGGTCTTTTTTCAGTTTGGGAAGGTTATCGTCCTGAAATGCGTTCACTGTACTTCGAACTCTTGTATTTACTCATTAATGTTGGGGTTGGATCTCGAAAGGGTAATACAAGATTCAGAGGCCGGTCATAGGGCTCAAAGAGGTCAGTTCGGATATGAAAAGGAATCATGAAGGCGAAGAGTCAGAGCTACAAATCTTGAATTTTATTAGACAGAGGGAAAAGAAAACTGGGAAACTATTGGAAACCGCAGTAGCGTCAATGGCGTGGATGACGGAACAAGTTAAAGTGGACTCGCCTTCAAGCTATTCTTACACGAAAGCGCTAACCAGGAATAATAGATGGAATGTCGAAGTTAGAGCCCTCCACCAGTCGAACTCCGGAAACACGCAACAATATTTCCCATTCCAGCTCTCCAGACACGCAACACAGATGCAGCAAACTGGTGCACCCCATACACGATAAACTGCAAGACCATCAACAACACGACTAGCACCCCAATCACCAGGGCACCTATGGGCCATACATCATACGCGACGAGTCCCAGGAAGGCCACGAGGGAGATGGTGGACAACAACATACAGAAAGTGGGGACGCGTGAGGACAAGGAGAAGAAGATATATGAGTTGTACACGTCACGAGAGCGGTACTACAATAAGCAAGTGAATGCGATCAGCGTGTGGGTGGTTAGTAGTGTTAGAAGGCACACACAATGAATGTCTCCAAGTCCACCCAATTATAACGAAGCAAGAACCATACGTCACAGGCAATCCCAAGACCACATGCGGTGCTGCTGGTGGCGACCGCGGTGGAAGCATGTGAGTTGATCTTGAAGACGGAGTCCGGGGTGATTGCAAACATCGATGCGTTCGCCCTAAATGCCGTTGTCAACTGACCAACTACAAAGAATAGATAAGGAAACTTGCGCAGCGAGTGCTACGAGCTATATGTCAAATTAAAAATTAGCTGGAAACAGAATATAATGGTGAATCGACTTACAAACCCTCCGTTGAATGTCCATTCGCGTTGCAATTTCAAGAGCACTGGTGCAAATTCTTCTGGGATACGTGCCGCGGAAATTTCACGGTATATGGTGAGATATTCCCACGCCCTTCTGGCACTATCCGAAACATTACTTGTCGGGGACTCGTTTTCAAGGTTGTCCGGCATCTGAACGACAGGAACGTTTGGCGCCGGTACATCACGTGATCCTTCGCGAAGACTACTTGTCGCGCTCTCTACGTCGCATTCTATGGAAGGAATCGCCGCAAGCATACGCGGTGAATTTGATTGACAAGACCTATATCATAGAGATAATTTAGAACTGAGTGCCAATCCTGTTGAATGCTATACTTGCCCTCCGTGCCGATACGCCGCTGTCCTAGACAGCTCTGGTCCATCCACGTACTCGCATGTGTCATCTCTCGGATGTGATCCACAAGGTCCGCACATCGGTTTGTCTCCGTCGCATTTCTATAAATCATGTTGAGTTACCGAGGGAATGCGGCAGAAAGAAAGCAGGAACGAACTATCTTCAAGCACCTGCACAATAAATCAGAAAAATCCAGGGCACGACAAACGACAAACCACGGGTCAATTCTCACCTGCAGCTCATGCACACCTTTCCACGTCTGGGGGGGTTCAAAATTTTGCTCGAGGCGGATTTGGACCCCTTGGGCGTGCTCGTTGACGTCGCCAGGATGGAGAAAGGAGATGGACTCGACGGATTGAAAAAAGAGAAACTGTACTTTATAAGCATTTTAAAGATGACTCGGAGATTGGATATCGGATAGAGGGATGGTGGCGTATTGGAGCAGATCGAGCACAGCTTTATTACCTGATCCAGAAATCATCCAAAGTCCGGGGTTTATAAAGAAAAATGATTGTATCCTAATTTGCACTGATTGAAGTTCCTTTCCAGGCGCCTAAACAACACAGGTGGAGAAACGAGGCAGTGCATCAGAACCGTTTATCCTCTGTAGTCAGCGCTGAACGTGTCACAGCACAATTTATAACGTTCCAGAAACTGCGTTAGGATGTGTCTTCTCTTTCCATGGCTCGTGGGGGTCGTCACTGCCTGACCCATAGATCCATCAGACTCAAGCATTGCACCGGCCATTATAAAATGATTATGGCATATCTGAGTTTAAGATATGCTTCTGGCTATTCACAACCGGGGTTATAGTGGGTATTGGGGAATGTCCTCCAGGACGAAACCGTTAATCCCAGGATCGGCGGCCTCCTCCGAGTCCCACACCGTCAAGTTTCAGTTGACTCTCCCCCGCGTCAACCTGCAGGGTCTTCTGGAAAAACCCCAGATTTGATGATTATCGGCAACTCGTCAGCAGAATTCACTGCATTCATGTTTTTGCTTGTTTTTGTTGCAGGGTTTTATTGTTATCACAACATTTCAACATCCCAACGCTGCGATCGATATCTAAGCGGAATGGATAGCCTCTCAAATTGGTTCTCTTTTCTTTATTCTGTATACCACTTTTCAAAGGTCAAATCAAACAGATGCTCGGTTTGAATGGAAGGCTGGCGGCAATTTAAAGGCTGGAAATTATAAGCAAGACATTGGAATACCAATTGGAAGATTAGGATCGAGTAACCCCGCACCTACGATAAGCGAAGTGCCAGCGCCAAATGTGAATAGAGTAAGACATCCAACTAGGGAAGCGCCGGATCACCGGCGCCAAGTGAGGAAATTCCATAACCTGTCTATGTCATTTGTCTGCGGGGACTTCGGCCTCTAGATCTGAACTAATCATTTATCACAATCTCGATGGACCGTTTATGACTCAGATAAACATCCAGGACCGGTGACCACTAACGGTGACGGGGCAGCCGTTCATGTTCGGCGAGATGCATAAATTTAGGCACGGGGAAAGAGGTGATCATGTATCTAAGCCTCTGGGGTATTTTTTGCTGGGGTATACATCATCTCTTGTGGCTGTGTTCGTCCTGTCTTCTTTGTGGTGTCCAAGACCTTTTCAATTGGAACGCGTAGACGACCTCCATTCGAGTCCCTGGTCTCCGAAAATGAAGACGATCCCACCAGCTAAAAAAAGGGGGGCATGGATCGTGGGTATGAAATTGCTCGCATCGTTTTCTTTTTTTGTTAATGGCTAATAAAACAAGTTTTTGGGCGGATAAGCAAACGATGGGGGTGCGTACTCGGAGTCTCGGATAGGGTGTGAAAGCTGTAGAAGAGTTGATGGCTACATTCGGGGACAATGGACGTCCTTGAATCACGTCTTCGTCTCTGGGTTTCAACGTGGTAGGTCACGCGTGTCAACAACGGTCCCAGAGTATGAGTACAACTTGGGGTTTCTGGAGTTCGTGGCGCTTCATGAAGCGGGATGTTCCAAATTTGAACGATTCACAAATTTATGAGGAATTTATTGCTTCACTCACCTTATTCTATCTCCGCAATGGAATAGATTTCAAGATCGGCAGGATTAGCTGACTAATGTATTAACCCGGTGGCTACCTGCGAGAAACCAGCAACCCAAAATCGATGAAGCCGTTGTCGTGATGAGTAGTTGCTGCGGTTATTCGAAGCAGCTTTGCAACGGCAAGTCAGAGTCAGAATAAATTGTTAGCTAAATTTTCTGAATGTGATGGTGAATGCCGTAAAATTTCCATGCAGAATGGAATGATCAAGACACTCGGAATAAGCCATGAGTGCGGGTTGGAACTGGTTTGTCCTCGCTGCGCAAACTAACTCAAATCAGAAGGGCAGCGGTACAAGGTCCGATCAATAGCAATTGAAATCGGTAATGGGCCAATTAAGCGGTTCGAGGCCACCGGAGGGAGCCTTATCTCGGCAAAGTAAGTTGGAAGTATGCCGTTGTCCGCCGATTCTTTATTGAGAAAATTTGACAAGGGCGTGAAATTACCGGTAGAGCGAGGGAGAGGTGTATGTACACAATGAGGCAGGTTTTTTGACGGCAAAACTCATCGGAAATGGGAAGGAGGAGAACAGAAAGCCAAAACTACTTAGTGGAGAGGCGCACCGCCCCTTTGGGCCGTGGGTTGTTTGCACTTGTTGTTTCATTGCTGATTTCTTGAGTTTCGTGGAAAATCAACTTTTTGTTGGCATTGGCCTTTTTTTGGGTCAGATTTGTATCCAGATCAACTTACATATCGACTCCGCAGGGGGTCTTCGGTCTCATTTTTTGAAATTCGAGACTGGGACCAGGAATTCCATCAAAAACTAAGGGTTAGAAAGCAAATTTTAAAAAAGTAGTCCGAAGACCCCCTGCAGCAATGTTGGATAAGTAATATGACGCGTTCATTTTGAGAAAACGCGAGGGAGGAAGGAGAAAAGGTGTAAAAATTGCTGATTGGCCAAAAGGCAATATAAAGATTACATAATACGTGTCAAGACGCGTCGAAAGCATACCCGCCACGCAGAATCACGTCCCAGAACACTTAATATCCCACTATACCCCCTCTTAATTGGTTACCTTGTTATCTTTAATGGCCCGAAATCAGAAAACGCGAAGCAAAAGGTCTTTAAAACAACGAAAATCCTGCATTGCCACCCTAGAAAAGGTCAATAGTCTGCGTCGGCCTCTCGGAGAACACACAAACACAGTCGGGGCACAATCACCTACCAAAATTATCCACAACCTGAAGGTGGAGAATGAGAACCTCAAGAAAAAGGTCAAGCAAAGCACCCAAACTGGAGATGACAACTTATATGAGTCGGACAATGATGATGTATAGATTAATTTTTTATATACTATATATTACATCGTTATAATTACACGGGTACCAAATCTGAGGGGTAGAATATCTGAAATACCCGAGATTTCGTTTTGGAGTCGACACGAGCACGATTTGCCAGTTTCGAAGTGGCTGTGCACTGACTAAGCAGCCGCAACCATTTGCGGAGAGGATAAACGATGACACACGTGACCGGTTATAGAAATTTGGCCGCATTCCAATTTCCTGGGACCTGCTTCGGTTCTCCTCTTTCCCCAACTTCTATCAAACCCTGCCCTCAAAAGCCCTGCCTCCCCCCTACGCTCCCAACTCCCTTATACAGGGTTACCCTTACACTCACAAGCCCAAGCTTCTGAATCCATATCGATATCCATCCAGCTGTGCCCTCCAGCATCGTTGGCCACATAGGCGCCGAACCCAATGATCGCATTCGAGATGAACCAGCTTGAGTGTCATTTTCGTCTTCACATCATGAGGGGGGTCCAAGTCCAACGGCAACAACAGCTATTCCAGCTTCTGCGGGTACGAGTAGGACCGAGCACCAGCCCGACAACGCCCAAGAGACCTCAGAAATATCCGTCCACGATTACACAGGGTGCTCATGATCGGGCAGACAAGTTCCAGGATTTATCCATCTCACACCCTGTGGAGAGTGGTTTGGCCAGCAACCCCATTTTAAGTACTGGTATCAGTGCCTTATCTGCCCCGCTTCCGGCCCTGCCATCGCAGATGAATCAGAGGAATCGCACAGCAGGAGCAGGCATGATACCCACCACCACCAGCCTCATCATCGAAGAAGTAGGCGGAACAGCACCTACCCAAAGGCGGCGGGATGCACATTATGCCTGGAGAGTCGCTCGCACACCTTTTGTCTGCTGGATTGAGGGTTGCGTTGGGGCTTCCAGCCGTGGGTACGGGTGTGGGTAGCGATGCGTCCGGGGGTTCGAGCGATTCGGAGGAAGTGATGGTGGTGGACGAAGGTGGGCGGGTTGAGTATCGGCGTCGACCGGGTGATATCCATCGGCAGGGGGACGAAGAGCGCGCTGGGGGGATTTTCAAGAACGGGGCGAGAGGAAGCCGTTGGGGTATGATAATAAGGAGGGGCAATGACGAATACCGAATACCTCTCATCGGTGGGGGCAGCCGAATGAGTTGGCAGTGGTGAATGGGGGTGCGATTAGGCGTTGAGGGTTTGGGAGGTTAAATTTGGGTCAGTTTTGGGTTTTTTGGGTCGTTGGAACATAGTTCTCAATGCATTGGAATTCCGTTATATTTTCATGATCAATGATGGTCGTTGCGCCTTCGTTGTAGTGCTGAAAATCACCTTCAAGGCTTGCTTCACTCTCCAGAACGACAGTTTCACGGGTGATGTTACAGGCGCATCCATATGCACACCAGCGATATGTGTGTTTCGGCTCCCACGAACGTGCAAATCCCATCCAACCTCAAGGACTTATCGAAGACACGATTGGTGGTACCCACTATAGAACCCACGGCCGGTAGCAAGTACCAGTCACCCCGGGAGAAATTCGTTTTTCTCGGTTTTCCTGGGAGTCGACAAGGAAAAGCCAAATCAGGCTTTTTTCCCCGGTTTCGTCGGCGTCCCATTGCCTTGAAAGTTGGAACGTGGTAGGTTTAGTGAAACCAACGGGAAATTCACAGGAACTCTCCTCGCGATACCTTATGGGGGATTCAAGTTCCCTCCACTTTTTTGCAATTAGTGATGGAGCCAATCAACTACGGTTACCGAACTCGTACTCACTGCGGTAACTCCTATCCAGAATAAACCTATCAAGAAATAGATCTTCAAATTCACTCTTTCAAGAATATTGAAAACAAACTTAGACGGGCGTCATCATACATATGTAAGATAAGATCTCGGCTGACCTACTATACATAAAAGCTCTGGAGCATAGTCGCCACGGGCTGCAGTGGTGTGTGCGTTCAACAAGCGCGAGATTAGTCATAGCCCACATAACCCGAAATGGACATACAGGATGATGATGAAATTCAGAGGCGAGTGGGATCAGCGTCTGGAAAGATGAAGGGAAAAATATTTTTTCACCGTCCAAAAAGGAGCCCCACCTAGTGGGTGTCAAAGAACAATGATGACAATATATGTTGAGAAAGGCAGACGCACAACAGTTTCATCCTCAGCCGAGGCCTGATTCAGAGTCGTTAGAAGAAATGTCAAGTCGATTTTCACGACTGAGGACGTGAAGATGTGGAACTAAGGCAGGAAGGAAGATGGGAAAGGATTTAAGGTCGTGAAAATGAGGTACGATTGAAGTGGGTAGCTCGACGCGGAAGTGCTACCTGTTTCAGCATATCGGCTCGAGGCAAGTTCACTGTCAGCAATCTCCGTATCGTCTTGTACTCACCATCCTTTGTCCTCATCCTCGTCACCATCATGCATCGTACATCAACGCGTGGCCTAAGCAAATGCCTATCACCCCTCGAATTACATTAGCGACTCAACATGCGGACAAACGTGGATACTCACCCCGTTTCACGGCCTCAATGGGCCTTCGTACATAGCCAGGGAGTTCTTGCTAATGTAATGCGATGGTCGAAGATGGCGTTGGCCGTCTCGAACCAATAGCCCCGACGAGTTGGCAGCAGGGTTTGACCATCTCGTAGATAATGAACCAGGGCAAAAATTGAGTGCCTTTAAAGACATTTATGGTCGACTACAAGCTATGGACATTCACCAAAATGGCCGGGCTGGAGAGCGCATGGAATAGTCGAGGGGTATTCGATGACGAAAGAGTCGGCGGAAATATATCCGTGTCATTGCCACAAGCGCACTCTGACTAAATGAGTCAATGGGTCCAAGGAGGGGGGTTGCAATAGTAACTTGCCAACGAACCGGCAGATATTCACCTCCTGATATTGTTTTGGGCTATGAGAGACCGTAAGTGTCTGTTTGATGGTTTCAATCTAAAGCGAGTACATACTGTTTATGCAACCCCAAACTCGAAGCTTCCACCAGGGACACCGAAAGCATAATGGCCATGGAATCCCACGAAATGCCACGATATAGAGCCAAAATCGAACCTAGAAACCAGCGGGGTCCTCCTAGTGCATAGAATGCGAGCGCATGCGCTTTCTAGGATTACGCAATCTAAAGCTTCACAGCCCTATCGCTTTCGGCAGTCTGGCCCAGGGTTGGAACCGTAAAAATAAGGTATGTGGGTAGAGGAAGCTCTCGAACCGCTAAACTCTAAAGTTCTCGAAAGCATGCAGAAACCTCATCAATAAATGATATCAATGCATCTCAGAGGCCAGAAGTCCTCGTCCAACCTTCGGCGCTTGGAAGCAGTGTAGCAGTGGTGTAAAGCATGTACGAATGTCCGCAGAAGCCACACGACTATGACAAATGTCGAACGAGGCTGGAAAATAAAAACAGTTAAGATGTAATGGTGGTCGCTGTATGGGATAACGAACGTATGATGATATCGGCGAGGTGGTCACCCATCTAATCTCGCTCATCGACGGAACACCGCATCTCCTTTTCCGCCAAACCGACCCCGGAGTCGACGTCCAGCCCATCTGGAAATTTCTCACTTCGCCCACCCATGGCCCGATAAACAGCGATATGGAAAGACGAAGTCATGGAGACGGAACAGGAGGGTGAGGTTGTTTAAGACGACTCGATGAATGGTGGACAGAGCTGTAAATTGTCGAGCGAAATATGAATAGAATGGCCTGGGAACGAGAGTCGGATGGGGCCTCCTTGATTCCATGAGTTGGTGTCGCTGCAGCCGAAGCGATGGAGAGATCAAGTTGAGATCAAGCGACAGAGAATATCCAGTGGTGACGACGTCATGCAAGGGTTGGAGGTGGGAGAAGCTTGGGCGCGGAGATACTGTCCTTCACAGATTGTACAGAGGATGTGGTGGTGCAGGATGGTTAGGCATGAGAATGTGTGGTGAAATTGCAAGGAGACGGTGAAGAAGAAGGACGAGCGCGAGGGGGCCACTAATATCGATGGCAAAGCCAGCAATACTTCGACTCATTTTCGACAAATGTGAGAGAAGTTCGAAAACAAGTCCGCGTGTCACATGACCCCAGGTCCCCAAGAGGGTTTTCATCGTGACCACGCCGAACTCTTTGTCGGTCCTCGTTTAGGGTTTTGCACTCCACTTCGCTATCCATGACCAAAAACACCGCCATTTCGATGCCCTACGCAAACTCTTTTCATCCACGCCTCCCACAGGATATAGAGAGAATGATATTCGAGCTTGCGGTATCAGAAAATGGCGCCAAAGCCTCAACACCACTGTTGCTCGTCGCGAAACGTGTACGCGAGTGGTAAGCCAAGAGAAACCATTTCATCTTCATTGACAAAATTTAAAAAAAACTCTGCCAATTCCAGGACAACGCCGCTTATATTCCGAGTCCTCAACCAGATATGGCCAGCTCACTCGCCCGACCTCACCTATCACCCCCAGTTACTTCAATCTGCAGGACCTTTTGTGCAACACTTGATGATTGACTGTCATTCTGCCAATGATTGTTTTGAAACAGTCCTATCCTCCTGCCCCAACGTCCGAAATCTCGCGATCTATCTACCAACGTCCTGGGGGGGAGCGTCCATGGGAGAAGTCAAGTTGAACTCCCTGCTATCGGTTCTGCAAAAGATGCCTCGACTTACGCGGCTGAGTATGAGCTTGCCGCGTGTATTCTGCGCTGATTTACTCATCCGACCTTGTTTGAATGTCACCCACTTGGAAATACTTCTCCCATCTGCATTCGAATACTGGGGGAACTGGGATGTTCTTATCCAGTTCCCGAAATTAACACATATCAGCACGGAAGGTACCATCCGCGTCCACGATGTCTTGAAACTCCTCCAGTGTCCCCGTTTAAAACTCCTGATCGTGGTACCTCCAAATTCTGACCGTGACCGTCAAGATTTGGATGCACTTTGCAGAGTGGAGGATAACCGCCTTGTGTTGCTAGAGGCGAAAAATCATGTTGATGTCATCTTTGATTGGGAAAAAGGTGCGAACGGGGGTGTGGACACGTGGATGTTTTCCGAGCTTGTTGTACTTGCTCGTGACAGTGAGTAGTCTGGTCAGTTTCTCATTCACCTAGTTTCCGTGTTGAAAGAATGAATATAGGAGGATACTTCTTGACGACGCTACCGAACTGTATTCCGATGACGTTTGATGATTGGGAGAGCAACTTGAATGAGGAAGGGAAACAATGGTTCTCTGCGTTGAGATTAAACGACCACTGAATGAAGATTATCCGGAGCGCGAACCTATGACTCAATGTCGAAGTCATAATCCAAACCTCGTCTTCCCAGTGCCATCCTTAGTTTAAGTCGAGTTTTAGCTAGAGAGGTCATTGTTTGGAAGCTTATCGTCCTGAAATGTGTTCACGGTACTTCGAACTCTTCTATCTATTTACTTGTTAATATTGGAATTGGATCCGAAAGGGTAATACAGAGTACAGGGGCAAATTGTCGGAGGTCAGTTCGAATATGAAAAAATATCATGAAGGCAAAGAGTCAGAAAAACTATTGGACATGGCAGTAGCATCAATGGCGTGGATGACGGAACAATCGAAAACGGACTGACCTTGAAGGTATTCTCACACGAAAGCGCCAACAAGGAAGGATAGATGGAACCCAAACTTAGAGTCCTCCACCAGCCGAACGCCGGAAAGAAATAACAAAGTTTCCCGTCGAATCTATTCCGGCTCTCCAGACACGCAACGCAGATGCGGCAAACTGATGCAGCCCGTACACGATGAACTCAAGGGCCATCAACAACATGACTAGCACCCCAATCACGACACCTATGGGCCATACGTCATACGCGACGAATCCCAGGAAGGCCATGAGGGAGATGGTGGACAACAATATGCAGAAAGTGGGGATGCGGGAGGACAAGGAGAAGAAGATATATGAGTCGTACACGTCGCGAGAACGGTACTACAATGAGCAATTGAATGTGATCAGCGTGTGGGTGATGAGTAGTGTGAGAAGGGTACACACAATGAATGTCTCCAAGTCCACCCAATTATAACGAAGCAAGAACCATACGTCACAAGCAATCCCGAGACCGCATGCGGTGCTGCTGGTAGCAACCGCGGTGTAAGCATAGGGACTAATCCTGAAGACGGAGTCCGGGGTGATTGCAAACATCGCTATGTCCGCTCTAAGTGCCATTGTAAATTCATGATTTGCAAAGAATAGAGAAGGAAACTTGCGCAACGAGGGCTGCGAGCTATATATCCAATGAAGAATTAGGTGAGACTCGAAAAAAAAGCATCATAGTAAATCGACTTACAAACCCTCCGTTGAATGACCATTCGCGTTGAAACCTCAAGCGCACTGGTGCAAATTCCTCTGGGATACGTGCCGCGGAAAGTTGGCCGTACACCGTGAGGGATTCCAAGGCCCTTCTGTGCCATGGTAGGGTGGCGCTGTCGATTCGTTCTTCGTTCGGCGGGGACACAGTGGTCATCTCTTCACGAATACCAAATACATTCTCTCTGTGCGATACGATATAAAGTCTGCAATTGTCCGAATCTCGGACACGAAACAGTCATATTTGAGTGGCCATGCAGCGCATAGAGGATCGGGGACTCCATCTTGCACCTTGAGCTACCGCGTTGCAAATAAATGGTTTATGTCTACTTCATTCCGTGGGCCTTGATCCCTGCACTGCTTCTCGAGTCGCCAACATCCCCTCTCACGTTCGTTAGTTTCTCTCAATTTACACTCCACTTTATGTGCAGTAAGGTGAAATTCAATGAATAATTTTATTCTCAGGATAAAGTAGTGCCCAACTTGGAAAGAAATAATCCCCGAAAACGTCCAATTCACGCACAGAACCAGGAGACCGCATAAACTCCATCCCACTTTCCCGACACAAATTCCGATGTAACACGCCCAACCCGACCCACCGGATCCGAGGAATCCGAGAAATGAAAGAACGACAACCCCACACGAAAAAAAAAAAAAAAAAAAAAAAAAAATTCCGTAAGCTAGAACAACGTACTAAGTGGTCACT
>Ga0307517_10003245_pt1 | contig 25459 bp, 39 predicted proteins | sample 23_EM_MG_FD_194515 | JGI IMG/M metagenome (GOLD analysis project Ga0307517, IMG submission 194515) | Populus trichocarpa ectomycorrhiza microbial communities from riparian zone in the Pacific Northwest, United States - 23_EM | ecosystem: Host-associated > Plants > Roots > Unclassified | place... | reverse complement strand
ACCCACAAGTTTGGCTTTCCTCAGAGATTGGAAAGCGGTTGAGCCTGGGTTGGAAGATGGTCGATGGCGATAAATGTCCGACCGAGAATTGTCATCAAAATTCTCTGGTTCAACTTGCAAATAAAAAGGTAATTTAGGGATATCATTCCTCCAGTGGGCTCACCATTAGCATAGGAATGCGTTGTTTGTGGAATTTCGTACGAAACCGATGTCGGTTGGGGTGATGATACTCGCTCTTCCACAGACTTTTCCGATCTGTTGTCGGGGCTGCCAGACCGAACACTTTTGTCATACGATTCGACGTCTTTAAATTCGGTGTCGTCGTCTTTTGAGGCGTCTGGCCAGCCCGTAAATCTGCCTCCGCGTGCGCCAGTACCGCAGGTCAGAACAGGAGTGTATGCACGCGATGGACAGACACCCGGTGTCGTCGTTGGTGTGCCCCGTTTTGAGGACAAATCACCACACATGGAATCCCACTCCTATAGCTCGAACTCCTATTTTATACAGACACGCGGTGCCGTCGTCGGTGTGCCCCGTTTTGAGGACAAATCACCACACGTGAAATCCCATACCCATATTGCGACCTCCTACAGGGATTATTTTAATCAAGGACAACATGCGGAAGTCATTAATAACAATAATATCCCCAACCAGTACAATTCTTCGAACCCACTAGGTATGTTATTCTCCTGCTGCACCTGAAAGTAGTTGTTTGATCTGAAAATCGATCAGAGGAACTCAAAAGGCATTGTTCTCCCAGTGCAGCTTTTGACTCTGCCGCACGCTTTAATCCTCCTCAATGTGCCAAGTCTACACGGCTCCGAATTATTCAAACGATAGAAAAATGGATCAATAGTGATGAAGATGAGGCTACTGCATCGAGTCTCTTCTGGTTGCACGGCGGCGCCGGGGTGGGGAAATCTGCGCTCGCACAATCACTTTCGGAGAAATTCCAGGGGATGTCAGACCAGCTCGCGGCTAGCTTTTTCTTCTTCAGGAGCGACCCAACAAGAAACAATGGGGAACAGTTGATCCCGACTCTTGTCTCGCATTTGGTCTGCACTTTTGAAGGAATTGTCCCATTCGTCGAGGAAAGGATTTGTAAAGATCGGGCTTTATTCACAAAGAGATATCAAAGTCAAATTCAACAATTACTCGTCGAACCACTGCTCGCCCTACAGTCGAGTGGATCCCCAGTTACCGTTCCCCGACTCATCGTCATTGATGGTCTGGACGAATGCGAAGACGCAGAGGTCCAGTGTGAGCTGCTTCGAGTCATTGCCCGTGCCATGCCTCAAATTCCATTCCCTCTTCGATTCTTCGTTACCAGTCGTCCGGAAGCACACATTATGCGTGTTTTCAGCCACGATCGTGATCTTCAGGCAGTACCGATTTACCGATTTAACCTGAGTGACGATCCGGATGCAGATATGGACATTCGCAAGTTCCTTGACGAAGAATTTGCGGAAATACGCCGTGTTCACCATGTTGGGCTGCAGCTATCTCATAACTGGCCGAATCAAACAGCCGTGACTTCTCTTGTCGAGAGATCCTCTGGACATTTCGTTTATGCATCGACTGCGATTAGGTACATCCGCTGCCCAGAACATCGCCCTGATGAACGACTCCAAGTCATCCTTGGTCTTCGACAATTACAAGAGGTCGGAGACCGACCCTACGATCAACTAGACGCATTGTACGCATTGATTTTTCGGGGTGTGAAGAATTATAGTCGACTCCAAAAGATCTGTCTTGTCCTTGGAATTCTCTACTTTCAGAGCATAACGCTCGGCCTTTTTTCTTGCGATATCACCATTGAGGAATTGCTCGAGATGCAAGCTGGGGACCTTGTACTACTTCTCGACCCAATCCTTTCTCTTGTTGCTATCGATGGGAACCACGTCCGCATATTACATAAATCTCTGATGGACTACCTTCTAGACCTTCGTGGCGAACACTTGCCCTTTGATCTTTCCCTAGTTCATGAAGTGGCTGCAATCAATATTCTGAAGCAAAGGATTTTGAAACACGTGTATAGTGCGCTCTTCTTTTTTTATTTGCATACTCTCCATCCTCACTCGCCGTCCTCTTCGAAGCTGAGAAGGATTTCTATTTTTTTGCTCTTCATTGCCAATATGCGCATCTCAGTGATACCTTGAAAAGCTATCTACATTCACTGGAGGTCCCATGCCACCGACAAATCCTGGAAGATACCTCCTGCTCTGTCCTTACTCGGAATGCATATCTGATGATGGCTACTTGGCATTTCTTCCGGGCGCTGAACCGAGAGGTAGGTGCAACCTCGGTTCCTTGTAAATCATCGTCTTTGAACCTTTCAAGGACTTGGACTCCACTGGACGGGTTTACGAATTGTACACGGGGAAATGGGTGAGTTTTTCACGACTAGTCCACATTTGCCTCTCAGACGCCTGTAGTTTGTGGGCGGCTGGCAAGATGTTTTCAAACGTCGACTGGATAAACTGTTCTCACCATTGAAACCCAAAAATCGTGTAGCAATTTCCGTATGTACTCAGTTTTTTGACCCCTGTTGCATAAGTCCCTCATACTCCTCCAGAAGGAAGGTGATTTGCAATGTAAACTCGAAACGATGCTCACGAAGTGGAAACCCCCAAGTTTCAAACCGATGGAAGGAGGAAGGGATTCAATCAAGGTGTGTTGATTACATTCATAGATGGATGCATCATGCAAGACTTCAGAGGGACGCATGTATCAAACGAGAGCACAATATTTTGTCCAATTACACCAAAGCTTTGAATTTGGGCAACACCAATGAAATCGCCTCGTCGATTGTGATTGGTGGCGATTTCCTCCACAGTTACGATATTGCAGTTCAGGACGACAATTCCTCCTTCATTCTGCGAACATATCACAGGCATAGCAACATAAGTTATCAGCGTGGTTATTTTGGGACTTTAGACGTTGTTCAGAATACGGAGGAGTATCTGAAGGTAAGTTACGCATCTTTGATCTTCAATAATACACATTTTGAAACCGAAATCAGTTTTTTGAAAAGTATCTAATTTCAGACCTTTGTCAAAAGTATGGATTGAACCTGGATGACGATACTTAGATGGTCAGACCGATTTCAACTGTCCGCTTGTCTATAAAATGAATCAACGTTACCGGGCATAGGCGACCAGCATGCTCGCGTTGACCATGACTTGAACATGCTTCTTCAGAGGAAATTCAAATTACTGGTGGAGGTGGACATCGTTCTAGGAGAAGAACAGAGGATGTCATCACAAGTCAAGATACCAAGGAAGTCATATTTTTCGTCAAGAAAAAACCGAAGAGTTCGAACAACTCGGAGATACAAGGAACACTGGCAAGATAATTATGGTTAACTCTTGATGTCGTTGACAGCGCCAACTGTCAACATCTCCTTATTCGTCAAAAAACCAGTCTTCTTCCGGTTCATCGTATGCTGGAGGAAATTGGAAGGCAAAGTGTACAAAGTTCTTCACAGCTCGATATTTCTCTGTCCCAAATCGTCGCGAGATGCACTGGACGTAGTGCCAGGCGAATACACCAGAGGGCCCCACGGAAATGACGTAGCGATGGAGGTACGTGTCGTTTGGTTCTCGTGTATATCACCCTGTTCCAAAATCCCAAATCGAATGCAGCCACGAAGGCATTGATAAATAAATTGAGAGGAACCGCACGGAACTCTGCTTCTTCTCGCGTAGGATCCGCTACGGGGTCGATTTGACAATCACAGATCCTTGTAAGGTCCATTGGTTGACCGTCTAGTCAACGGTACTCATAGATGGTCGACACCAATTCCTCCCCCAGTTCCGCTTGCCTCCAAGAAGCAGTCATCTCCCGTTTCAACCAGTATTGAATCGTCCCGGTCTGAAACGCGTATAAAACACCTGCTCCTCTTGGAGCTTCGCGGCCTTCGCCACACAGATGAGCCAGTCAACGGTAGTACCAGCGAAGTTTCCTATATCGAGAAGCGGGCCAGCAATTACATTTAGATTGCCAGTTCCATCCAGAGGAGGAGACGATGCGGGGTTGGGTTGATTTTCGTTGGGAGGATTGGGTAGGAGCAACAATCTCCGATTGACACGAAGATATACTACGCCAGGCATGGTAGTTTAACGTTTGAAGGAGAGTCGATCTCTGTCTTAGATACCCTAGACTCGGGGACACACAATTGATTTATTGATGTCAATACTAGGCTATTAGGTGGGTATACTTCTGGTATGTAATAATTACTTTCGATAATGCTAATGGTACTTTCCGATTCAGTGACCAATATCGGAGAAGTCTGGGCCGCAATGTCTCTTTTCCTACTTGTGTCATTATGATCCTTGAGTTGTTGCGGCGTGTCACCCAAGTCGACATTAACAGATAAAATGGTGATCACCACTGATTTCTGTGGAGGGTCTTTGCGAGTCGTGGGCTCGGCTATAATGTTTGTGGTTGATAACTATGGTACCCCCCTTGGTTGTTATAATTCTTGTCCTGTGTATAACCTCGTGATTGGTGTAATCAGATCTATTCTTTGACACGAAAACTCCCGAAATAAAACCTGTAATTATAACCTTCCCAAAAACTTGCTACATTTCTAAGCTTATCGAGTCAGACAAACTCATCTCCGGGTATTTCATTCACCAAATGAGGTGGCCGCTTCAAGATAACGTTGTCAGGGCCTCTTCTTCTGCGAATGAAACTTGGGCAGCACTTACCCATCAACAAAGTACTCTCCTCCAGTCATGTAGGACGCATGCTCGGAAAGGAGTAAAAGGGCTTGTCCAGCCATCTCTTCAGGCTATATATGTATGTAACCCGAACCGAGATCGATATATGCGCCAAATTCACAAGGGAAAGCGGACGCACCTTCGCGAACCGGCCCAGTGGGAGCGATTTAGCCTGGAACTCTAAGATCGATTTGTCCATGTGCTTCGTCTGGTCCGTGTCAACTACACAACCGTCGCGTCAGTTCGATCAACTGTTTCGGGAACCCACGCTGGCGGGCCATGTGGAGAAAAACCAAGTTAGTTCTTACCGTATCCTGGAGAAAGCGCATTGACGCGAATATCGTGCGTGGCCCATTCGGCTGCGAGGCCTTTTACAAGGTTGGAAACAGCCGCTTTCGAGGAGTTGTAAAAGACCTAAAAGAGTGGCAGGGTTAGATAGTGGAACGGAAACGGGTTGAGGCGAATAACTTGAGTAAGAGGCTTTTTTTCACTTATTTTATTGATGATTTGCGAGCTCATAGACGAGATGACGACAATAGAACCGCCTCGATACGCTTTGTTGACCCATAATCTTATGAGAGTATTGGCAACGTAAGTCTTGGACAATGAGAAATGGCTTACTGAGCAACTGCACGAGTGGTATTGAAAACGCCAAACACGTTGACATCGTAGATCGCTTTGAAGTCGTCGTGGGAGAGGTCTAGAGCCGGTTTAACGACGGCTACCCCGGCATTCTAAATGAAAGGGTTGAATATATGCGCGCATACTAAATCGATTTATGGCAGTCGACGTACAGCGATGAGGCCCGTAATTGGACCGAGCTCCTTATCTATTTGTTGGATGGTTTTATTCACGGCGTCCGTGTCGGAGACGTCGCATTTGTATGCCTGAAGGGAGGTAAGCGATATGTTCAAAAATGGCACTGGGCGTTACGTTCGGAAAAATAAAACAGACCCTGGCGTCGATACCGAATGCCTTTCCAACACGCTCTACGATTTCTTCGGCGTCCTCTGATTTCCTGTCATATTCAGATGAGTTGAATTTATAGAAACTCTTGGCGGGATAAGGATTACTGGGAAAGTACTGACCTGTAAATAACTGCCACATTGGCGCCAGCTTGGGCTAACGCCGTAGTGAATGCGTAGCCGATGCCTCTATTCCCGCCGGTGACGACGATGCATTTACCTTCATCCCTTCGAGTGAGATTCATACATAAAAATAATGGATATCGAATTGCTCACTGGCGAACTTGAATTGCATGTTGGAAATTTTTTTACGAGATGAATGTGGTGAATGGTTAAAGGTGGTTGGAATGCGTTGGGGTTGGCGTGTGATGCTAAATATCTGGAGCGTTTGGTGTGACTGTATTACAAATTGGTCAGTCGACTTTATGAGCAGTGTGAAGTTAAATTCGCATTATATGTTAGAGCAGCAGCTTTCCTGAGGCAAGACTCTGAGCCTGATACATAACGATGGGAATATCATTTTCAGGTAACATCCCACGGAATAACTGAACTACTTGGGACAATGCGCATCTGAAGCATCTGATGAAGAGTACGCTGGAAACAAGTAGACCCACTAGAACAAAGAGCACTCAGAAAACACGCTACCAGGACCATTTTAAATTCCAGGTGAAACACAAGAGATCTCAGAAGACATCGGAGAGAGAGCCGAAATCACAGTGATCAAAGACCTTGAGGGTCCCATCTTGTACTCGGCCACGTTCTCAGAACCTCAATCAGACGCATTACCCGCGAAAGAGACCTGGTGACTGTTCATGCGGGGATTGGTTGCCATGTGAATCTGAACAAAAAATCATAACAATATTTGGGACAGGTATCAGCAGCCAGTCGGCTCTGAAAACACCGATGGATGTTGAGAGGAAAAAGATTTTCAGGGACCGCGTGACATCAAAACACCAAGAAAGGAAATCCCGTCCCAACTGCCTATTTCGCTCTAACCACCGTCTTTACATCCGCTTATATGCCCAATCCCCCATAGCCATCGATTGTTTTCCTTCAAAATCTTCCGACATCGAAGAATGACATCCCTTGCAACGTATTCGGATGTCTCCCAGCGTGGTACTGTATCAGCAAATGCCACTGCCATGCTTCCAACTCCTGACATACTATCATCTTCGACCTTATTAGGCGAGGACCCTTCCAAGAAAAAGAAAACGACCAAGCGAAGAAAGGTCAACCACGCTTGCTTGTACTGTCGCAGGAGCCACATGACGTGCGATGAGGGAAGACCCTGTCAGCGATGGTAATGTCTTTCCATCTCTCACGTGTGAGAGCCTTGTTGATTCAATCCATGTCTGAATTAGTGTGAAGAGAGAAATTGGCCATCTCTGTCATGACGAACGCAGACCCAAAGTTGGGGAAAAACAAATTCCTGGATCCGCTCAGAGTGTTTCGGGTTCTCCTTCGGTCGATCTATCGAGGACATATTCATCCAGTATGTGCCATTTCCCTTCATTAATCGATCAAACTAACTCCAGTTCTGGTTTCAGTTTATCAAAATCAACCTCCACAAACGTCCTCTGCATGGCCCATAGCTTACATGTATCACCAAGGCAACTTTGGAAACGAGTTTTCAGTTCTCACGTATGTTCTACATGTACATCCCACTACCACCCAAGTATTAACACGATACTCTAAGGGAATTTCTCGAAACGCTAGATGACGGAACATTTTTCTCCCCCCCAACAACTGTTGCTCCATCTCTCGTGTCTTCTTCATTCGGGACAACGACTCCTGTGTCCACATCGATACCCAACGGCCAACTACAGCACGCCCTGTTACCTGGTAATCTCTCAACACTTGCAGTCCCTGCTGCCAATGTCACCACCGGACCTTTGAATACGATGGTCCCAACCGAAAACAACCCTGCTGAAGCCATATTACCATCAGCAACAAAGACCGAAAAATTTCTGCTCACTGCTGCCGACCAAGAACCCGGGTCGCGTGACGAGAGGTTAAACCGCGTCATTAGGAGTAAATATGAGGCAGGCTTGTTGAAACCATACAACTATGTCATAGGATACGCCAGACTATCTCGGTGGATGGATAGGAAGTACGTCTCATTGGATTTTATAGTAGTGCTGCATTCTGATTTCGACTTAAGTGTGTCTCAGGAATCAAAACAGCAGATCCTTCAGCCTCTTTCGGTTCTTCGACCAAAATTTAGGGTAAGCCATAATCAACGACCAAAAGTATAAAAGCTCAACTCTTTCACACAGGCTATTGCACAATCTCTAAGTGACATGGTAAGTGACATCGACGCCTTTCCACTTCTGAATCTAAACACATGCACACAGGACCTTGTCTTCATCGAAGAGGCATTCGAGCGCCTGTTACTGGACTACGATCGTGTTTTTTCTGCGATGGGAGTCCCTGCTTGTCTTTGGCGACGCACTGGTGAAATTTACAAAGCAAACAGGGAGTTTACGGAATTGATTGGGGTGGAGGGTTACATGATGCGCGATGGTCGGTTATGTATCTACGAACTCATGGCAGAGGAATCGGCTGTAAATTACTGGGAGGTACGCGACGATGTTTCTGTCCATCTGTGTGGACTCTTGTTCAAGCGATTTCCCTTTTTATTAGAAATATGGCCATGTTGCGTTTGATTCGAGTCAAAAGGCTGTCCTCACATCTTGTGTTCTGCGATACAAACCGGTGCTTAACCTAGGCTCAGTAACTTCTGTTATAAACAAAGCTGCGGTTCCAGGTCTGTATTTTTCTTCTTTTCGTCTTAAACTCTGTCTAAACTACAGTAGGTGTGGGTCACAAGCAAGGGAAGAGAGTCGAGGAGAGCCAACCCATGGAAGAGGGATTCATCAATTGCTGTTTTTCCTTTACCATCCGGCGGGACAGATGGGGGATACCTAGTATGATTGTCGGGAACTTCATCAGATGCTGAATTCGACAAAGTTATGACATAGGTATGTATGTACAGCTTTTTACAGCTTTTTTTTCTTTATACGTAAATATGTAGCTATGGAAACCCTCGTGTATCAAGTAGTAATCGACAGTACATACAGACCGGTAGATTTCGCCTTTATGCTTTGCCAATGTTAATGGATTCTTGCTGTGACAAGTCACGCGCACGATAACACGAGGCTCGCGCTGCACGTTGAACATTGCCCTGGTCCTTAACGTCAACGTCCAAACATCAGCCCGATCCAAGCATCGAGAAACACCTAGAAGCCAATATGGCACCTCCAGGACCTCCCCCAGGCAGCTACTCACCACAGATGCAACCACCAAAGTATGTACAGTGTCCATGTTGATCGATGACCAGTTTCCTTAATCCGAAACACGCAGCAATCGTAATATGATGATGGATTTCACAAAAGGCATCGCGAGTGAAGTGCGCATTCTGTTGGCGGAAATAGGAAAGCTGAGAGATGAGAGACGACAATTGCAATAGTTGCGTATCTGATTTTTCTTCACTTTTAGTAACCCTTACACTCGTTCTCGTTTCTAATCGCAACCAATTAAAAGTGAGATTGCGGAACTTATGGCAGTCAAGTCTAAATTCAGTGCCAGTGGCGAATTCCAACCAGACTGGAGGCCTCAAGTCGCTCCTGTAATTCTTTCTCTCCTTCCTTCAAAAATATCTGACTAGTCCATGATTGTCGATCCACAGATCCAAGCTATCGAAGCCCCACCCGAGGCTGCTCCCGAGCCGGATTCTCCAGTCCAAGCGAAACCTGGCTGGCGCGTCGTCCAGAAGAGACCAGAAAGGAAGCCTGCAAGGACAGTCCCCAAGATCATGGGTGCATCCACTCCTGTCCCGCAAGCCCTGCCTGAACCACCAAAGCAGCCGATGCAGGAACCGCCTGCTTGGGCTCAATGGAGACGTACGTGTACTTCCGGTTTTATTTTGCGCGGATATTTCATGTCTTTTTGTAGCTAATCCTCTTCTTGCGCCTACGCCCGTACCGGCGGCATCGTCGTCGTCTATGGTCAACTCCCCGCCTCCAAGGGCGGGACTTTTCGGTTAGTACCTATCATTTTCTTGCGATGTGGTGCTGACAAGCGTGTAAAGGCCCGTCGACACCTCCTCCCAAATGAGCAAGTCGCATGACTATTTCTTCTTCTCTGGGACCATGAAGCTCCTCAGGATCTGGTCATATTTTCATCGATTTGTAATCTTACCTCGTATATTGCTTTCTGCTTTTTCAAGAAATATATATATATATCTATATATCTCCTCAGCGAAACCTTGTCTCTGTTTTGAATAGAACAGAATTAGTTGTGTACTGTAAATCTAATAAGACTGATTTGAATCATGCGGCTCCATGTCGATTTCACCATCTACATTCATTTCATCAGTTCCAGCAGGGAATCAGTCGAACCTAGCATGGTTGCCACGGACTCGGAGCTTACACCTACTTACAAGTGACTGATGCAGTCGATAAAATTTCTGATAATCATCTCGTGAAATAAGTAGACTGAAACACCGAAATCACAGATAACTGAACAAGAGATAATTATAAACTGACAACTGGAAAACGAACATTTACACAACTGAACGCTTTAGTTAGAGGTATAATTGTGCACAGGAAGCTTCAACAGTCAGGAGGCAATTCATTGTCATCGATGTGTTGACGCGCATCTAAGCCAAGTCCACGACTTGCAAAGACACTCCACAGAAGACAGCGATGCCGACCTTGGTACCTGTTCTCGTCCGCCTGGATGAGGCCATTACGTGCTGTAATAACTGTCCAGAAGGATCGTCACAAAGACCTGATGGTGAAAAAAAATGCAGTCACTCACAATCTGGCCTGCAGGGGAGCAGAGAAAAAGAATCAACAAGGAGGTGCATGAAGACGACATTGCCTGCTGTTCCAATAGGATTGACCATTGCATCTTTCGCATAACCATGGGCAGAAACCAGCTCGGCGTAAACATTATGGAGCATATTAGCCCATACTTCTCCGATTCCTATCCAATAATTCAGAAACGAGCATGATGACTCGGCGGCTACGATCACGTACTATGTTCTTCGTCAATTCCACCCACGTCAGAATATTTGCTTGGGTTAGTATTCCTAAACAAGAAAATTCGTGTATCTGTGCAATACCTACAAAATCAAAACTCACTTATTAATTGAATAAGGATATGTGCGAAAGCCATTGGGCCTTTCGGAAGGGGAAATCAGATAGGTTCCAATCACAAAGTCCTTCGTAATCGCAGAGGTTTGAATCATCCAGCTGGTGAATACAAAATATATGAGTAATTGCGGTGCATGTAAGGCTGTAGAAACGACGAACTTTGCCAGTGTATCGGACCAACCTTCTCCCAATCCTCTCGACTCAGGCATCGATAAGCATGTAGCAGTACCACCGCCTATTAAGCGGTTCGAAAGGCCATGACCGAATTCATGAACCACGACCGAGTTTTCCATTGCTGATGGTCGGAAGGGTCGCTAGGGAGTGGTTGGCCGCCAGCTCCAAGGACAAGATGTTGGGACAACTCACTGTCTTCGTGAACAAGTAAAGTGCGCATCGACCGGGCTGACCACTGACAATTGATTGCATCAGATATCCATCTTAGAGAAATCAAAAGTTGGAGCGCACTCTGGAAGCGTAGTGAAAGCGGCATTATTATCTTGGGTTTCGTCATTAACAGACACGACGATACCATCGTTTTCTCGTCCGCCACGGTTAAAGTTGGACATTTGGAAGTTGAAACCCGTTTCTGTAAACCCATATCGATACGTGACGTCGTGCACCATGTTCATGAGGTAGAACGCGTTCACGATGGAAGCATCAAGATTTACGGCAACACTAGCTTCTTGACTGGTGTCATATTTGTATGCATAAGTCCCTTTCGAACTTTCTCTAGCATAATGATTGTTAGCGGTACGATATGCACGGCCATTGTTACCCCTTGTGAAGAAATTAGAGTCGGAGGAGGGTGATAAGCAGATTGTTTACCGTGTGGTATTGTAGGACCCAAGGGGATCTTTATGCCACCCAAGTGGAGAAACCGTCATGTTCTGAGGATCAGCCAGCACGGATTGGCCATCCAAAATGGATTTCTTAGTGATTGGTACAGCAGTATACTGAGATGCTCTCGTGAGTAGGGTTTTAACTATCCCTTGGATGAAACCGGCTTACCGTAGCTTCCGCCACGAAATTGACCGTTGAAACAAGCTTGCCGGTGTGCGCATCGACGTGTGCCTGGTAGTACTTCCCAGACTCGTCGTTCTTAACCTGGATCACATGGACCAGAGATGAGGACCCGTCTGGGTTGGCCAAGTACTGGAGAGAGGTGGGAAAGGAATCATAGGTACAGCCCAACGCGGCTTCTGCGATAGCTATCGCGACATTCTTGTCTACGGAGGGTTGTGAAGATGCGATCATATCTGTAATATAAATGGCAGTAATTAACAACCCATGCCACAGTAAAGACGTTTCCTCACCCGTCTTAACGAAGGAGGAGCCAAATGCGACGACCTTGCCGTCCTTCATAGCTACATTCGCAACGGCATTTACAAATGGAATCCCGTTCTGCGAAACATATCAATGCAATTTGGGAAAGATGCCATTTCCCACTTACATGAACTTGGCTGAGATAGACATGATCGGTGATATCGGACGAAAAACTGGTGCTGTAAACGACTTGAGTATTGCCAACGCCTAACTTGTGCATGGCGAAGGAAACAGCGGTTTCCTCCATGCTCCCCTTGGCCAAGCCAGAGGGAAGTTCGATTCCCTGGCCATATGTCTAGTCATAAACCAGTTAAATGGGTGTTGGGTGGGATAGAAGGTGGCCAACCTCGTAGAGAACCTTGGGATGATAGTGGTTGGGAACATCAATTGTGGTGAAGCATTCTTGCAGGTTTCCCGAAGGCAAGGCGAGCGCTTGGGATAAGCAAAGGCCAAGTAAGACTGAAGACAAGAGCCTCTTGAACGACATTTCCGAAAAGTGTGGTATCCTGGGCGTTCTTATTCATTGCCATAATATGTGTTCCTGAACGCGACGGGACGCAGGGGATCCAAAAGTTTTGCCAAGGACAATAGACAACATATCGCGCGGCCCGGAAACCCTCTCACGAGTCACTGCGGCGCCCAGACTACCTGAACAATCGTAGTGACGACCACGATTGTAAGCAGGGCTCCTCAACAAGGGTTTAAACGTTTACAGTCAACCTGGACGCGAGTGAAATAAATACTATACGAAACATTTTCTTTTGTGCATTTCCAAAAAAAAAAGTCTCTGGCAAGCCGCTCACATCGTGAAATTTTGAAATGTCATCCGTATCAGGACAAGCGCGGAACCCGCAAGACGTCGACGTGTATCATTTTGCCATAAATGTGAATGTGAGAGGTCCATCGGAACGCTATCGGAGTCATGGGAGACTAGAGAATGGCTATATGACATCACTACAGAAATGTAGTTTCAAAGTTCAAAAATCCGCTTCACCTTTTCAAAAAAGTATGATAATACTGATCATGATGAGTCACGGTCTTATGTAAATCAGTGTATTAGTATTAGGCTATGTACCTTGATTTCACAGGGACATCAATTCTTTTTATAGCAACTCGAATTCTCACCTGGAGGAAGCCATTACGTGCCACAATTTGAAGGAATAGACCGATCAGCAGTGGCCGATTCAGAGCCTGCTGATCCGAGTCGTGCAAGCAAGAAGCCAAGCCTCACTTTGTTTTCACCGGCTCTGTTATTGACTGAGAGTAAGCGATAGCAGGTCGGGAACGACCGACAAGGGAATTAATATCAACTTATGGGTTGTTTGAAATTGATCACTGATTCGTTTTTCAGTCTTACATAAATTCATATCTGTACGAGATTGCCTATTCTAAATATTTAACCTGAGTTGACGGTCGACTCAAAATACCGCTGTAACCCTTCGGGTCGCCTCATCTCGGAATTCCAACATTCCAGGCTGTTGCATGAGGTTGCATGTGCCATGTAAATTGACTCCAACAATTTCGCTCCGAGTCTAAAAATTAGAGGTATGCGATACTCCTTCAAGTTCCTCCTCATTATCCCCTTGACTTCAACCTCGCATTCCAGTCTGGCTGTCCCTCTTCCTTATCTCACAATGTTTCCTGCCCTATCACTAGATGCATTGTATCACCTCCTTATGTCGGTCACAATTCAGGAATGCATTCTCTTCATGTGTATGGCTTCCAGGTTGAGAGATTCTACATGACCAAGGTTTCAAATGGCATGAAAATTGTGTCCCAGACTGCCTTCCAAAAGGTGTGGTGGGATTTCTGGCTATCTTACTTGCCCAAATATGTCGTTCTGCTATTAGGAAACAATGGATTTAGTTTCATAATTGGAAATGAAGCACGCAAAATGAACTATGAACACAACTTTTCAGTTCTGAAGCTAGGATTTCATACTATGTAAAGTACCTGACCTGATACAGGTTGGAGACCAATCGTATCCACCTTAATCTGGTGCTCATTATGATGTCATGGTAGGCACAATGTTCACATTCATATCTGAATACAGTTGATCACTATAAGTAGGACCTAATAACCTAACCTCAGCACCATGGGTCATGGTGCCCTCTTCTTGCGGCGCCAGGGCCCGTCGCCCAGCGAACGTGTTAAAGTGGAGGTGTGTTCAAAAAGAGGAGGTTTCAGGTAGCTGGGCCGTAGGGCAGACAAGTTCTGCGTCCCACTCGCCAGAGGCAATACCCTCGTAAATGAGGAAAAGTGATTGTGGATCATATTTCCGCTTGATGGCTCTGAGCTGGTCATAGTGCGCGCCAAAGAAGGATTTCTTCGAGTCAAATTCATATCTCGAGGCCTAAAAAATGAATGCAAGAATTAGCACAGTGCAGTTGTGGATTGGGCGGTGAGACATTCATCACCTCGTTCAAGTATGCCCCAGATTCGGGAGCTATACTTTTCAGTATCTTCATATCCCGAACGAGGGCCTGACGAGCAGCCGCGATTTGGGTAGAGTCGGCACCATCTCGCCAGGTTGTGCTGATGGTCGTGACAGCCAAGCTTTTTCGCCAGGCAGGGGTCAGACCTGTGGACTCAGGGTCTACACGGGATACCTGACCGCCAGTAACGAGCCTATTGGGGAAAGAAAAATATCAGGAATCCATTCCCACTGCCAGAAGAAAAAACTCACAAATATCCGAATGAAGATAACTTGAGGAGTTCTTGAGCAAGTGCTTCAGATTTATTGGTCTCGAAGACATCTTTGGGCAGTAACCAAGATGAAATCTCAGTCGGGACACCGACCATAGCGTCCCTGGAATATGCAGCATCATAGAACTGCCACCAATCTTGGAACAAAGTAGTTTCATTGTAAACGGAGAGACCTGGTTGGGGATGTGCAAATTCGAAAAGCGGGAGGAAGGTTGCATTGGTCTGTTCTGCGGTGACGTTGGGTGATAGGACAGAGAACTGGTATATCTCAACATTTCTGCGACCATAGCCTCCATAACCTTGCTCAACGAGCGAGGGAGTGAGACGAATGATCTCCGTGAACAACTTCTGGGTTGAGTTGGCATTTGTGGAATTGAATAAATAAAAGCAGCAAAGAAAGGAGTGGATGGGTGGGTTTTGTAAGTGACTGAAGTCACAACACCCCAGGTACCTCCACCTCCACCACGAAGGGCCCAGAACAGGTCTTTGTTGCGGTAGGCATTGGAAATGACGTGGTCACCGTCTGCAGTTACAATTGTTATCTCCAAGACGTTGTCTACGCCTGTGAAATTAATCGTCAGACACACACACACGGATAAGAGATTTTGCGTTACCGAGGCCATAGCTTGGAGAAAGTGCGCTGTGACCTCCACCTTGGAGCCAGCCGCCAGCAGCACCGACGCTTCCTCTTGCACTGACAGCTCCGACAATGACCCGCTTGCGTTGTTTGGCGGCCTCATAGGCCTCAAACCACTGGACACCGGCACCGAAGGTGAACACTGTCACCGGACACGTCCTCGTCAGTGGGAAATCGGATTTTCAGTAAAAGAACTGACCGTTATTGTGGGTAATTGAATCCGTTGCATCCGTGGGAGAGAATGAGGTGTGGAAAGTGATGTCCTTCATAGTATGGTGAGTCCATATTACGAACGATCCCATGCCAGAGCTCCTTCCCAGATAATCATGTCTGCCAAAAATGTCAATTCCCAAATTCGGGAAAAAATCAATTGGAAACTCACCCCGCGTTCTTAATTGCGAGGCGTAAGTTGTACTTAGCGGCAAATTTGACGGCTCCTTGGATGTCTTTTGGCGTTCTTGCATCGACGCCGATGACTGGTACGCTCCCTTGTTGGCATGGAACACCAAGCGTAGCGTTGAGGTAGCAAGCTTGGATCGTTCCATTCAAAACGGTGTAGGTCTCCCAGTTGGTATGTTCAGCAGCGCCAGGTTGATCAGAACGCCAGACGCCATTGAACCAACCGGCGCGGACAGCAGAACAATTTCCTGCACCAGAGTTATAGCACGGAGTAGCTGGGGGCACCGGGTGGGTCAGTGGCTGCGAGACTTGTGATGCGAGAGTCTGGAACTCGGAATCAGGTGGCCAACATTGGGATCCAAATGTACAGCGGCAGTTTTTGGAAAATACGGATGTAAAGCAAAGAGAAATGGTCAACAGGGACTTGAGGCGAAACATGATGCATGACCATTTGAGTGGGAACTTTTTATATCCTCAGGCTACGCTCATGATCTGCGAATCGAGTAATGCCAGTACGGCCTTACTGCGGAATACTCGTGGTATAGTATGCTCATACTTGTGGTGCTGCTCGTTTATGACGAGTAGGTACCTGAGCAATGAGGCCCATTTAAGAAGCCCGACCCGCATGTAAAGTCCTACATACTTAGAATGGCCGAAACTTACCTTTTGTGCATGCTGCATTATTTTGAGAGGGGTAATTCAAACACATCACCAGATTGACCAGATGGAACTAGAAAGAACTTTTGGTTGTAGTGAAAGAAAGAAAACAAAAGGTCCGGACTGACAATGTTAGTCAGCGTTCTTTCAAAACTACATGATTAATTACGCCCAATCCATCCTAAATTCTACGACATTAGAACTGACAGTAAATTTATGAAAGGTTCTGGCGAATCCCTCAGGCTTCAGAAATCCCAATTATGTGGATGAATGCGTCATCGAATGAATAATTGACGGATAAAGTGTGATAAGACCAATGTTTAACGAAAGACCACGAAGCTGAAAAGCTAGCGAAAAGTGAATTAACAAAGACATGGATGTGTTACAATTTTTCCCTTCAACTTAGCCTCGAACTATACCCACTGTGACCTCTGGCCCTCCTTCAACTGCTCGTTCATCCGTTCGCCGCTCAAAAGGACTAAAACTCATTTTCGTTGGAGAGCCACCCAACCCAATGACAACCCTCTCCCAAGCCCAGTGCGTGAGCTCCAGCACGTCTTCATCCCTTAGTTCGGCACGTACGTGTAGTTCGAGGGTAACTACGAGGTTCGAGATTTGATCTGAAGAGGGTGACAAGGATGTGAAATCGGAAGAACCAGGCGCGATCTGCCATATGTGCGGAGCAGGGTGATGTAGGATGTGTGGATGGCGTTCGACCTACGGGAAGAATGTTACAAACTTTCCTTGAAGAAGAGAACACTAGAAGGGCTGACTTACCTCTCGCATAGCTTTGAGGAATGCTTCCATCTGCCCTTCGTTCCTACCCATTTTCACCCTCCCCTTCTCAACACTCGTTCTCGGGGGACTAGTTTGCAATAAAACGGTACCCAGAATAACACAAGCTCGATAGGCAAGATTGAAGGTGATGATAGCAATAAGCGAGGCGAGGAGGAGGTCTATAAGGCGTTGATGAGATCTAATATGTTACGTCAGTAGTTGAAGCAGTATTGCGGTAGGAAACCTACCGTGAAACCAAAATACCGATTACAAGTATTCCGATACAGAAAAGGAGAGGACTCAGAACAAAGGGGTTAGTAAGGGCATTTGTTACACGAGACCGAGGTGGGAAAGATGTGCTATGTGAATCCGAATGTGAAGTGAATGAGCGAATAGTACGTAGGAACGGGGGTATACGCGTTTGTGTTACTAATTTATAAATCGGAGGTTACGTGAGTTGTGTGCGTAGTTTCCAGACAGGTGGACTGACTCACAATTGACGATTCCGGAATTGTTGTCAAACAAAATTGCGCTACCAAGAAGTGAGAAAAAGGTGAGGGAGGTTAGAATGAGAGGGAGTTCGAGACTGCCAATGAAGATTATTTCGATTTTGAGGCAATTCATCGGTTTGTGTACTCACCCGGCACCAGCACTCTCATCACCTGCGTGGTGGTGATGACCGTGGGCTTCTCCTGCACTCAGCAGAAGGTGTTCGATCGTTTCTTTACAGACATATACGGCGGAGAACATGAGATACACGGATTGAGCGAATGTTAAGAGGGTTGAGAGACGGGAAGCGCTAATTACAATTCAAATAGAGAAGAAATCATCAGAAACATAAAGGAAATGACGAATAACAAACACACCCATAGGGCCTTCTGATCGCCTCTCTATCCTTGTCGGTTACCATTAGATTCGCCTTTGCCCTTCCGTCTAGCCGATTCACAACGGAGCCAAGTCCGAAATCGAAATTACGGCTTAAAGCAAGTCCGATCGAATCAAATACAACCCAATACCCCAACCCTGTACAAGCTAGCGAACCGGCCTGTTGACCACTCACCCAGAGCGTGGCTCCAAGACTCAAATTGATGATGGACACAACTTTAGCAAAGGTTAGAGAGATAACCAGTGGATGTGGAGGATGGTCGAATGAATCATAACCGTATCCGTTATTGTAGGATGCAAGAGGAGTTACGCGGGATTTTAGTTTAGATTCCCATGAAGAGATCGGCACAGGTGATTGAGCGTTTAGTTCTGGTTCGGCTGTGTCACTGGCAGGAGATGTACCAGGAGAATTGGAGGGGGCGGAGGTATATCCAGGTTCGAGGAACGAAAAGAAGTTGTGTGAAAGCGAATGTTTGTGATGGTGGCCTCGACGCGTGCGAGTTACGGTTAGAGGGGGCGAGATTGGGCGAGAAGATTGTTGAGTGGGAATTGTACTGGGATACCTCGTGGCCATAATTGAGGAAGGGGGCTTCGATCCAAAAGTAAATCCCTGTCCCAATGGGGTGAGCGGCTTCTTCATACTGTCAGTTCTTGAGTTTGCGCTGAAACTCTCCCTCGACTCTGATGGACCGGTCTCATCCACAGAAGACGGATCAGGTATTGAAACTTCTTGCGCGCCGTCTTCCAATTCAGAAATAGTGCCCGTCGGAAGTGAGCCTGGACGGGGGAAGACTATGGACAGGTTGCGTGAATGGATGCGGTGGTGCGATAGTCGCGATGGTTCAGGTATTGGCCGCTTGAAAGGTGTATTGACATCACCGTTATTAGAACCTTCAATCTCAGGTGCAGAGTAGGAAGTGTACATTCGAGGAGCCAAGGTTTTGGTATCCGAACTTGAATTGGAGATAGAAGGATCGTTATTGACTTGGAAGGAAGTCGAAAGGGGTGAAGGGGAGAGTGGATTGTAACTGAAAGCTGATATTGATCGAGCGCGAGAGTGCCCATTCACATGTACACCGTTTGGAGGGGAGGCCATGTGGAAAGATGTCCGTACGGGTGAAGGCGCAGGCAATCCTGGTGGTCTTTGAAGTCTGGGTCGGGAAGGGACATGACTTTGGCTGTTAGCAACACTGACACTGCGGGTGTGCTGCACATATCCGCTGGGAGCAGATATCATTCTAGTACGCTGTGGAAACTGAGGAGGAGAGGAAATTTTAGGAGTTAACGCAGCCGCTGCCAACAATTCGTCATCAGAGTCTTTGCTCGATCTCCTCCTATGCACATGATGACTTTGGCTCTGACTGTGAGCCTCTGGTCGAGCCATCGTCGTGGTTGTCGTCGTGGTATCCGCCGAAATTGACATAGACATCGAGACGTCACGAATGTGCACAGTACTCAACCCAAAGTGGTCCATACCACTTCCAGGTTCTGAGCCACCTCCGTCTTCCACAGCCTGGTTGATGGTTGCCCTCTGGCGAAAAGAAAAGTTAGATTATGGAGTATGGCGATCAACGACTTCGAGGTGGAGGAGAGGTAGAAGGAATAAGTTGGGTGTCGTCGTTCGAACACTATATTTGGCCAGGCATCAAAGTTTTTACGTCCGACTCAATATTTGTTCACATAAATATTCATGCATATTCATGCTCAAAACCAGAGCATGTATGTATAATGGAAATCCTAAAAATATTGTATTACAGCTGATTTAAAAAATGCATTCCGAAGACCAGAAACCCCCGTGACCTGGCAGTCATAACTAGCCTCAGACTGGGCACCGTGCCGTATTGATAATGTTGCAATGCCACAATGAGGTTTTGAGGTGTGACTGTAGACAGCCATAGCAAGAAATACTCGTCCCAGTCCAATTGGTTGGTCGTAGAAATTGCCAGTGAGGGTTGAAGACGACAAATAATGATCATGGGAGAAACAAAATTAGCGCATTGCGGCACACCTAAGGGTTTTTGCACCATAAATGATTTGGTTGAGAACTATCCTCCCAGTAATCGGACATATCTGAAAAGTGAATTACAAAGAGATTGTCTGCATCCAGTACCTTCCTTCCAATTTGCAATCATGCAGACATTCGCAAGCTCCAAGTCATGCACCAAATTGACTCCTTTATTCAGCATATCGTCGGATTGCCAAACATAACAATCTCCGCAGGTGAAATGAGTGGTCCATGCCCGCTGAGCCCCAGACGCGCATGTCTTATAATTATCGACATGCGGGTTGTCATCCCCGTCGCAAGCAGCTCTAGAACAATAGTCTGATTCTCTTCCTTCTTGAGTACTATGCTGGTGAACTTGTGTTTCCTGAATGTCTTCTTCAAGTGCCATAGTCCCGTAACCGTCCAACCGTGGTAGTGGAGGAGTGAGCCGAGTTACGTAAATTATTACATAAACTAAATTTAAATTCATTTCTCTTCCGCCACAACGTCAAGGAAAATAAGTAACTACGAGCGGCGACAACACCGGGGCCCAGCTAAATCATTTTCCCGACCTGACTCGGTCTTCTTGCCCTTCTTGTCGTTATAGGGCTGTTACTTAATCCGAATTTGCTGTGATCACCTTGGCTCGAATGGGCTCGCTTCTGGATCCCTGTCGTCTCTTGTGGAAGTTGGAACTAACTCAAACTTGAATCTGCAAAAGAGATAGGCTGCTCTTAAACTCGTTTCTATCAAGTTTCTATGTCCCACAAATCTATCACTGCATATCTGACATCAGACTCTTTCGGAGATCACGCAAAGGAGTGACATTGCTGTGACGTTTTCTATCATCATCCAATTTTAAATTTTTTATCCCTCACATTCTGAATCTACTCATCTGCTTATGTTCTGGACATCACTTTTTGGGTTGACCACTTTATTCATCTCCTACACCATCCTCCGAGTGCTCCGATTTTTCTGGAGATGCGCCACATCCCCTTTACATCAACTTCCAGGACCTGCCTCTACGAGCTGGCTCTACGGCAACGTTCGGGAATTCACCGAAGCTGGGCAAGCCGTACTCTGGGATAATTGGACTGAGATTTACGGAAGCACATTCAAGTTTTCGACATTCTTCAACGTGAGCACATCGACTTAGTTTTGACCCGTACCTCGTTCGACTATTCCCAGGCCCCTGCTCTCTACACCACGGATACCGGAGCCATGCACTATATCCTCACTCATCAAGATGAATTCGTGAAGCCGACGGACATCAAAATAGCTTTGACACTCTTGGGGGAAGGTATTGCCTGTTTATCACGCTTATGTACTAAATTTCGATGTCTATCCTCCTAGGTCTCATTTTTGCCGAAGGTCATTCGCACACGAAACAGGTTAGTTGAGTTATGTGTCCCGTTGTAGACTACCCTAACGTGTATTGTTTTACTGCACAGCGTCGCATCATGGTCAGTTGCCTGATCAGCCGAATTTCCAACCTGTGCCCTCTTGTTAAAATATAACTTTCTGTAGAATCCCGCGTTCGGCCCTGCTCAGATTCGTTCATTGATCTCAATCTTTAATGACAAAGCGCTCCAGGTTAGATTTTCCTCTCCTTGTTGGCGTGTGTTCCTGACATGTCATAGATGTGTGAACTGTGGGAGTCCCAGATTCATGACAGTTCATCCGACAGCATGGAGACAGATGTTCTCGCTGCTATGAATCGTATAACGCTGGACATTATCGGACTTGCAGGTGGAGTGCCTCACTTTCTCGGACCGGAGTTCTGATTTTGACTGTTTGGTTTCTTATCGAGGGTTTGGACACAACTTTGATGCTTTGGAGTCCCGAGAAGATGACCTCAGTAGTGCGTTCGATGCAATAATGAAAACCGACAACTCTGCGGCACAGTCGACTATCATTCCCCTTATTGGTAGTATAGCCCCATGGGTCATCTCCATCGTGAGTACGCATCGCCTTTGGAATGATCAGATCCTGATTCAGATAGCCCTTTGGAGTTAATAAAACTCGACAACGAGCCAAAGCCATTATGGATAAGATGGGGATGGAGATTATTCAACAGCGGAAGCAGACCCTCATCCAAGAGGAAGCAACCGGCACTAAAGCGGCTGGCAAAGATATATTGACTCTACTAATTCGAGCTAATGTCCACGATATAGAGGGCGGCATGTCTGACGAAGCCGTTCTTGCCCGTTCGTCTCGCTCTTTACGTTGTCCCACCCGATTTGATTGGCTTACCCCCTTTAGAAATACCAACGTTCCTGATTGCTGGGCACGAGACGACGAGTGCCGCTATAACTTGGGTCTTGTTTGGGTTGAGCTCAAATTTGGAAGCTCAGAGGAAGCTCAGGGAGGAGCTCCTTATGCTCAACACTGATTCCCCGACGATGGACGACTTTAAGGCGCTCAAGTATTTAGACATGGTCGTTCGGGAGTCGTTAAGGCTTTGGTCGCCAATCTCGAGCTCGAAGCGGGTTGCTGTGAAGGATGTGTTGCTTCCGTTGAGAGATGGGAGGGTCGTGAAGTTGAACAAGGGTGACGAAGTTAGGATACCAATTCACCCAATGAACACTACGAAGGATGTTTGGGGTGATGATGCCACTGAATTCAAGTGTGTGGCTTTTCTGTTTTCGTAATTCTCGTAAAACTTACTTTTTAAAAAGCCCGGACCGATGGATATCCCCCCCAGAAGCTGTTAGGGAGAGTCCTGGTATCTGGGGAAACCAAATGACTTTCATGGGTGGCTCTCGAGCTTGTATCGGGTTTCAATTTGCTGTTTACGAGTAAGTGAGATATTTTAAATCGTTCCATGATTACCAAGTCTGTGCACCATTCTCACAGGATCAAAGCCGTCGTCTATGCACTTGTCCGAAGATTCGAGTTTTCATTGACGCTGCCCGCTTGTGACGTGACCTGGTCCAACATCCCTGCGATTCGAAAAACTTACATCAAGGGTTGCGAGGAAAAAGGTCCCCATATGCCTTTACGCATCAAGCCTTACGTTGAGGCTTAGAAAGTACATGTTTTTTCGTTTCTTTGTTCTGCTACGTTCTGGCTTCTCCAGTCGCAACGCTCGATTTGGTGTTGATTCTCTGACTGCCACTCCATGCTTATCTGTGACACGCATCTTCAAGTGCCCTGATGAACTACCTGTCCAGAAATGGAAGAATTCCAGGCTTCCCTCTGGTGAGGCGTGGGCGTCTGGAGATAAACCTCCCATTGAAAACGCCAGCCTAACATATATGATTCGCATACCTCCCCAATTACATTGTACCCGCGAAAGAATAAGGACATACATTGTTTTCGGCCCTTTCTAAAATTGTGGCAATGTATTCAGTGGAGTTGTACAAGTAATTTCCTTCCGCCTTTTAAGTATGAGTGCCAAAATTACACAGTTATTATTAAAACGGAACGCAATCATTGGTCCACGCCACATCGAACTTTACTGCCTTCACCCTCAAGCTTGAGACCAAGACGTTGGTGCTCGTCCATCCGAACGGCTTGATACGACTTCACCGAATCATAGATAAAACGCCACTGCTCGGTGTAATTCCCATCGTGTGGCTTAATGGACTTGAGTCTTGGGAAAATCGAGTCAAGATAACGCGCGATCCCTAGTATTTGGTGCTGTTCCAGCTTTCCCTCGTTGCTCACTGAGAGCACTTCCAGCTGGTGGGACAGAGGTGACGAAGCCATTATGTTTTGAGGATCCCGTATGCATAACCGACAACGTAAGGACTTCAAATTTGAACAGCTCTCCGCAATCTCTCGCAATCGTGCAAAAGATATACTGGGAGCAGTGGAATGGACAGGAAGATGTAAAACCTCGAGTTTAGAATGTCCGACTTCTTTCAGGCGATGAAGTGTGGCGTCCATAGAGTCTATACCCATCCCAGTTAATTCCAAATGTTTCATATCTGGACGGAGAAGTAGTTCTTCAAAAACATCAGATGGCAACCAAAATGAAATGGCGCTATCGTTCTTGAACCTGACGGAAACGAGGGTATTGGGCCATTTTTGTATCGAGCTCCTGAGAAGTGTCATAATATTGGCAGTCGAGAGTTGCGGATGCGGAGGAGGAAGTGGAAGTGGGGGACGTTGGAATAGCCTAGAAGACGTTGAGACTGTCTTTACTTTTTTTGTTCGACCTGCGAAGGGATTCCCAAAACTATCATCATCTTGTGGGGTAATTCCCATGTCGATCGGTATCGGCGGTACCCGTTCCAGGTATTTTGTGATATCGATTGATAGTATCCGCAGTTTGGACGAGCTTACTTTTGTCACTAGGTCTTCAATCAAATTGAAAGTGCCGTCAACCTCGAACGTCTGCAGTGCGGGAAACAACGCAGATTCAATGATCGGATTTTCGGCACTCGCAGGGGTTGCAGGTGAACACGTGTATGTAGAAGTGTTGTTGTTTCTAAGGACAAATGTTTCCAGAAACTGGAGCGAACCAATATTCTGCAACAATTGATTGGTAATAGAAATCCCAACTTCGATCAGTTCAAGGCGGTGTAGATTCTTATGCCTCAAAGATATGTCGAGAACTTGGTCCGAAATCGAACCAGGGCCAAGAATGAGAGTCGATAGATTGGGTGCCTGGTCAGTAGCACACTCGAGAAATGACAGCACCGAAGGATAACAGAAATCATCAACAGGGATCGCTGTCAATTCAAGTGTCGTAAGAGCAGACGACAGTAAAAGGTCAAGGAAATGCAAAGATGGAGACGGGGCGACGATACGCAAGCGATGTAGAAGTGGGAATAATGGCTTGTTTGGATCTTGAAGTTGTGCAATGCGAGCCAAGACCTGTATGCCCAGACGGGACCCCGATGAATCTGGCTCCGCACCAAGCGTGAGCTGACCAACGCGTCCGGTGTCGTTGTACAGAGACTCCAGATCGGATGGCTCGATTTTTCCGTGAACATAATACTGTATTTGGATCAGGCAAATGTTGTACACAGCCAAACTAACTTACATAACCTGACTTTTTATCCCTGGTCAAGCCTGGGAGAATCTTCACTACAGGGTAAAGAGAGTCCAGAACGAGTGACTCTGGAGACAGGTGTCCAATATGGATATTTTCAATTCGGTAAGCTCTCACCTTCGTCAATCTCAGTGAAATTTGTGAGGGATGGAGTATCTGAAGGTGCAGGGTGCATACTGGAAATGTTCTGCTCGAGGACAAAGATTGTTGGGTTGATACGAGTAGTTAAGCGCCCAGAACT
>Ga0307517_10003244_pt1 | contig 25461 bp, 22 predicted proteins | sample 23_EM_MG_FD_194515 | JGI IMG/M metagenome (GOLD analysis project Ga0307517, IMG submission 194515) | Populus trichocarpa ectomycorrhiza microbial communities from riparian zone in the Pacific Northwest, United States - 23_EM | ecosystem: Host-associated > Plants > Roots > Unclassified | place... | reverse complement strand
TCAGGGAATGAGATACTAGTTGTTATCTAATGAAAGGAGTTTGTGTAATATCCTCCTCCCATAAAAAATGGTATGAACATGAGGAACCCTATCATAACCCATTTCTGGATTATTCCCCTAAACTTGCCTTTTTTCTTTTTAAAATAAATAATAAATAATAATATCAAGGAGATTGGCGATGAGGAAAAAGCTGGTTGAGGAAGGATTTCAGATATGCATAAAATCAAGCTGCAATTTTAGATGAAGTTGGAAGCCTGAACATACCCTATCATGCCCAAAACTAGAGAGATAATACAGATTCAACGTCAAATTATGATTATTGGACGAATCTGCATAAAAATTAAGTCAAAGGATACAATTAGATTTTTAATAAGCCAATTTGATTTAATCATAGGAAAACTAAAAGTTTGATTATGTTTTAGAATTAATTTGGGTCCAATTAAAGGATTTAATTAGGAGCAAGGACTTAATTAAACTTTAAATGGGTCAAATTAATTTTGTTAAGGGCTTAATTGGTGAAAAATTAAGTTCAATAGTCAATTAGGGGCTAAATTGAAGAAATCCAAGACTAAGGACTAATGTGAAAAAGACATTAGAATTCGGGGATGATATTGAAGTTTGACAAGGATAAAATTGCATAAAATTGAAAGTTTAAAGCCAATCAGAGGTGTAATTGAGAGAAATCACAAATCGAAGGACTAAATTGAACTTTACCAAAATGGCACTGTTTTTGTTATTGTTCATCTTCTTCTTCATTTTTGCCTGTAAAGATTGCTCACGGGGCAACTTTTCAAGGGCATTTAATTCTTCATCTCTCCATCAAATTTGACAAAACTTGCACGAAAATTATGGCTTAAAATTTGACTACCCCCCAGTATGGTCCTTTCTGACCAATTGACACCACAACAGCCATAGAACGGGCTCAAATAAGCCAACTCAGATAGCCTTGAACTATCAAATTTGACAGTTCATGATAACCACTTTGAGCCAATGGTTAAGATCCTTTGGGGCTGAATCAAGGGCCATGATTTGGCACCAGAAAAGACAAAATGTCCCTCTTCCATCCCCTATTTATAGTGGTGGATTCCATGAACTGAGCATCAAGAAATCAAAGGCCAAAGTTGTAGAAAACCATTATCTTCTTTGTCAGAATTACTCTTTCTCTCTCTCCGCCACTATTTCAACTTCTATAACTGCCTAACCACCCAAGACCGCCGCCTATACACCCTTACCAACACCAGTTTCCTCACTAGCGATTGTCGTCCGCAACCATCATGAATAGTGATATCGCTATAAATTTCTTCTCGCTTCAGACAATAATCTAGTAACCAACTCTAGCAACTGACGCTAGTCGCCAATTCCTCCACCAACGCATGGGTGGAGGAGTTTGGCCAATATAGTTAAAGAGGACCTACATAGACCTGCAAACTCTGATATTGTAAAGAAATGTTATGCGTGATGTATTATTCCCATCAATCAACAAAACTAAAGTTTGACCAAGACTTCTTTGATATATTTCCTTCTTTCTTTACAAATTATGTATGATCTTATATTTTCACGAAAATGTTTGGAAAATCAAAGTTTTAACACAAAAGCAAAAGCCAATCAGTGTTTGTTTTAGTAAATAAGATTATAAGAATTCAAATGACTCTATTGAAAGGTGATCTTACACTCAAAGACAAAACCTAAAAAACAAACAACCCACATAATAAAGCTAAGGTTTTAGTTGAACAAATAATTTCACATGGAAAAGCAAAGCTTACCGATCCTAAATGCATGCATTTGGAATGAGGAAAGACCATCTTTTACCATCCTTTCACAACTCTAAAGTATCCATTGCAATCCCTATTAAACCTAGTAAGTGCAAGAATTAAAGAAAAGTAACTCTAGTTTCCCTAATGGGTCACACATAAACCCAATTTAAATAATACTCAAATCAAGCTAAAACTAGCCCAAAGTAATTAAAATAAATAACATAAACAAGTCTGAAACTTAAACAAGTGTTGCAAAAAAAAAGAAGAAGAAGAAGAAGATAGATCAATAGCCTAACTAATTAAAATAAGACAAGGTCGGTTTTTCTCATAATTTGCTGGCAACATCAAAGCTAACTTCAGATGCTGATTCTCTCTTGTCTTAATGAATTAGAAGGCGTGCCATATATCATTGGAAATGTATAGAAGTCTAGTTTTCAACCCAACAAAAATTTAATCTAAATTCAACTTGTATCTCCAGTTATGATCAAAACAATAGCGAAAGGTCAAACTATTCGATTTGAGTCTTCGTATCCCAATCCTTGTGTAATGGCCTTGTTTCCACCAACAAGCCCTTTTTAAACATAAATCAGATTAATCAAGGCTTGTTCTTCATTATTTATTACCCTGTTAAAGTCTGCCTTATCCCATGTATCTTGAAGAAGTCCATTAAAAGCCTCTTTGAACCTCTTAGCCCTAAGCCTTGTCACTGCACCAACTGGAACCTCTAATGGATCCTTTGGTGTTGCTTGGATCGTATCATTCTCTTTCTCCTCAAAATGATTCAACCTCGAATCATCACCTACATAAAAAAAGAAAAAGAGATCATCAATATTGAATGTAGCACTAACACCATACTCACATGGTAGATCCATTGTATAGGGATTGTCATTAATCTTCTTTATGATCTGGAAAGGACCATCTCCTCGGGGCATTAATTTAGATCTCCTTTGTTCAGGAAAGCTTTTGTTTCTTATATGCACCCAAACCCAATCACCTAGTTCAAACCTCACTAATTTTTGTCTTCTACTAGCCTTGAATGTATATTGTTCATTTTTTTTTCTCTATTTGTTGTTGAATCTTGCATGTAAGTCCTTCACCACCTGTGTTTTTTTTATTACCATTAAGACTAACTCTTTCATCAACAGGTAAAGGAATCAAATCCAATGGTGTTAAAGGATTAAAACCATAACCAATCTCAAATGGTGAATAATGAGTAGTAGAATCCACACTACTATTATATGCAAATTCAATAAAAGGCAAAAAATCTTCCTAATTTTTAAGATTCTTTTGAATGATAGCCCTTAATAATTGAGTTAAAGTCTTGTTTACAACTACAGTTTGGCTATCTATTGATGGGTGATGAGCAGTAAAAAATAAAATTTTTGTCCTTAACGTACCCCACAAAACCTTCCAAAAGTAACAGAAAAACTTAACATCTCGATCAGACACAATGCTCATAGGAACACCATGTAGCCACATGACCTCTCTAAAGAAAAGATCTGCGATATTTATTGCATCATCAGTTTTATGACAAGCAGTGAAATTGTCATCTTAGGAAATCTATCCACAACAACAAATATGGAGTCTCTGCCTTTCCTAGACCTTGGTAAATCCAAAATAAAATCTATAGAAATATCAACTCAATGTTCCTTAGGAATAGGTAAAGGTGTATATAACCCATGAGGCTTTACTCTAGACTTAGCTTGTTTATAAGTTATGCATCTATCACAAATTCTTTGCACATCTCTTTTCATGTTAGGCTAATAAAAATGTTCATGTAAAACTTCTAAAGTCTTAGCAATTCCAAAATACCCCATTAAACCTTCCTTATGAGCTTCTCTTACAACCAATTCACGCATAAAACAATCAGGCATATATAATAATTCTCCTTGAACATAAATCCATCGTGCCTAAAAAATTTATCCTTGGTCGAAAATCTACACTCAACACATATGGTACCAAAATCATTATCATTAGGATATAATTCTTTAATATACTCAAATCCTAATAATTTAGTATTCAGGTATTAAGAAGAACATACCTTCGCGATAAAGCATCTGCAACCACATTTTTCTAACCTTGCTTGTACTTAATCACATATGGGAATGTCTCAATAAATTAAATGCACTTGGCTTGTTGCTTATTTAACTTACCTTAGATTTTCAAATATTTCAATGATTGGTGATCCGTATGTATCACAAACTTCCTTGGCCAAAGATAATGTTGCTAATTTTCCAATGCCCTTACTAATGCATACAACTCTTTATCATAAGTCGGATAATTAAGAGCTGCACCATTAAGTTTTTCATTAAATTAAGCAATGGGTTGTTTCTCTTGCATTAGAGCAACGCCAATACCTATTCTTGAAATTAATTTTGATTTCAACAAATTAAACGTATTTTCTTATTCTTTACCCTATTTGAATTAATCTACACTCAACATAAATGGTACCAAAATCATTATCATTAGGATTGGGGGTGATCATTTTCGGTTCGGTTCAGTTTTTACCTATAAAAACCAACCAAACCGATATTTTTTTTTAAAAAACCAAAACCGAATCAAAATCGAGTCAAACCGACCAGTTCGGTCCAGTCTAGTTCGGTTCAGTTCTTAATGTAAAAAAACCGAGAAAACCTTTATGGTGATTGCCCATCTGTCATCTACAACAACATACTTATACGCAGAACACACACATTTAAAGTACACTGAAGATCTAACTAATTTGAAGAAACAAAAAACCAATTACAGAGCACCTCATGTCCTTCATTATCAACACTCTCATTTTGGTTTCAAATTCAAAGTACATTGAAGATCAAAATACAAATAAGGAATCTCTCATTTCCTATTTTATTATTAGACATCTAAAGTGAAAATTATACTATTCTGATACAGCTACTCTTATAGAACATAGGGTTTTGAAGACTGACCTTGTCAGAAGAGGGGCGAAGCAGAGAAAGTGAGTCTATATGCGAAGAAGGGAAAAACAAAATGATGGGAATGGTACCAGAGCAAATTATAGAGAAGCACATAGAGAAGTAGATGGGTTGCATGGCGGGCTTCCTATAGGCCCTCCCTTGGGTCGCCTTTTAAGATCAAAAGCTGGAGAAGCTTATATAGTTCGTTCCCTTATGGCTGAGACTCTAGAATTCAAAACCCTCGCATGTTGGCTTTCGCTCTCGAAGAGGAAGAGGGGGCGGCCGTGGGTGATCTTGTGTAGATGATGCTGATGCTTGGAGTTGGTGTGTCTCTGATTGTCTCATGTCTATGTTTGAGAGTCTAAGGAGAGGGGGTGGCCGCAGGTGCTAGGGTCAGATTACTTGTTTATTGCCTCACAGTTACTGGCAAAGATTTTTTCCTATTTATAGTATTTTTTATTAGAACCAATTCGGTTCGGTTTGGGTTTACCGGTTTGAACAGTACAAAACCAAAACCGAACTGAACCAGAAGTTTTCCAAAAAATTCTAATCGGTTTAATCGGTTTTTTTTCTTGGTTCGGTTTTTTCGGTTAATTTTTTTTTGGTTTTCTCGGTTTAATCGGTTTATCGGTTTTTTTACTCACCCCTAATTAGGATATAATTCTTTAATATACTCAAATCCTAATAATTTAGTATTCAGAGTATTAAGAAGAACATACCTTCGCGACAAAGCATCTACAACCACATTTTCCTAACCTTGCTTGTACTTAATAACATATGGGAATGTCTCAATAAATTCAATCCACTTGGCTTGTTGCTTATTTAACTTACCTTGGCTTTTCAAATATTTCAATAATTGGTGATCTGTATGTATCACAAACTTCGTTGGCCAAATATAATGTTGCCAATTTTCCAATGCCCTTACTAATGCATACAACTCTTTATCATAAGTCGGATAATTAAGAGCTGCACCATTAAGTTTTTCACTAAAATAAGCAATGGGTCGTTTCTCTTGCATTAGAACAGCGCCAATACCTATTCTTGAAATTAATTTTGATTTCAACAAATTAAATACATTTTCTTATTCCTTACCCCATTTGAATTCTACTGATTTCTTAATTATTTCAGTCAATTTTGAGGCTAATATACTAAATGGAAACTCTTAAATTCTATGATTGATTTAGGCATAGGCCATTCTTGTATAGCCTTAACCTTAGCCTCATCCATATCTATTCCCTTTGCACTAACAACATAACCAAGAAATATAATCTTATCCATGCAAAAATCACACTTCTGTAAATTAGCATACAAGGATTCCTTTCTAAGTACTTTAAGAACCTGTCTTAAATGTCCTATATGTTCATCCAATCCTTTACTATAAATGAGTATATTGTCAACGTATACAATCACAAACTTACCAATAAATGCATGTAAAACTTGAATTATTAATCTCATAAAGGTGCTAGGTGCATTAGTAAGTCCAAAAGGCATAACTAATCACTCATATAAACCATATTTAGTTTTAAAAACAGTTTTCCATTCATCACCTTTTTTCATCATAATTTGATGATAACCACTTCTCAAATCAATTTTAGAAAACAAATTAGAACCATGCAATTCATCCAACATATCATCTAATATAGGGATATGATGTCCATACTTTATAGTGATATTATTGATGGTTGTGCAATCAACACACATTCGTCAAGTATGGTCCTTCTTTGGCACTAAAGGTACAAGAACTGCATAAAGACTCATGCTCTCTCAAATGTAACACTTTGACAACAACTCCTTTACTTGCCTTTATAGTTCCTTAGTCTCTTTTGGGTTGCTCCTATAAGCTAGTCGATTAGGTATAACTGTTATTGGCACAAAGTCTATTTGATGCTCAATTCCTCTAATCGGTGGCAAACCACTACGTATTTCATCTGGAAATATATCCTCAAATTCCTACAAAAGAACTTTAGGAACACTACGAACACAAGAATTCAAGTTATCAAAATTAAAGTATGCCTTCTTATACATAAGTAAAATCATGGGCATCTCAGAAAAATAAGCATGTTTAATATTATTAGGTTTTGCATGGAAATTAAGGTGTTTCCCAACTTTTTTTGTACATGTTTTTTTTCTCTTCCTTACTTTATTCTCTCCACTCAAGGCCTCTAACTTTCTTTCTTTTTTCACTTGGCCAAAACCTTCTTCTCCCTTCCTAGTGGTCGAAACTTTGTCCCTTTGTTTTTACAACTCATGGCTCACTTTATTTTCACTCTTCCTCACTTACTCACCATGATGTTCTGGCTGAAGTTATTCTGAATCAAAATCCTTCTTTTAACCTCATATGATCTTCATACACTTGCTTAGGTAACAATGGTGCAAGTGTGTATACTCTACCATCCTTTTCCAAGGAATATTTGTTCTTAAACCCATCATGTTTGATTTTTCTATCAAATCTTCAAGGTCTCCCTAATAACATATGTGTAATATGCATAGAAATAACATCACATAAGATTTGATCCTTATACTTTCCTATTAAGAAGGTAATCAACACTTATCTATTCACTTTAACAACACCGCATTCATTCAATCATTTAAGCTGATAAGGTTTCTCATGTCTTATAATACTCAAACCCAACTTTCTAACCAAAGTTTACACTAGCAACATTAGCACAACTATCACTATCAATGATCTTACTATATACTTTATTTTGGATTTGGCATCTAGTATGGAAATTATTCTCTCTTTGTTGCTCTATGTCATCTTCTTTAACCTGAGTACTCAAAGCTCTCCCTATCACCATGACTTGCTCTCATATGCATATTCAACATCATTATCATCCATAAGTGGTGGCATATCATCACAATCAGACGTCTCACTAGTAGATTCAATCTCTCCATCATCCTTCAAAATCATGATTCTCTGATTTGCACATTATGATGCATACTGCCCTAATCCCTGACACTTAAAACACTTAATATCTCAATTACGCTTTGTTTGCACTTCGGTTTTAGACTTTTGTTCAGTGGCCAAAACTTGCTTATTTGGGTTGCCATGTTTAAAAACTTTAAGAGTCACTATTGGCTTTGATAATACATTACTCTCTCTCTCCTATAATTCATCTTCCAACCTGAATAAGCTCTTGGTCGTGCACTACTCTTTCTTTTCATTTGTTTCTTCACTTTAATAGCCAAATTTACCAAATCCTCTAAGTCCATATAAGGTTGTAATTCCATCACATTAGTTATATCTTTATTCAACCTCCTCAAAAACCTAAACATTGCTACTCTCATCGGGCACAGCACCCAAAGGGATGCGACTAGGAGAAGCCACATTAGGGAAAATCCCACCAGAGCTAGAACTACGAGGGTTAGGGCATCGTGGAGAAGGTAGAGCTAAGGTAGGAGTCTGGTTATCCTGCAGAGCGAGTGAGCTCTTTCGAGTCTGTGCCCTAATTCTAGGCAAAGAATGAGAGAGCTGATAGGGACAATCTTGTCATACAAAGCGAAGTATCGAAGACTTCTTCATTGATTTAGCCATAAGGCACAACAAATGAAACAATAATTAACTAGGTAAACCGACCCACCTGATAAACTAAGGCAGACGCTGCTACCGGGGAGGAAACTCTCGTAAGGGAGAGAGAAAGCTTAGAGAGAGGCTCTCGACTAAGAGCTCTTTCTTGACTTGGAGCTTAAAAGCCAGTAGTAAGCCCAAGTATATCTGCAATGATCATGATATACTTCTTTCCACCAATACTCTCAGTTTAAGTTGGACCATTAGATCCATGTGCAAATTCAAGTGGTCTTGATGTCAAAATGTCAGCAATCTTTTTATGTTGAGCTTTTGTTTGTTTTCCTTTTTGACATGCTCCACACACCATTGTCTTGATTATTTGCATATTTGGTGGTCCTTGTACAACTTTCTTTTTAGATTTTTTTGATAAATCTCTAAAATTGATATGACCAAGGCATTGATGTCAAAGATCAAGATCATCTAGTGTTGCCTTTTGACATCCTAATAAAGTCAAGGTAGAAATTCTATAATAATTGTTTGAAATTTTAGTACCTTTCATGATCCACTTACCAGCACAATTGTAGATGTTGCATTCATCCTTAGAAAACTGCACACTATGAGTCTCATCATAAAATTAGCTTATGGTTAGTAAGTTAGCTTTAAGGCCATTCACAAACAAAGTATTATGAAAAATAGGTAAACTAGGAATTTCAACATTTCATTTACCTTCAATGGTAGCTATGTTTCCATCTCCAAAGGTCACTGAACCACCATTCATAAATTCAAATTTCTTAAATTGATCTTTATCTCCTAACATATGTCTAGAACATCCACTATCTAAATACCATGAATTTTTATTCATAGTTTTTAGTGCAATGTGTACTACAAAACATATTTCCTTTTTCTTAACCACCCATTAATTTTTCATTTTTGTTCTGTTAGAACTTTCAGTCTCATTAGATTTCTCATAACCTACTAACTTATCAATTTTCCTTTCTATAGTACATAATTGATTTAAGACTAAGTCAATTTTGTATTCTAAATTTTGATTTTTACTTACAAAACAATTTCTTTTTACATGCTCTTCAATTTCACAATGCTGACAGGTAGGAATAAACTTACCTTTCAACTTTCTTTTTTGGACATTGTTTGATTTGTCTTCTAACATGAAAGGATCCTTACCCTTTATAAAGGTAATGCTTTTGGAAAAGGAAGATACAAATGTATTGTTGATGGAGTTTTCATATGTCATGTATCATAATCTTGTATGATTAGTACTTACCCTTTGAGCTTTCAACAGCTCATCAAGTTCTTGTGTTGCTGATGGTTCTTATGACTGTTTGCACATAGTCACCTCGTTTTCAAGTGCTTTGACTTTCCTAAAAGATCTAGATATCTCTACTTCTGATAGCTTTAGGGCTTCTACCATATTGTTCTCCACATCTATCAGTTTATTGAACAATTTCTTGTTCACTTTCTTGACTTTCACTAATTCTTCACACAAGTCTTCATAAGCTTCATACAAGCTTAGTTCAAGATCGATAATAACAAAAGTAATATCTGAATAACTATAATTACTAATAGTCTGATGTATGTCAGAATCACATGATATCTCAACAGTTTGTAGTAGATTCATTAACAGTGTCAGAAAGAGCAACAAAAGCAAATTCATTATCAGATGATGAATTAGAATTTTCAGAGTCAAATTCAGCACTTATGGTGACATTAAGAGCTTTACTTTTATTTTATTTTAAATTAAGACATTCACTTCTCAAGTGACCCTATCCTGAACATTCAAAACACTTAACTTTCTTCCTAGATTCCGTCTTAATTTTACTTTCATTTTCTGATCATTTCTTTTGACAATATCATTTACCTTTTTGCTTTTATCAATTTTCTTCTTCTTAAACATGAATTTTTAAAATTTTTTAGCTATGAGAGCTATATCTTTATTATTAAGATCATCATCTAAAGAGTACTCATGTTTTTCCCTAAAAGATTTAAGTGCAATGGACTTACCTTTCCTTTGATGAGGCAATGTAGATTCATATGTTTATAAGAAATCTATTAGTTCTTCAACATGTATAGTATCAAGATCCTTGCTTTTTTCAATGGCTGTTATCTTTGGCCAAAATCTTTCAGGTAAGGATCTTAGGATCTTCCTTACAATTCGTGTATCCTCCATTTTATCTTCAAAATTGAACCTGGAATTCACAATGTCATTAAGTTTAGCATAAAACTCATCAAAAGATTCATCTTCCAGCATTCTAATTTCTTTACACTTTGAAGTTAACATTTGTAATTTTGAATTTTTCACTGATTTAGTTCCATCATGGGTAACTTTAAGAATATCCCAAGCTTCCTTAGCTATTTCACACATAGATATTTTTTTAAACTCATTAGGAGAAACCACCATAAATATAGCATTCAGGCCTTTGTTATTCCAATTACAATTAGCAGCATCATCTCTATTCCATCTAGCAAAAAACATTTCAGGTTTGATCCACCTTTACTCTATTGAGTGTTATACTTTCTCATCTAGTGATTTAAGAAAGACTCTCATTCTGACCTTACAATAGCATAGTTCTCACTATTAAATTATGGTGGTGGATTCAGTGTTGACATTTTCAATCAGGAAAAATAGATCTCACTCCTATAAAGTGAACTTGCTCTGATACCACTTGAAAGTCCTTTTTCCTGTTTACCACATGTTAACAGATGATCTGTTAACACTTTGCAAACGCTGATCAGTAACCAAATAAATAAAGAATGCAGAAGACTTAAATGCACAAGATATTTTATCACGAAGGGAAAACCTTTTGAAGAACTCTTTAAAAGATTAAAAAAAAAAACCTTCAGGCCAGCAAAACCCAAAATAGACAATTTTTTTACTAGTTTGAAAGATTACAAGAGGAGTGTCTCTAAACAAAACCCTTTGTGTCTATACTACCTTGATGAGACAGTGAACCATGTTATGTCTCCTACCGTAGTAGCTTGCCAATACATCTGATGATCTTTAAATTGTTTTCATCATAATTGAAACCTCTAGTTGCTAGGAGTTCACATAGGAACTCCCCCTTGGAATCTGTAGGCTCTCCAACTCTCTAGAGACCAATTCTCCTCGATAATTTCCTACACACTTCTCGTGTGTCAAGAGTATGTGTTGTGAAACTCTATGTAAACTCCTTCGCTGTTTGACATACTTGCTTCAATGTAATTGATACTTTTACGTTTTGAAATTCTCCTCTGAAGCACACTGGTACCTATCTTCAGACTTAACCTTCCTTACATACTTATGTGATAAGGATAAGGATAATCTTCAAGTTTCCTAGTCTGTCACGTTGGTAACAAACTACTCACGTGTTTCATAAAAACACTGATAAAAGTTATCTTCGAATAACGTTTTCTACTATATCTGAATTTATCTCTTAAATAATCTTAACTAATCAGATAATTACAAAGAAGATCATGTTAACTAATCTTGATAAACTTCTATCTTAAATAAATTATCTTTTTACCAACCGTAAAAGAGTCTTCACTAATCTAAGCCAATAAAACAAAATTTACACTCTTCACCCACACAAACTCTTTAGAGCCACACAGAGTTAGCTACATCTAGATTCACACATTGTGTACTCTGGTTTTTGTTTTTTAAGCATTATGTTCTCCTTCATATACAAATACAAGTACTAATTTAAATATCAAAGAGTCCCTTGTTTTTCAAGGGACTTACTTTTCAAGAACATAGACATAGATTTAGTCTAATTCACATGTTTTGACCTAGTTTTGCAACAAAAAAACCCAATTTTTATATGAAGTTTTTTATTACTTCATCTCTTACTTATTGAAATATAATGTAAGGTAGGTCTAGCTGCTTCCTATAAAAAATTCATACATTTTAAAATCTTGGTGCCTCAAAACCTTTTAAGTCGGAAATTTGAAATCTAATATTCACTGGACTGTATCACAATTATGAATGTCTAGCCGAGTGCAAGTTATGAAGAGCAATGTACTGTACTACTTTTCTCTATAATTTTTGAACTGATCTTCTTCAAAACCAAGTTTTACAGACAGCCTGTTGAGTTCTTTGATTGATATCCTTAGATAACAAAGAAAACAAATTAACGAGAAAAGGCGAAAAAGAGAAGGCAAGCAAGCGAATCTTCTCATTGATGATGGCATCTTGTCTTTTAATAAGCGGGACCACTGTTTCATATGTTAAAAATTATTGGACCTCTTTCTATACATGCAGTATATCACACATGATTCTCATTTTGTCTACTGTAAAACATAAAAACCGAGAGGGTTAAAAGAGGGTCATGTCAGGTTAAATTATTTATGATGCATACGGAGTATAAATTTCTTCATGGGGCATGTGCATGTGTTTGTATTCTTCTTTCAACTTGGTAGGGTAATAGCATTGCAGGTGATGTGTGGATGGAGCCATGGAGAGGTAGATGCAAAGACATGGGACCAATGTCTGTTTATCATGAAGCATTATGAGCATCAAAGAATATGACCCACTTGCCATCCTCTCCCTCACTCTCTCTCTCTCTCTCTCTCTCCCCCCTCGTATGCCTTTCTTTAATTTGCTCTTGACAATGAACAGGCACCAATACATGCAATTGGATTTGTTAAAAGGACAAGAGTTTGTGGTCCATTGCCACTTCAATTCTTTGAATATGGAGTGTGTGAGCAAGGATCATGGCAATTCAAAATGTTTCATTTGATTTGCATTCAGCTCTCTCAGATCGCATGTGAATACTTCCAAACTTACAACCAAAAAAAATTGAAAAGAAAATCTTGTACTTTTTTTTTCTTCCGTTCTATTAATAGATAACTCTAACCTAGTTTTGAGGGAGAATTTCGTGAGCATTCTAAAAAATTGAGAGGGGCATACCATTACTAGAAAATTAATAAATACAAACAAAAAAAATCACAAAAAAATTCTGTCAAAATATATATTGCATGATCTTTATATAAAAAAAAATTATCCCTATATCTATTGGTAAACACCGATAGAAAAATTCATATGGTATATACCGGAGGAATGACAGAGGGTATTACAGTGAGATTCAAACAGGCAAATCGTATAGTGACGTATCATTTATACCAATAGAATGATTGATGGAGTTACTAATGAAATAATTCTATTGGTAATGCCGTCGATTATATTTAATTTATGTCCTGATGATCGACCCTCCCCTCCTCCTCCTCCCCCATTTCTCCTTCTTTCTTGTGCATTTTTTCTTGCAATAAATAACCACCATGTCCCCCCAATCTCAACACAATTCAACCTCCCACAACAAATTCGACCACCACAACACTCAGTTTATCAACATTCATGTTCTGATTTTATTGAAGATTCTCCACGTTAAGTAAGTAAATCTACCTTTTTTTATTTGAACTCAATTTTAAAATGTTGATTTTTTTTTTGCATATTTTTTGTAGTATATGTATTTTGTTTTAGTGTTTACTTGTTTTATAGTTTTATTCTCATACAAATTTGTTGTATTGATTTATGATTTGTACATGTTAGGGTTTATTTTAGATTTTGTAAAATTGTATTTGTTTGTAAATTGATGAAACTTATGTCGAATTTCTGACTTATGTGTTTTGTGATGAAATAAATAATGGCTTATTTAACAGGTCTGTTTTATATTTTGTCAATTTTATTGCCGAGTTTCAATTTTCGGTAAATGTGTAGAAATTTAAATTTATATAGATAATTGATAATGAATTAAGACTATTGTTAAAATAGATTGGATAAGTTTGAGTTAAATCAATATTTTAACAAATTATTTAGTTAACGTAGTTAATTAATACATGCTTTCATCATTATTTTATATAGGTTGATATAAGTAATGGATGATCATTCATGAATGTATAGAGATTCACCCTAAGGGTTGTGGAGGATGGATTATTGTAATAGAGTTCAGGGTTTTATTAATTACGCACTATCTAATCCAAGAAATATTAGTGGATGGAGTATTAAATGTCCATGCAAGAGGTGTAATAAAAAGTTTCTTGATCCAAATGTTGTAATGATGCATCTTCTATATATATATATATATATAAAAAAAAGGTTTATGGAGAAATATTTGTGTTGGTATACACATGAAGAACCATTTGTTCCTCATGATACCATGGTAGAAAGGATGGTTGGGTCAACTTCTAGTTCTAGCAACGTGCATGAAGTTGTAGATGACAATAATAATCCTTATAGGAATATGGTTATGGATGCGATGAGAATAAATCAGGGTCATACCAATCAATGTCCAATATTAGGTGAAAAATCTAATGCAGACACGGCCAGGTTTTTTTATCTTTTAAAAAATTCTGACGAACCATTATGGGATGGTTGCACAAATCACAGTAAGTTATTGGTCGTTGCACAAGTGTTTGACATCAACTCAAATCATGGGTTGAGTGAGGCTAGTTATGACAAAATTATCGAATGGACGAGAAGTATTTTACCTTAAGAGAACCAGCTGAAAAAGAACTTCTATGTTGCTAAGTCCATGATGAAAACCCCTCGGTCTAGATACCAGAAAATTGACATGTATCCAAACTTCAGCATGTTATATTACCTCAAAAATGCATAGTTAACTTAGTGCAGAACATGTGGACATTCTCGTTATAAACCTATGACTGGCAAGGAAAGGACTCTTATCGCACACAGAAAAGTTAGAGACTTCTCAATCACACCTAGACTGCAGAGGTTATTCATGTTACCAAAAACTGCTAAGCATATGACATGACACCAATCACATGATGCGGTGGGTCGAATGATGGTAAACTCTTACGATGGTGAAGCCTAGAAATACTTTAGCAATGTGCATCCTTAGTTTTCAGTGGAGAGAAGGAACGTGAATCTTAGATTATATACAGATGGATTCAATCCATTCAGGTCATTTACTACTCCTTATTCTTGTTGGTCGGTGATACTCAAACTGTACAACTTGCCATCGAGGATGTATATGAGGCTGGAGTTTATGTTTTTATCTACAGTCATACCCGGTCATAATAGTTTAGGTCGAAATATAGATATTTGTCTTCCACCGTTGATTGATGAGTCGAAATAGTTGTGGTCATCCGGGGCTTTGACTTATGATGTATCGAGGAAACAAATTTTTTTGATGAATGCAGCTTTGATGTGGACTATCAATGATTTTCCAACTTATGGAATGGTTTCTAGTTAAAGCACGCATGGAAAACTATCATATTCATACTATATGAAAAATAATAAGGCATTCACGTTAATAAATGATGATAAAGTGTCTTTTTGTTACTATCATCAGCAGTTCTTGCCAACAGATCACATGTTCAGAAAGAACAGAAATGACTTCTTTGTTGGCAAAGTTGAAAAGGGTGTTGTACCGCTATTTCTTTCAAGTGAAGAGTTGTATAACGTAGTATCAGGGTATGGTGACATTATGTTTGGTTTCAATCTGGTAAGCAGAAGTTTTCTGGTTTTGGTTTGACCCACAATTGGATAAAACGAAGATTTTCTAGGAATTTCTTTATTGCAAGACCAATCTCTTCTGTCATAACCTTGATGTCATGCACATAAAAAGAACGTGTTTGAGAACATTTTCATCACAGTTATGGACATGAAGGGGAAGACAAATGATAACATCAAGGCTATAATGGATATAGCCTTGTTTTATCACCGTAAAAATATGGAGTTGGTTTATGTTGGGTCACGGGTTACAAAGCTCAAAACCAGTTTCACCTTAGACAAGAATGCACGGTTACTTCTCTACCAATGGCTTAAAAGTCTTTGTTTTCCTAATGGACATGCCTTGAACATATCAAGGTTGGTGAATTTAAAATATTACAGATTGTATGGAATGAAGAGCCATGACTGCCACGTGTTTATGCAAACACTCATTCCATTAGCTTATCGAGATTTATTGCCAAGGGAGATATGGGATGTACTCATAGAGATCAGTCACTTCTTTAGAGATATATGCTCCAACAAGTTACAGACACAACACATAGAGAGGCTTGAAATGAATATCTTCTAGACAATATGCAAACTTGAAATGATATTCCCTCCATCATTTTCGAATCGATAGAGCATCTATTCATACATTTACTGTTTGAGGTAAAAGTTGGAGGTCTAGTTCAATATAGATGGATATATCCATTCGAGAGGTTAGGGTTTACACATGTATTATAATTAAAATTTTATTGTCTTTCTTTGCATATTTCAAAACATTCATTTAATTCCATGTATGTACTTGTTCAACCTTAAGAGAGAAAAAAAACAAGGCACATGTTGAGGCTTCAATATATGAGGCTTATATTGTTGATGAAATCTCAACATTCATCTCATACTATTTTGAGCCTCAATTGAGAACAAGAATCAATTGCGTTCTAAGGCATGATGATGGTGGAGAAGTGCCTTCGAGTGGAAACTTGTCAATATTCTCTCATCTTGGACGACCTGTACCGAAGAATGTTTTGAGGAGAAGATATTTGTCAAAAATAGAATTCAGACAAGCACATAATTATGTATTATTCAACGGCAATGAACTGAGATCTTTTATTCAATAAATATACTACTTAACATGTCATTATTGTTTAATAATTTATCTCTTATAATATAATAAACTCATACATTGTTGAATTCCTCGCAAGAAATATCGACAATATTTATTGTCGCAAAACTCATAGCTGGCTGAATCTCAAATCTTTTTATTACAAGATAAACAACTTTCCATATGGTTTAGAACACAATAAGTACTGTTTAATTATTCTTATCTCTCTGGATACTTAATTTCATTACACATTTCTTGTTAATTGTTCATGGTTGTATTTCATGTACCAGGTTTATCGATCGGGATGGAATGCTAGTGTTACTTTATCTTTACTAAGTCTGGGTATTTTGTCAGTGGACATGTGTTTCATACTAAAGAATATGGACATGGTAAAAAGACATAACAATGGGGTTTATGTTAAAAGATTGACTTCAAATGAGTTTGAAGTTAATTACTATAGGAAGTTGGAAAAGGTCATTGAATTACAATATCACATACAACATAATAGAGTATTTTTATCCAAATGTTATTGGTATGACACCACTAATAGAGAAATCATAGTAGAACCCCTATCATGGTTTGGTAGAAATTTATTTAAAGGTTAAACTCTACAATATCGACGATGTCTTTGTTTTCACCAAGCAATGCCAGCAAATTTATTACACGAACAATCCTTCCTTTAGAAAGGATCATTCAAGAGTTGATTAGTTATCCATAGTGAAAACCAAACTCAGGGGTCGTGTCGAGGTTATTCAGGATGGCAAAGATGAATTAACTATGGGAGATGATGTATTTCAACTTTATGAGTTAGTTAATCCATATTGAGTTGCTTCGTCTAATGACTTAAAAAAAAATTCAAATTTTCGCATTGCTGAAAATACTTTTATTGATGTTGACACTGAGGAGTTGAATGATATATTGAGCTCCAGTGGACATGCACAAGTCGATGAAGATGATAAAGATGAAATCAACATACAAGATTGTGATGGAGATAGGACCAGTCAATTGACGAAGAAAAAAATAATTCTGATTAATTTGCACAACACAAATATGTAATTCCATAAACTATAATGTAATGTTTATAGACGAGATTCACTTCAATGTAATGAAAATGATATTAATTTATTATTGAATGACAAGGAAATATTTATTTTATTATTGTGATGTGAACTTGTGTTAATATGTTGTGTGTGCAGTTATGAATTTAAGTATTTGCAGAATGGATAGATAGGGAATACAAATACAATTTGGCATCATACATTATTTCACATCGATGGAAAATACTGACATGTGTATATTACATACGGGTATATCAACAAAATGTATTTGTCGGTATATTCCAGAGATCATGGGAATTGTCGGTATACAATTTGGCATCAGCATTGTTCATGGTGTTTATTACATACAGGTATACCAACGGAATGTGTCAGTCGGTATATTCTAGAAACCATGAGAACTCTTCCGTCAGTATATTTCAGATACCATAGGAACAGTTCACTTCTCAATGGCATTATTCACAGTGTTCATTACATACGGGTATACCGATGGAATTTGTCTGTTGGTATATTCCAGAAACCATGAAAATTATTCACTTCTCTATGCGGTGATAATTAATGATCTTTTAACTATTCACTTTTTTCCCAATGGAATCGCTGATGGAATGAAAAGCTGTCGGTAATATTTGAAGGGGCATTCTGAAATTTTTTCTACAAATTGAAAATTTTCATTTCACTTTACAGACGAAAATATTAAAAATATTAATATTAAATTACCCGTTGGTAATCTCATCTTTAAAAACTAAAATAAAAAACTAAGGGTGATCATTTTCGGCTCGGTTTAGTTTTTATAAAAAAAAAAGTAACCAAACCGAAATTAAAAAAAAATCGAAACCGGTTCAAACCGATTTGGCTTGGTTTTTTCGGTTTGGCTCGGTTTTTTTCTGGTTTTTTTCAGTTTGGGTTCGGTTCAGTTTTTTCGGTTTTAAGCTTATAAACCGAACCGAACCGGTCGGTTTTTTCAAAATTTAATTGGTTTTTTTTCACGGTTCGGTTTTTTCGGTTATTTGTTTCTGGTTTTCTTGGTTTAATCGGTTTTTAGGTTTTTTTGCTCACCCCTATAAAATACCAGAATCTTGACAGATCAAGGCTTCATTTTCTTCTCTCTTCCTTTTTCACCCACTTGTTTATCTCTTATACTCTTCTCTTCTCTCTCTCTTTCTCACTTGAAATCAAGCATTATATTCTCTTCTCATCCTAAGGTATGTTGTCTTTCTTCATTTTTCTTCTTATTTTTCTAAATGTTTTGGGTTTATTAACAATATCTTTTATTTTTTTTGTTTTTCCTTTTTGTTTTTTTAATTAAGAGCTGAAATAAAGCTCGTCATCAAGGTAAGAATTTTTCATTCCTTTTTATTTTTTGTGTTTTTTATTCATTATTTTTTTTGTCATTATTTTTGTTCAATTTTGTATTTTATGAATTAATAAATGACATGAATTTTAGTTGTTATTGAAATACTTTTTGCATTATTTTTTTCAATTTTAGTTTTTTTTTTCAATTTTGTTGTTCAATTTCAATTAAATGTGTAGGATTAATTTTAATTATTATTTTGTATTTATCCCATTTAGAATATTTTTTTGTAAATTTAGGATTAAAATATTATCAATTAGAAATAATTATTTTGAATTTTAGTTGTTATTGTAATAAGTTTTGCATTATTTTGTTGAATTTTAGTCATTTTGTTGTTCAATTTCAATTAAATGTGTAGGATTAATTTGAATTATTATTTTGAATTTTTTAAAATTTAGAATAATTTGTTGTAAATTTATGATTAAAAATATTATCACGTCAAAAATAAAAGTTTTTTATGGAATTAAATTATGCTAAATTGTCAAAAGAAATTGAATAAAATCAATTGGTTTATGGCATATATGTTATGTATTTGGAGGTTTAAAAATTTTAGGTAGTCTCTTGTATAGGGGAGATGCTGTTGAATTATTTTAAAATATAGGAATCATTTAATTTTTTTTATCCGTTACCTTGTTTAGATGCTTAGGGGAAAGTTTATTGCATATTGTAAGGACATGATCACTACTAGTTCTTCTATCAACGATGTTAACGACCATAAGTCATTAGGTGCCGCCAAGAATAGGCACCTGAGGCACAAACATCAACTCATGACGTGGGCTCGTCAAGTGTGATGCCACAATGTTGAGGGGGGTCCCTTCATAGTAGGATCCATATACCCACAAGTACGAGGCCCAGTGAAAGGACGACATTTCAAAGTAAGTTTGTTTTACTTTCACAATGATATATTTAATAATTTTTAAAAAAATAATATCATTTAATGAATGCAATTTCAGGTTTACAAAAATTGAGGCTACTATAACAATAACATAGACCTTTAAATCGTCGATGAAAATTACATTGTTTTAATGGAGTCAAGTTTTCAAATATCCTGAATGAAAACCACAAGTCAATACATGGTTTTCAAGGTTCAATGTTAGTATTAGCTTAAATATTTTTTATGTTAATTCGGACCTTTGAATTAAATTATTGAAATTCTCTTTTTATAAATTTTTACATCAAGGGGAAATTTGAATGGGAGAGAGCTCGTAACAATGTTGCGATGAGAGTTTGGAAGAATCACACAGCAATTAGGTAAGATCGAATTTAGGATAATTTTTTTATTCAAAATATTAAAATTTTATTTTTCATTTACTAACAAATTATTAATTTGTACCATATAGATTGCGTGATGTTTTGTACGAGACGTAAAAGAAAGTAAAAACATACGCGAAAGAAAGAGAGCTTCCAGGCTGGAATGACATGACGGTTTGGAAGGATTTCAAACCGTCATACATCTTAGAGGTTGTTTGGGCGGAATACATCCACCACATGATGTCCGTGTGTTTCACTCGATGGTCACAGTGTGGTACGGATAACTAGAACCGACATTTTCACGATTCCGTTACCACGCACACTAGCAGCTTTATTTTGTTTGTGTCTTATAGGAAGCGAATTGTGGGATTTTTTTATTTCATTTATTTTTTTTATTAGTTGTTTTTTATAAATATACTTAACTAGTAATTTTTTTTATTGCAGGCTACAGTTCATGGACGCAAGCCAAGCCTGATGGAGTTTTTTTATTAAAACGCATCTGCAGAGTGATGATCGTCAAAAACAAGTGTAGCAGTACATTGATAATCGAGCTCAACACTTTGTGATATGTTGGTTTTCAATCATTTTTTTTCTTAAGTTATTATTTCCTTGATTTTGATGAATTTAATTTTTCTTTCCAGGATACATTTAACAACCGATTGAAATAGAGATATGGGGACAATCCTTTGACTTATCCGGATATTGATCTAGATTTATGGTTGGAGGATGGATCGTTCGGTGAACCCGATAGAAATTGGGTGTATGGACTCTCTAACACTATGACCGAGAACTTGCAGACAACCCTTAGTGCTTTGATTGTTGGATGCTTGCAATTGATTCTGAGTATTCAAACTCTGAAGTTCATAGCGATGTTAGACCAGCGGGTACAGGATCAGATGTCCCATTTTAATGATAAATATAAACGACTTACTGCTGATTATGAAGAACTCTGTTGATTGGTAATAGAGATGAGACCACGGGTGGGTTGTTCATGTGCACCCCTTAATTGGTCGTACGATCCCGGCAATAACCAGTCTCCTCCTCCAGCACTGCCTTTATTTTAGATTTATTATATTTGAACATACAAATATTTAAATTTGTAATAAATATTTGATTTTTATACTAATTTATTTTATTTTAATTATTTTTCTACTTCTGTTCAATAAATTTTTAAAAAATATATTTTTAAAATATTATTGACGGAGTTACCGACGGCACAACTCCGCGGTATATTCCAGAGAGTTAGGAAAACATTACTGCAAATGCTACTATTATTGATGGGGTTACCGACAGAACTAGACCGTTAATATATTATAGAGAGTTGGAAAAGAATTACTGCAAATGTCACTGCTACTATTAACGCACTGATGAAATTATAGATGATATTATGTCGATGATATGTTATATTTACTAATGGATATATTAATGGAATAAAGCGGGTAAATTTTTAATTTTTTTTCGTATTTTATCTGTCTGTAAATCTATCGGTATATTTATTATCGACGAACTCACCAACAATTCATAAATTACCAACGAGAGTTTTTTCGATTGACTGTTTTCGTCTGTGAGTTCGTTAATAACATACGTATTAATAAACTGCTAGTATAAATATAAACAAACAAAAATTTTCATCAATAAAACTCTTAAATTTAACAGCGAACTCTCATATAAATAGCTCTTCAAGGCGGAAACTAAGTCAAATACAAGATCCAAAGAAATGAATCACATGTGATCATGTGACTAACTATGTACTTGTACAAAACTAGAGATTCTCGTGATTAGTTTAGTTTACTACCACAAAAATTAAAAGAAGAAGAAGAAGAAGAAGAAGAAAGAAGCAAACATCTCTCTTGGAAGATTAAAGACATTCCTTCCTGGTAGAATTACGCACATGTACGAAATCAACACTCTCTCACCATCTTTTACGCTGCTGTAAGGTCTAACTGCATCATGCCCACAAGTCGAGAGATCCAAAGAAACAATGTGCTGTTGCTTAATTAAGACAAAGACCCTTGTACAAAACCTTAATAAGACTTCTGGTCGGAGTGCTGTCAATGCTTCCGTACGTATTAATGACTTCATTTTTCACGACACTCTTTTTGAATTGAAAAGGCTGCTTAATTCAATTTTAATTAACATGACTGCCTGGTGAATCTGATCCTATAAACAGCTCAACATGTTTTGGAAAGCTTTTTAGCCTACCAACATTACAAAAAAAAAAAAAAAAAACTAAGTCCAGGGTTAAGCTTACAAGGAGGAGAACAAAAGGCCTGAGGTCGTTTCACAGAGGCGAGTATCGAGTGATTGTTGCAAAAGAAAGGGAAGCTGAGCATCACACGATTGAAGAAAATTAATGGCAGCATTGAAGGTGGGAGGATGAGTCTGAGCTGTGCTTGCCAAGTGGCAAGCAGCCTGGACAAGTCATCAATGATAAGACCAGCCTTCATAAACATCATCCAGGGCCACTTTCTTATATCCCAAATCAGTTGGTAGCCTTTGTGACAACTAATGATATTTCAAAAAATACCAACCCATAATTAACCAAAAATCCCAAGTCTCCGAGCACGCTTACTGTGGCGTTTCTTTTAATGTAACACTCGATTTATTGTCACTGTGGATTAACAGTGAAATTATGATTTTACTGTTCTAAACTAAAAAAAAAAAAAAAAACCTTGGCAACTGGGTAATAAGGTGTTTTTTGCTTTTTTTCACTATAAAATGTCTAAAATTCAAATTATCTCAAGCTGGTGTATAGGGATTCTTTACTCTTTCTATAATGATTTTTTTGTAATTACCAGGTTCAGTTAAGGGCAATTTTGTATTGTAGCATATATATAACATGTTATGTAATATTGAAAAGTGGGGAGAGCATGTTGTTCATGTAGAAGTGACAACATCTGGTGTCGTTCAGTGACTAAATACTGGTTTTCACGGTAATATTTGAATCGTCAACGGCCCCTCCATCTCTTGGCGTCGTGTGTGATTGACTTCCCTCTAATTTGGCACAGACAACCTCTTTTTTTTTTTTTCTCTCCTTGATTTTCGCATCTATCCTTACAAGGATTCAAAATAGCTTTTCAATTTATTGTTCTTTCAGATTTGATCCCTTTTCTTTGTATTACTATTTATTTATTTTAAATAATTCATAGGATTGGAATTTTCTTTTAATTTCATCATCCTTTGATTCTTTTATTATCTCTCAGATTTTGGCCTCATTGTTTTATGTTTTTTTTTTGTTTTTTTATTATTTTTTTAATTGAATTTTTTTTTCAATTGCGTTCTTCAGCATTTTATTTCATTTAATTTTTATGTTGAATTTGCTCATTATTTTTTTAATTGCTATTTGTTTTGTTTTGGATCTTTTTTTTTATTGAAACTTTTCTTTTCAATTTCATCCCTAGGTATTTTGTTCTAGATTTTGTTGATTGAGAATTAGGTTTTTTTTTTTTTTTTATGTTTTCCTTTTATGGGGTAATTATGGGTCATGACCCGGGCCACGAGTTTGAATGGTTAGCCCGGGTTGACCTAGGCCTTTTTACAATTAATTTTTTTATTTCATCCTTTTATTGGGTTATTCTTATCTCGTATGTCGGGTTGCGGGTTTTCCATGTTAAATTGATTGGGAATCAAGCTTCTTTATTAAGCTCGGGTCTGAGTTACACAAGTTTAGAAGGATCGTCTAGATTTACTTGGTTTTTTTTTCAGCTAATGTTTTTTCATTTTCATTACTGATTTTGAAATGACCCAGGTTAAATTAATATTATTTTTTTCTGATTTCATCCTTCAACATTAGATTAGTTGAGAATTAAATTTTTTTTCCAGTTTCATCCTTTCTGGAAAGATTCAACAAGTGACACTAAATATTTTTAGCAGTGAGACAATGAAGTAATGAATGATCCTCTCAAATTGATCAATGAGACATAGAATTTCTAGCAAGTAAATGGGTCATAATTGACACCATAAAGACTGAGTTGTGTAAAATTTAAAATGTTCTAGAAAAACACTTACAAAGGCCAACTCGAATGGGCTAGAAACAAAACGACTAAAAGGACTCGAATTAGAAATAGCAAGACAATGAACTGCTAGTATAAATATAAACAAAAATTTTTATCAATAAAACTGTTAAATTTGACAGCGAACTCTCATATAAATAGCTCTTCAAGATGGAAACGAAGTCAAATACAAGATCCAAAAAAATGAATCACATGTGATCATGTGACTAACTATGTACTTGTACAAAACCGGGTAATGGACTCCATTAGGATTGATAACTTGTTTTTTTTTTCTAAACTATTATTTATTTAACTATATGATAACAAAAATAAACGATCGTAAAATCGAGCATCAAACCAATACTGAGACTTTTTTTAAGACGATGTTAACCTCATGGAAAATAAAAAGAAATATATCGTGAAACTCAATTCTCAACCAGTCTAATATCAAAGGATGAAATTGAAAAAAAAATTTATATAAAAACAAAAAAAAAAAGTTAAACTCGTTTTCGAACCCCACATCGCAGCGGCCTTTAAAAATTTAGATGGAAAATGAACAGATATCTGACATCTTGTTCTTAGATAGGGAAAGGTCTAGTGTAAGGAGTTGTCACCTAGTATTATAGTCACTAGGAACCCTAACTGGTCAACATAGACTCTATGGTATGGAACTGGTTACGCAAAAGGAAAGATATGATCACCCCTTAAACTTCCTATCTAAGGTAGGCTGAGGTACTGAGGCAACTAGTAGGTTTGGTAGAAGATGAATCTGATCCATGATTTGAATCAGATTTTGTGCAGTTTTTTACTGAGTTGATCTTCTGTAGGATGAGGAAGAAGGGGATGGATAGTGGATTTAGAAACGACATCATTTTCTCAACTAACATGGCTATCTTTAATTCCCCCCTAAAGTTCTAACATTTAGCAATTGGACCTTTATTCCTGAAAATCTTCTTTTAAAACAAAACATTTCTCCATTGGGCAATTGAACCTCTGGATTTCAGCGTTGTTTACAAAATAGTCATTGGTTTCAAATTTAATCAATTGTGTTCTTAATTGACTACTTAATTTTATTTTTTTTCAAAATTA
>Ga0307517_10003243_pt1 | contig 25461 bp, 36 predicted proteins | sample 23_EM_MG_FD_194515 | JGI IMG/M metagenome (GOLD analysis project Ga0307517, IMG submission 194515) | Populus trichocarpa ectomycorrhiza microbial communities from riparian zone in the Pacific Northwest, United States - 23_EM | ecosystem: Host-associated > Plants > Roots > Unclassified | place... | reverse complement strand
CATTTTATGATGGGTCAAAGGTGAAGTAATTCTTTGCAAAGGTTTCACTTTTTCGATGGCACATTTCCCGGGCGATGGTATCCGAAAGGTTTGCCGCTAATTGCATGGTATTTAAAAGGTTTACCCCAAAAAAAAGACTAGAGAGAGACCTGTGTGATGAAGCGAGGATTGATCGACATCACCAACCCACCATAGAGAGCCCAGTATCACACAAGCAGAGTGCAGCATGTTTTATGCTGTGCTGACGGATAGTCTGACCATGGGAGCACCAAAAGCTCATGAAACGATAGCTTTCAGATCGACCTTCATTTGCTCCCTCATACAGTCGCCCCTGGCTATAGTGAACGACAAAAACAGGGCCCTAAGCGTTCACTATAGCCAGGTGTTCACTATACCAAAGCTGACTAAGGTGGTGTTGGAATGAGGAGTAGTAACAAAACGGTGAGGGGAGGCAACAGTGGTAACCAGCCACTCCACCGGCATAATAGAAGCAGCAGAATTCAACAATGTTATGCAAATCAGAAAGGGGTTGAGTCCAGCACTGCCATGTCATGCCCTTCAATGTCAGTTCTTCCATATGCGGTGCCAGGCCAAATTCACCCAATGGCTAGACAATTCGGAGCTATACAGAATAGGTGGCGTTGTGCATGGACAGTAGTACTTGAGAAACATGAAATCTACAAGAAGCACTTTGAATCGAAGGAGAATGGGAAGATTAAGTTAGTACCCAGAACTCCAGGTGACCAGGTGCTATGCGTATTTTTCATCCTTATTTTCTTGTTCCCTATAGCCAAAATTGTTCATATGTAACTTCTTCCCCACTACCCCTGTTCATTCCCTATTCCCCGTTCATTACACTATAGGGCCTTTTTTCACTATAGCAAACAAGATTTGGTGGGGCCCGAATATTCCTGCTCTTGCCGTTCATTATAGCCAGGGATTCACTATGTCCAGGTTCATTATAGCCGGGGGCAACTGTATTCGCCACACTCAGCTTAAGCCAAACCGGCTAGAGCTCCGAATATTATCCGGCTAAACTACTCGTAGAGCACTGCAGTATTAACGCCGCGCTCCCCGAGAACCCATTCGGTACTCGCTACCGGTATTAACCTTCCTAACAAACATCGACTAACGTTGGCAAAAATTGTCTGCTCGAGTATGATACCTCCCGCCTGTTTGTCACAGGTTGCAACGGAGAAATATTTTACCGCCTCCAAAATATCTCAGCCTCCCACAGCCATAATACCGGTGCCGGCAACTGACCTCATAACTATAACTCAAGGTTTATAGGCCAGTTAATTCCATCGCGAAGGCTTCGGGAACCATGCGCCACGGTAAACTGAGGATAAAGGGATCCAGGCTGTCATGCGATTCTATCGTACCGGCACTGGCGCCATCGCAACCTATGAGCACCTGGCTGGCCGGCAGTTTACATCATAAAGTACCCAGACACCCAGGTATCGATTAGTGCCTGTCCTGGCGCCAAGACATGCGAATACTTCATAAATTGCCAAGCATGCTCCCTTCTAGCACAGGGAAGGGCACAAGGTACAGTATCCTAACCAAAGCCTCATATACTACCAGCATACCTGGAATCGCTCACCTCCAGATACGATACACCGCACAAATGCTCGCCGCCCAGTAAGACTGCAAGTCGTCGTAAGAGCCGCGTCTGCCAAAACCTGCCGACCGCCGTCGGGAAAAGTTACCGTATCGCAGGAAAAGCCCCTCCCTCAAATAGAAAGCAAATCGGTGCTATGGCACTGGGCTCTGATAGTGCCCAGCAGCGAGAAAGTTGCCCCGAGCACCACCGGCAATATAAGTCGCACCCCGTTGCCCCAAACTTCACTTCATCCACATTCTTCGTTGTCCCGAATCATCCCCCTCGATTTGGAAAAGATACATAGAGACCTCGTATACCTAACACCACAGCTTTTCAAGTGCATGCTAAACGCTGCTTGTGCCCCTCCCTGTGCACTCCCCTCTTTTTTCACAACCTATCAAGAGATTTTAGTGGTCGTAATATTGGGCACTCGGCAGTAGATTACCGCTTCTTCTATACCGGCCGGTATGGTTGATAGCCAGCCTGCGTAGCCCAGAATCCCAGTTTGAGATGCCAACGAATTTGAGGGCGAGCGATGTTAATCTATGGCTTCGCAGCACCAAATCCCGTGAGAACTACCGTGACTTGAGCCACAGGCACGTAACTCACATTCCGGGGACTTTAGAAAACATCGGGCACAGGCCGAATGCTTTTCTACCTCGCTATCCCTCTCCCTCTTACTTGCGGCGGTTCCCCAACATATGCCGGCTCCGAGCTCCAGTTGATTCATGCAAGTTTCTGTTTTTATAAGTTTGTGCTTGTTTGTGGCGTCCTCTGCTCCTCAGCGAGATCCGGCATGGGTTACCTGTTATTATTGTCCAATTGACACTCGGCTTCAAGATTGTTGTTGTTTTTTCCTGCTCTTTTTGGAAGATTTATCCATCAATTCACCCTCTTGGATGCTTTGTTGTCCCGGGTAGTCCACTCCAGATTGTGGTCATCCTGGGCTGGCATACCGGTAGGCGCACGAAGCGCTCCTATGACCTCAACTCGATTTCTGGGAATCCGACTTTCCACGGGCCCATTCTGGAAGCTGACTTGCCATGGTGGGGTTCCTTTAGCTGACGGGAGTTGCTACGACTTGTGACTACAGTACGATTGCTTTATCATATACCGATCATACTCTACTCCGTGGTTTATCCTCCCCCCTACTGTGCCGTACGGCATTCGTCGCGGCTCATTCATTGCCCGGCCATCACACTCAACAGAGCCACCGGCCTTACCATATGACAGAAGGAAACAGCAATCCCGCTTCCCATAAACGGTACCACGCCTTAGAGGAGAGAATGTTTATAATAGAATCTATTGCAGGGCATCTACCGGTATTTAATATATTGTGCCATCGCATACCATCGCTGTGAACTCGGACCTTATCCACATCAAGCGTGGTACAGTACCGGGGGTGATGGAGGATGGCGAGAGGCTTTTTTAAAAATAAAAAAAAGGGCAGATAACGGCCTCAAAATATAGTACCGGTATGTAACTACCCTAACCTTTGGTATTTGCAAATGATGCTACTCTTCAGCAGTCCTGGCTCATGAGCAAGCACGAGCGTCCTTTTCACCATTGGGTTTCGGCACGCATATTATCTTCCTTGGTAATTGCAAAAATCACTTGTTGAGAGAAACCCCACGAGCAGCATTATCCACCTGTCCCAATTTCGTGAAGCCGATGTCTTGATACCAAATTTGTATCGGTATTAATATATCAAGCATACGCACCCCTGCAATCATGATAACTACCCTGAGCCTTTTTCACAGGTGACGGGCAAAACGGCCATACTACGACCAAAGCTGAAACAGCGGGAGCGTACCGTACTACCGTAAAGTATTAGTGCCGCTGCACCCGCAAGCAACGAAGATCAAGTCTGCCGGTAACTTGGCTGCACACTACCAGACGGAAATCTCAGGACCGTACGGTATTGTGTACTCGAGTACGGTACGGTACAAGCACGCCAGGGCACAAAAAGCAACTCTAACCCGAGCTGCGTTGGTGAATCACATCGTGGTCTCAGTCAACTAAAGCACATATTGCGCAGTACTTGCACTGTGGTTTACAATGCCGTATTGCAGCGAAATCCTGGGACCGGTATCCTCCTCCTCGGGCGGGACTGGTACCAGTGCCAGTAAAAGTACAGTTCTCGAGGTTAGGCGGGGCAGTTACGGGACAGGACAAAAATAGTACAAGTGATATAATACCACACCCAGTCAAGAAGAGCAAAACCTTCCGGGTACGACCTCGGGGAAATTTACTATCCCAAAAGCGAAACCTTCGCGCGGAACCACAGTAATACTCGAGTAGAGTACCTTGCCCTTGGCCTATCACATCACCCTTGACACTCGTACTCGACTACGGTACTTGTCCCAGGCCATAAGTACCCGAAAACAGGGATTAAAGAAATATATGGCAAAACATCCGTGCGTGTCTGTGCCCCCATACAAATGATCCCCCTTCATTTTCGGGTACTTATGGCCTGGGACAAGTACCCCTTATTTTCCATCCTATTCCAATCTTCTTTTTCCCATTAGGAGATATAAGAGGAGATATAAAGTGCTGTGTGCCGTGAAAAATGAAAGAAACAAAGGTTCAGTGCACAAGGTCTGCCTTCCACCCAAACGTGCCTTATCATGATAGAAGAACCCCGCCCACTTCTATCATATCATATCATATCATAATGTTATCATATCAAGCCTATGAGCATCATACTACGATAGCACGGATCCAACTGTTCTCTGATGGAACACGAGAACGATAACCACATCCCCCACCAACCCGAGAAGTACTTTCCCCGCAGTACCGTAGTGAGCATCCCAAGAACAATCCATCCCATTCCAGCCATCCAACGACAATAATGCTACGGTATCATAACAATACCAGCACCGTAATCCAACAACCAATTCCAACCCCAATTTGAGAAACAATAAAACGGGAAGAGCCCGCTCCGCTCCCTTAATATACAAGCAAAAATAATTATCATAACCAAATACAGTAAAGAAAAAACCACCACCACAACAACAGCAACAGCAACAGCGCCCCCGCACCCGTGACAAAGCGAGAGAGAAAAGCCCACTCGAGTTACACAGCACACTCTGATAGCACACAAAGTACGAGTGCCGTACTGGTACAGTACGGTACTGCACAATACGGCACAGCATATCAACCTCTCCTCCTCCTCGCCGGGGAACGGGATGAAACGCGCCTCTGCATGATGGAAAAAACAAAAAAATTATCAAACTTATCGGTCGCTAAGTCCTGACAGGCACAGTAAACAAACCTCGACCAATCAGACTGCGGGGACTTGCCAATGCTCGCGTCCCCCGGAGCAGAGAGCTGCGCGGCTTCGGGGCTTGTTTCAAGATTTCTTGGGCGTGGTTGGATTTTGTTTTCTTTTTTCTTTTTTCTTCAAAATTTGATTGGGTGTTCGGAGGTTCCCGTGTGGGGTGCTTCGGTCTTGTTTATGAGTGCCTCACTGATGGGCCGATTGGGATTAAGGGGAGGTTTTTTCGAGTGAGTTGGTATGATGTGGGAGGGAAATTTGTTTGTAATGTTTATATATATTCTGAATATATTCCTAGACTATGAACTGAGGCTAAAGCGGAATGTGATGGATGGGTGGTGGTGACAAGTTTTAATTTAGAAGAACTTCCCCGGGGCGGTAGGATGACTACCACTTAGTCCTCCGTCTACGAGCCAGAACTGGGCATTTACATATGAGCTCCTATTGTCCATCCATCTTCATTAGCTTTCCTCTTTTCCCCCCCGAGCACGAAAGGGTAATGATCAACACATACTCATCACTCCCCAAGAACAACGCAACCCTCGCAATCTCATCACTAACGGCGGCCCGCTTGAGTGGATTTATCTGTCCAATCTTCCCCTCGGTCCCGCGTTTCTTGGCTGCTTCCCAGAGCCTGCTCGTCATTCCGGTCTCGGTGATGCCGGGACATATAGCGTTACAGCGGACGTTCGTGCCTGCGAGTTGGAACGCTGAAGTCTGCATTATGTTTATTACTGCGGCTTTGGAAGCGGAGTAGTGGGCTGCCGCATCTCTCATTAGCCCCCGCCGCGCGGCAGCATGAAGGGGGAGTAAATACTAGCCCCAGCACCAGACCTAACCCCGGCAGTTGAAGCAGTAGCGATAATCGATCCTCCAGGAACCTTCTTCTCCCTGCCAACAACCTGCATTGCCTTCCCGGCATACTTCGCTGCTAAGAATACACTCAGGGTATTAATCCTCATGGTCTCCATAAATTCCTCCGCCGCGATGTCGCCAACGAGTTTCGCCCCGCCGAGCACGCCCGCGTTTGCAAAAAATATGTCCAGGCGAGCATACTTGTCTAGCGCTTCCTGGACCACCGCGGCGACCGAGGCTTCGTCAGCGGAATCGAAGGTGCGCGCATGGATTTTGACATTTGGCGCGAGAGAGTGCAGTTCGGATTCCAGGGCAGGGAGGTTGGTATTCGAGATGTCGCAAACGAAGAGGGCTTTGAGGTTGTTACGGGCGTATTGCAGGGCCGTGGCACGACCAATGCCGATCTATTTTGATGGTTTAGTTGTGGGGATTATTGAATTATGGGGGGAAGGGGACATACAGCAGAATTACAACCGGTGATTATGGCGACTTTGCCGGTTAACCTCCTGGGATTCCTCGTCAGCTTCTTTCATTCTCGGTTCCCGTTAGAGATAGATAGTAAAGAGGAATTCTCACGGCCCAACTGAATCCCCTGCGACCATCGGCACAGGAGGTAATCCTCCCGCCCCATCACCACCACCACCAGCGACATGCCCCGCAACCTGCAATAACCGAGACTGTGGCGATGACGACGACATTGCCTATTATTGCTATTAGATCGGCAATTTTTCAGGGGGAGTTATGGTCTCCCGTTAGCTAAAAGTGGTAGTTGTAGAGTTGGTCAAGTTGAGTTGAGTTCAGTTAGTCTGGGTGAAGCTTAAATAAGGTTCAGCGAACGTGGGGGGCTTATTACCGAGCCTCGGCACCGCGTGGGGCGGTTGCTATGCGTAGCCGTGATAAATATAGTATCGGATTACGGGATTTTTCGGCACATTTCATAACTTCAGAGTGTCCGAGCATATATGAAAATGCCCGAGTCGGCCTCTGAGATTCTCGCTCACAGATCATCACTCGGTATCAAAATTTAAGCACAGAAATATCTCTGTGATCTTTGTAATTAAAGATAATTAGGAGCTAACTTATAGGCTCCTGAGCGTTTTCATGCAATTGCACATCGGCTTTTTTTTTAGCGTCCCATCATTTGGACTCCTTCCTAATTCCCCATACCAAGGGCGTACCTGCAGACCCAGCGCACTTCACCAACTCAATTTTCATACCTGCTCTCCTATCCAGCTCCTATGGGTTTCCAACTAGTCTCGAGCAACTGTACGCTCAGGAACTGGCTCCCCAGCTACCGCCTCACCACTAACGATTCTCCCACCATCCCGCCCGCTGCCCAGGCCCAGCCTTCGCATCCACGGACCAGCATCATCCCCTCCTCCCTCCCATCCTTGAACAGCTCCGTAGGTGGGCTGCGTCTCGGCGACCAACTGAAGACGTCTATACTCCTCGGTATTGTCGGTTGTGTAATTGGTCACGGTGTTGGCCGAGGAATTGGAGGCGGTGGTGGTGCGACGTTTGCGCGGGATGAGGAAGAAGAAGCAGCATTTCATTTTGGTCTTGTTTCGGGATCTTTCGGTGTGCTTTTGGGTTTGTTTGGGGGGTGAGAGCGGCAAGAAGGTGAGGAAGGGGGGGGGTTATGTTCGTGGTGGGGGGTGAGTATGGTGGGGTGGACGTGTGCGTGTTGGTGTACGTACGTATGCTTCGGGGATTGCGAGGCTTGGTAGTTAAGTGAAGTGTAGTACCAATTGCGCGGTAATGGGTTCGGACGCTTGGGGTATGGATTTTGTCACAACTGATCACTCGATATTTACTTTTTCTGAGTTTGGGTCTGATACGATGGTGCTCTACCTGCTCTTGGGCCATGTGTTCAGATGGATGCTCACGGTTTTAGATACTTGGGTGCTTGCCCTTTTGTATCGTCTTTCGGTCGTTTATTACATAGTGGTAATATGGTACTATCTATTCGGTCAAGCCTATCGGAATCTTCCCTCACATTACCTTCCGACATCCGTCTTTCGAATACGGATGTGGTAGACTGCTTCTCTGGGAATAATTATGGATCGGGATTCGAGATCATAAATTTACCCTGGCCGTACTAATCAGGCGATGGCTCAGGAACTCTGGCGCCCGTATATGATGGGTTTTCGCTCAAGTACTTGTGACTGGTACTTGTTATTACTAGGCACTAGGCATGTTGCATTAAGTAAAAGGTACCTAATACATCGGTGTAATAATACCAGTGAAGGTATTCAAAATCAATAGCTGTCGCTCGGAGTTAGGAGTTTTCGCCATTTTCCTGTGTTGAACCAAGGGTAGATTGAGCAATATAATCTACCAGCTGAAAACACCAGAGGACTCAACTCTGGGTGCCCCCCCCCCCCAAATGCTCCTGCGATTAGCGGTTACGGTTCACATTTTTTCTCTTCTTCTCCATCTTCCTATATACTCGCTCTCGCTTTCGCATACGGTATTTTGCGGCCACCCACTAGTTTGCTAGATCTCGTGTATGATACCCAGGCAGATTATATCCCAGTTGTGATTACAGCGCTCTTGGACATGTCCTTCGCAGATCCCAGCAAAGAGGGGGCACAAGGAGGGAGAAATAGGATATTTTTTGTGTCTGCGGGTATGCCTGAGGATGGGGAGGAGGACGACCTCGATGGAAGACCCACCGCAGAAGATATCACGTGAAATACTCTGGACAGCCCTGTAAAACACATGGCGTGCTTTGAGGTTCTTGTGCTCGAGCAGAAGAGTAGTAATAGCGTTAAACATGAGGTCGAAAACGGGGCTTGGGGGTAGTCTAGTGTTGAAAACATAAACCTCAATTAGAGGTTAGAAGATGAGCTAAATCAGCTCTTTTTGGCTTCCCATCCCCACTAGCGGACTCTTCTTTCATATTTATTTTTTATTTTTGACGACTTTTTTAGCGTGAATTTGTAGTCGGTAATTTTGAACACCCTCCTTAGTAGCTATTGACTTGCTGGGTGGCCTGAGATTACAGGATCGGTGCTCGAGGCGACAGGTGTCAATCATCGGATATCCCACATGATCGGGTCCTAACCTATCATGACTTCTCAGGCGTCTGTTGGTAAAACTGGGTGAAGTCTTAGGACTCTCATCTCCCGGGTTTATCAAACAACGATGATACGTGTTCTCGAGTCGCTGACAACCAGTCTCGTGAGCAGTATGACTCGCCTTCCGCCTATCGGAGGGGGGATCCATCTAGATCTACACAAAAGCACTATCATTGCCCTTGAATGCTATCAAAATGCCCAAGCCCTCTCAGCTGAGCTCAGAATCCTACTGGAGCACGGCAGTTGATGCTGTCTCTGACTATTGTGGCTTACCCCGGGGTCGATATCCTTCCGCTACCTCAGCCTTGCGATTACGCGCAGTCAATCATCACATCAACGAAACCGAAACCCCTCGCACCGGTGCCAACGGCCTGAACTCAAGTTATCACCGGTACCAGGGCACTCGACGTCAGGGGTTTCAAATAGCCGTAGCGGCAGAATATTTAGAAACAAGGCCGGAGGATTGCGGGCGGGATGAGATGGATGTCCGGGACAAATAGGGATGTAGTCCGGCGTGAAATTTAATATATAAGGGATGCATGGCGGGGGTTAGGCAACGATCCTTCCCGCTACCGTATCATATCCTTTTGGATAATGATGGCGAGATGGTGGGAAGGGCACAATGCTCTCTTGCGGGATCATGTGAAAAGTGGGAGTGATGTCTAGACCTATCCGGGTGGGGAATCCGCAGTCAAGGGCAAGGGCAACTTTTGTGGAGCAGAGTTCCTATCGTAGCCTATGATACAATTCCAGGATGAACAGCTCTTGCGTCTTAATTCAATAAATATATCCTAGCTAAACCTAACCGGTGCGTCAGATTTCATGTTTTTGGTTTGTATGAGCTTTCTTGCCGGCAGTCTTGGGAAGCGAACGGTTCCAGGGGAGAGAAGAGCCAGCCCAGCATTATTAGCATCATCCAGAAAATCATGGAACAGGGACCGTCAGGTACAGTACTCCAACAGTAAGCAGAGAGATGTGGATGTGAGACAACACGCCGGGAGGGAACAGATGAGATACGAAAAAAGTCGTCGTTGCCGTCCTCACCATGAACGTGCCGGTATATTTTATTGAATTTTGCCATCACTATCTGCTCGAACTTCGAAGACTGTGGTGAGCAAACGGATGTCGATGAGCTCTCACCCGAATCCGGAATATTGCAGCACACCACACTCTCTCATCGCCCTATCCATTCCAGCCCTTCATCTCCTCTCATTCGCTGCCATGTGCATTTACTGACCCACCCCCGCAGTATTAGTCTGGCCCAGCACCACTAAATGCCTGGGTAATCCAATAGCAACCCGAGCAGGATCAAACCTTACAGACATCTTCTTGAACAGAGCCCCCCCACAGCGCTTCCCTTATCGGCTACCATCCTCCTTTTAGACAGAGCCCGGTCTCTTGGAAATCCTTTTCTACTGAATAAAGCCCTCACAGCAGAAGCGCCGTTTTCGTGTGCTCTTCTTGCTCGGGCGTTTATCTTTAATCTACTGCTTGTTACTACGGTATGGAACTCAACTCTGGGTCATGTAAAGATGGATCGCCTTCGGATTCGATATCGGAAACCCCGCCTGCAGATCAACCGTCAGAGGGTACCCCTACAGACTTGCACCGGTCAATTCTTTCCCAGGCGTCATCGACTGTTGACCTCTTCGAAACCGTCGACGAGAGGCATCCGTTGTCGAACACCGGTTCTGATAGCAACAACCTTGAGCCATCACTAGCAGCCTCAATAACTAATGCTACTACCAAGTCTACAAGTCCTGTTTCTCAGAGATCTATATTTCGTCCATCGTCCGATCGGACATCCGCTCAACAATCGATAGCATCCTCCGCCACATCACCACTACACAAGTCTCTTGCTTCTCCGGTTACTCGGCCAGCGGAACAAAACTCGGATCCGAGGTCTGCCCTGTTTGATGATCATGTTGCCTCCGCCCATGTTCCTGGTAGTCTTCACCTGGCGCCGGATAGCGCCATTGAAAAGCTGGTGGAGCGTCAAGGTGTTATTCCCTTGATCCGCCAGTTGGCTTCGGACCTCGCCCATCGTGACAGAGAACTGGTGTCTATACGGCGGAGGGCGGAGGAGAGAGAGAGGGCTCTAAAGAAGATGTTGGTAGAGGTTGAGGTATCCAATGCGGATATTGAGAAACGGTTGGCGGCGGCCACCCTGCAACGGAAACCTTCGCGGGAGACCGTGCGTTCCATAGCCGGGGATACAAGCTATACTGAGAGTATTGATGATATGATGCACCAGGCTATGAGCGAAGAGGATGTTTTTAGTGTTGTGGATGATTGTTTGAGCATGATGGAAGCTACTACCGACCTTGGGGACGACGACAGGCACAGCACGAGGGACGACACGGTCACGCCAAAGGCAACCATCAGAGCCCGATCGGATTCTAAATCAATCCTATTTGAACGAGATACGGATAGTATGTCCATTATATCCAATACATCATCAAGAAAGGGGTCTACAATCCGTGGATGGAAGAGTTTCTTTTGGGGACAAAATATAGGGGAGAGTGACGAGAATAATGTCGGGAATGAGCGGTTGGTACTGCAAAATCCCCCCCCTGGTAGAAGGAGAGGAATCACAGACGAAACGTTTTCTCCCCCTCCCGAGGGGAAGCCAAGAATCCTGTCGCGAGCCTCCTCCCGTTCATCCCTGGCCCCCCCCAAATCCGCCCGCTCGACGAGTCTTCAAATAACCTCTACTGTTCGCCGCACGGCGTCTCCTTCCTCTCTTTACACTTTCCCACATTTTGCCTCGGATCAATCATACCCGACACCCCCCCATCTCAAGGCCGTTGGAGCTGCTGTTTCGATGATTCAGCCAGGATCCCACCCCGATGCTCTTGTTCAGAGAGGGACATCGAATGCGGTTGCTGCTTGGGCAATGAGGTTGGTTTCTCATGCCCCACCGCTGTATGAGCAGGAAAACTTTAATCCAAAGAGTCCCGTGCAGCCAAGAAGTGCTAGCGCAACTGAGGGATTTGGGCTACCGGCAGACAGGCGGGGAAGCTCGGGGTCAATTGACCGTGAGAATTTGCAGAGGATAATGGCGAAAAATGCAGCAAGAACCCAAGCCAGTCCTAGGAGGCGAGCTGCTTCTACTACGTCCAATGGAGCACCTCCAAAACCAACCAAGTTCTTTCAGGATATCATTGATCATGCAGAACGTATAGTACCCCTGGGTAATAGTTCACAAAACGCGTCCAGTGCGGACCCAAGTTCTGGTCCTGTTGAGATGGATAGAATCGTGCCACATGCGATTCAGCCACCAACCCTGCTGCAGAGCTGGAATGACTATTACCCCACGGATTACTTGACGGACCGATTTGGGTTCATCTATGATAAGAAAAACAAGGCCCCGTCGGCCAAAAGCATGTCGTCAATTGGGGGCGACGGCGCCAAGAAGCCGCAGCACCAGGATGCGAAGTCCGGGCCTACGCCAAATGAAGAGGACCCATCAAATGCATCCAATGGGCCTGATTACGGACTCTTGGATACTGGAGATACCAGGACACCAACAAGCTGGCAGGAACTTCCTTCGGAAATGCCTTCGGCAAGTTTGCCTCAATCTAAGACTAGCGAGGAGGCACCAGCGAAGGCTCCGGAGGATTCTCAACATGGTCAACCGGCTAAGTCACTGATTGACAGGATTGCGAAATCCACACCCGCGGTGGCTTCTCCGACGACTACGACATTTTCTGAAGCGCCGTTGGCCCTCCGATCTCCGCTACACTCGGAAATGTCCTCTATTGCAGAAGCAAGCACTGTTCAATTGCTTCTTGGGCAACTTAGCGACCTTCACGATTCATTGCAGAGAGACAGAGGGGCTAAGTGGAATGAATTCCTAAAGAAAATCCGGCAGGAAAGGCGTCGGGGTGAGGAGGAAGAAAAGGGTATGCCAGAGGTCTTGATGGGAGATGGGGAACTCATCGGTATTGCAACATTAGGAAACGAAGGTAGAGGGGGCAAGCAACGATGGAAAGAGTTTAAGGGTCTCGTTCTAGGTGGCATCCCGGTGGCATATCGTTGGAAAGTTTGGGCCGAGTGCAGTGGTGCTACTGCAATGCGCGTTCCTGGATATTACGAAGACATTCTCGAGAATGGTTTTGACGACCCGCTAGTTATCAGTCAAATTGAAATGGATATCAATCGCACTTTGACAGATAATGTTTTCTATCGCCAGGGACCTGGCGTTAGCAAACTGAAGCAAGTTCTTGTTGCATACAGCCGCCGAAACCCAGATGTTGGATACTGCCAGGGAATGAACATGATCGCAGCGAGTTTGCTTTTGATTATGCCAAGCGAGGAGGATGCTTTCTGGGTGCTTTGCAGTGTCATTGAGAAAATCTTACCCAAGACTTATTTCGAATCAAACCTACTAGCCTCAAGGGCCGATCAACAGGTTTGTGGTACTCTAACTTGTTTCTAGTCGGAGGCGTTTTAACCTGTTTTTAGGTTCTCAAGCGATACGTCCAAGAAGTGCTCCCGTCATTGCACATGCACCTTCAGAAACTTGGGGTTGAACTAGAAGCCCTAACCTTCCAATGGTTCTTGAGTATATTCACCGATTGTCTTGCTGCGGAAGCACTCTTCCGTATCTGGGATGTTATACTATGTCTTGTTGGGAGCCCGTTCCTGTTTCAGGTGGCCTTGGCCCTGCTCCGCTTGAACGAGAAGGCTCTTATCTCTTGCAAAAGTGCGGCAGCAGTCTACAGTTACTTGAATGGGGAGATGACACACCAAGGGATTAGTATCGACGGGTTGATCAGGGAAAGTGATGGGATGAAGCACCACGTGAAGAGGAAAGAAGTTGAGCTGAGGAGAGAAAGTGCTGTAGAGAAAGAGTTGGGAGAGGTGGGCTCGGAAGGTAATGGGAATGCCGCCGAGGCCGTGAGGACGGATCTGCCGACCCGCGCCATAGCCAACAGTTCCGACGAAGAAAGCCAGGAACCGAGTACCAAGAGTATTCACAACGAGGAGAAAGACAGAAATGACGTGAGCAAGACAAAGGGAGAGGCTACGGGGGTGGCCGAAGCGGAACCGAGTAGCAGCGCTATCCAGGAAGAAACTACAGAGGAGCTATTAGCGGAGGACGCCGAGCCCTTTGTGGAAGCAATCGAGCATGTCGCCAGTGAAGCTCAAAAAACAGGGATCATATCATCGCCACCTCCGGACAAACCAATCACTTCTATTCCTATGGAAGCCTCTGCAATTCCAATCGTCGCTACTACGTAGCCTCGTACTCTCACGCCCACTGAACTGGCATATAACGAATTAACGAATACATGAATGGAGCGGCGAACTAGTAAAGGCGTTTGAATAAGATTGATGTGGGGGTTTGCTTTTTCTGTTTCCTTTCTCTTTTACTCTGCTGTTTCTATCATGTTTAAAGGGCTTTCCAGGCATTTATATTACAAGAGCTATTACCCCAGCGTTTCCTACTGCTCTTACAGTGAGCAGTACTGCGCTGTCTTTACTTTTGTTTTGTATCAGCTAGTCCATTACTTCCTTCCTGACCATTCCTACTTATTTACTTCATGCGTCACTTTTCTACTTTTACTTTTGCAATATAAACATGGTCTGTTCGGTGAATATTACTACCGAATTTTTTGGGGGGCCGCTTTTTTCTTCTTTTTCTTTTATTCCTCTTTTCTTCCCATCATGGGAGGATGTGCATAATCTGGGAGTGGGTTCGGTTAGTTCGGGTTCGCATGTTCCTGTATCATATCGGCGTTTTGCTGCTTGTCTGCCGTGGGTATTGGGTATCTATTATTTGCTTGTTCGGGCTACAGTATGTGAATTCGAAAATACTGTGTTTTCTTTATTGTGTGTTGGGTTTGCTCTTCGTGATGTTCTCGGGGCATGTGCGGAAGGGTGCGATAGGCTAGACTTGCGATAGTGAGCGGTCGTGCCCCTCTTTACGGTTGTTTGACTGGGTTTTGCTGTGCAGCGCGAGTGTCAGCACGAGCGCGATGAGGTAGAGGTGTGTAAGCTAATGTATATTAGATATTATTCATTCGATCGTAAATAGCAGATTCTACTTTACTACCGTGCCAGACACAGAAGTCCAGCCCCAAGCAAGGCAAGGGCTCCTCACTAACACCTCCAGCCTTTCCTTCGGGGTTTCTGACTGCGTACATACATACAGCACTACGGTATCATACCACTCCTCGCTATCCTTATTCCCCCCCCCCCCAAAAAAAGATGACAACGGCGCCCTAACCGGGAGCTGACATCGAAACCGAGTGCTACCCGGTGAATCACAACACTTCCATGCCATACCAGCGCAGGTACGATCTTACGAGGCAAGGCCTGGCATCGCACCGCACCTTTTATCGTATCTCCACACAGACCTTGGAAATACCGAACGATAAGATAAGTAATCCGCCACGTGTTTGTGAGGCAGTATAGTACCGTACGGTACTCGAGTACACACCGGTGACAGGTTTTCTTATGTCCGAAAAGCACTTTTTTTCGCTTTTGTGCTCAGATGGATGACAAGCTTTGAGTGAGCGAGCGACTCGATCGAAAAGGAGAAGCGGGGGAGGGGGCTAAACCGGGTAATTTCGGCATGGGGAGTCGGTTGCTTCGGTCCTATCAGATGGTCTAGTGATGGGTTGTGGGGTCTTTCGTGGGGTTGGTGCTGTCATACTCGAGTATGATAGTATCATATCATACCAGTACCAACACTGCGCTAGTTACCGTACTCTACCGTACAGCTATGTCGGATTGCGTCGTGGGGTTGGGGTTGAGAAGGGGGCCTTTCGGATTGGTGGCGCTCTCCTGGGAAGGCGCCGGTACTTGTATGGTGGGGGAAGTCTGCGGGCATGGTATGATAATTATGATAGGAAGTCGGTCTACAATACCGCTGGGTGGGAGTGCGGGGAATGAGCGGTGGGGGGAAGGGAGGTGTGGGTGGGTGTGTATGCAAGGGCTTAAGGACCGTGCTGTGCGAGTATCATATCATACATTTGGAGAGGAAGGTGTTTTCCCCCCTTCCTATCATACTCCCATAATTGTAGCCCTGTTAGGGCTCGAATCCCTTCGGCCAAAGAGCACACACAAAAAGAAGAGGGAAGTCGTATATTATCATACAAATAGCAGCGGCCTTGCTGAGGATCGTGGTGGAAACCAAAATCTAGCAGGAGCCCCGTGAGTCTAGCTCTGGCCAAAAAAGTGCCATCAAAGTAGGAAACGGCTATTTTTATGGTCCGCCAAATAGGGACTGTATTATTTTGTATTTTCTTCTTCTTTGTATTATATCTTTTAATGCTTGAGAGTGATATCTCGTCTTGATTCTTCAGGGTTTGGTTGGTGTTTTGTCTTGGTGGTTTGATCGTCCCGACGAGTTCTCCTTTGGCCAGTGGTATTTACCACTCACATCACGGCAACCTTTCCTTCCTTTCTCGCGCCCATCCCCATCCCCATTCCCATCGATCACCAATCAGTTTGCCGCTGTTGCTTGAGCCCTTGGCCAGAGATCGATTTCCTTCACTCCAACCAACCAAGTGGCCGAACCCAGCAACACAATCCTTTCCTGATTTTTTTGCTTACAAGTACCGTACTGTGCTAGTATAGTACTGGTATAGGAAAACGGGAAATATATATTTTTATCTTTTCTTGTGTCTCGTCGACCAGTGTCCCCTATCATACCTGTTCTCTCTCCTTCCAGACTTTCTCGTGCTGTGCATGGGTATTCTCCTCATCTCTCTCTCTCGGGTGCTCCGCCTCACCATCGAACTTTTTTGCTGCCTGCTTCATAATCCGCCTGCGCGCTTCGCCCGCTTGCTGCCAGAGCATACCACGCTACATCCATTACGGTAGCCTTTCGTTTTGTGTCCTCCCTCTTTTACCTCATACTACAGTGAGTGTTAGAGCCACCCACAACTATCCTACAAAAAGAGAAAAGAAAGCCCCCCCCCTCCCCTGTGCCCTCTGTTTCCCGCTGTTCTCCTACCGGTATATCTCCACGTTGTCCCTCTGCCATCCTCTGCGTCCCCTCTCATTCTTAGCACAGCGTTGTCACGGCACACAACACTTCATAACCCCCTTCAGCCTCCCCTCAAGCTGCACAACCACATTCATTCCTCGATTGGGGTAATCACCCCTTGCAAACTGGAGCAGCAAACTCACGATTCTCTCCGCCGCTTTTGACTCCACCAATTCTTCCTACGCTGGCGACCATCGACGCTACTCGATACACCTTTCGGCCCCCCGCACTGATGACCCAATTCTTCGGTTCATCGTCGGGCTCGGCCTCGCACCAGAATGAGAAGAAGAGCCCATCACCGCTAAACAACACTCGCTCCTCATCCACATCTCACTTCCCTACAAAACTGAAAAATTTCTTCCGAATAAACAGCAGTAGCACAAACGTGTCGACCACTGGCGAGCTGCAAACCTCATCGTCGTATCTAGGGAGTAGTTTGCGGCCTAAATCGCGGTTCCTGAGAGGTCGATCGACCTCCTCTGCTAGCCAGCTCGACACCGCTGACGTTTCACCTACAGCCAACGCAAATCCTTATTTCGCTCATCAGGGGCCCCCTGCATTGAGACATCATAATGATGGGAGTGCTCCTCCCTCTCCGCCAGAGACCCCCGATGGGCTTTCCCTCCCTCCGCCTACCATTACTGGAGCTACTGGTGCCAATGACAAGGCGGCCCAAGCGAATAAGGAAGAGCTGGCAAGAAAATTGAGAAGGGTTGCTTCGGCACCCAATGCACAGGGGCTCTTTTCGTCGGGTGGTCAGGAGAGTAGACCCGTTACCGCGGCCGACAGTGAAAAGTACATGTCATCTAATTCACTTGCTCCATCCACGCAGAGTAATGGGTCAGCTGGGGAATTGAAAAGCACTTCTACGGCGAATCTGTTACCCGTGCCTAATGGTAATGAGGCGATCCCCGAAAGGCTTCGCACCGGAGCTTTCCGACGTACCTACAGCTCGAATTCGATCAAGGTTAGGAATGTGGAGGTTGGCCCCCAGAGCTTTGACAAGATTAAGCTGCTGGGTAAGGGGGACGTTGGGAAGGTGTACTTGGTACGGGAGAAAAAGAGTAGTAGGTTGTATGCCATGAAGGGTTAGTGCATCGGTTGGATTTTACTACACAGATCGTTGGCTAACTCTGAGTAGTATTAAGCAAGAAGGAAATGATCAAGCGTAATAAGATCAAGAGGGCTTTGGCTGAGCAAGAGATTCTTGCTACTAGTAATCACCCTTTTATTGTCACCTTGTACCATTCATTCCAGTCGGAGGACCATCTTTACCTTTGCATGGAGTATTGCAGTGGCGGTGAATTCTTTAGAGGTATGATATATCGTTAGTATCCGGTGGCATGAGTGGTTATCTAAAAGCCCATAGCTTTGCAAACACGGCCAGGAAAGTGCATATTAGAGGATGACGCAAGGTTTTATGCTGCCGAGGTTACGGCTGCGTTGGAGTACCTCCATTTGATGGGCTTCATCTATAGAGATTTAAAGCCAGAGAGTGGGTTTTGCATTTCTTGGCTTTTGTTTGTTTGTTGCTGACGGTTGTGAAGACATTCTGCTGCACCAGTCTGGTCATATCATGCTGTCAGACTTCGATCTATCAAAGCAGTCGGATCCCGGTGGCGTTCCTACAATGATTGTGTCTAGAGGAGGAGCTTCACAGAACTCACTACCCACAATCGATACTAAATCTTGTATCGCCAACTTTCGAACGAACTCGTTTGTTGGGACAGAGGAGTATATTGCGCCGGAAGTAATAAAGGGTTGTGGGCATACTAGTGCTGTGGATTGGTGGACTCTGGGTATTCTGGTATATGAAATGTTGTACGGAACTACGCCTTTCAAGGGAAAGAATCGGAACAGCACGTTTGCAAATATTCTGAGGGACGATGTTGGGTTCCCTGAGCATCCGGGGTCACCATCAATTTCGAAGTAGGTTTGCTTGGATATCTGATTGGATGTGTGTGTGCTGACTAGGCCATAGTGTCTGCAAGTCGTTAATCCGCAAACTCCTGGTAAAGGATGAGAACCGTCGTCTCGGATCTCGCGCTGGTGCCTCTGATGTTAAGACACATCAGTTCTTCCGCTCAACACAGTGGGCGTTATTGCGCCATATGAGGCCTCCAATGGTTCCTAATGCGGGCAAGGGTATCGATGCAGTCAACTTCCGAAGCGTCAAGGAGAGTGAGAGTGTCGATATCGGCGCTGCTAGAGTTCAAGGTGTTCCATTGAATAGTAATCTGGACACTCCGGGGGATAAGGATTTTGATCCATTCGAGGAGTTTAATTCCGGTATTTTTCACCATTGCCTCTTAGCTTGTGTAGTCATCGGTTGACAGTATGTATAGTGACCTTGCACCATGACGGTGACCACGACCACCACCACCAAATGCCTGAAGACAATTCGTCCGACGACGCCATACATATCAAGTCTGCGCAGAAGTAGGGCTGAGGAGGCGGAAAAGATGGAGAATGAAGAAGCAACGCGCAAACTGTGTGATGCCTTTTTATTTTCCTTTTTTGCTTCACAAACTCAATACATTGGATTTTTAACCTTCTAATTACGCATGCGCGCATGCGGATGTCTTGCGCATTGTGCTCGTTTTTTCTTTTTTTCTTTCCAACTTTTCAATTTTTCATATGTTGGGAACGGGTGTATTACGGCCTCTCTGTTTGTTCTTTTCTTCGCTCATCTCATCTCTTGTTAAGCAAAAAAGGAAAAAAAAACTCCTTTTCTATTCCATTCTGCTATTCCACTTGGCTTTAACAACAGGAGCCTATTTTCTTTCTGCTCTCATGGTGTAGTGGCTGCGGATTGGTATACCTTCTTTATCTATATATCCACGCTCTTTACTAGGGGGAGGGTGTTGCTTGCTTACTTGCTTTTGATGTCCCGTTTTTGTTTTTCCCCGTTCGTGGTGATTTGTAGTATGATACGTACCATAGTGAGGTTCATTGGTGATGTGTTTTGATATTATCGGGTATCTCTTTTAAAATTGGACGGGTGGATGGCTTGGTTGGTTGGTTGGCTGGCTGGTACGGGGTGGATGGACGGATAGATGGATGGACGGGGGGACATGGGAGATGCAAGCCGGGATGAGGAGGTTTTATATTTATATTTTATATCAGGTTCCTTATCACCATGCGATGAGATTGAATGGACGAGTGATGGTGTGTGATCGTAGAGGTGATGGTGCTGACGAGGATGACTGATCTATGATCTAGGATACTGGCATGTATACATGAATAGGTTTAGCCCTGGAACGAGGGAGGGAGGGAAGGGGAAGGAAGAGATGGTTATGGATAGAATTTATCCAGGTCGCCTTCGTCGGCAATGTCTTCGTCTTGTATGAGCACTACGTTCTTCTTGACGTTTGTCTTTGCCCTCCCCTTCGCTCGTGTTGATGTCGATCCCTTCCCCTCCCTTCCCCCCTCTCCCTTAGAGCTCCCCTCCCCGCCCCCATCCCCAAAGAAATCCTCCAACTCCCCCCCACTCTCCCCCTCACCGAGACTAACCTCCTCCAGTCCCACCCCTCCCCTCTTTTCCCTCTTCCGCCCAGCCCACGCCTCCCCCTGCCCCTCCAGCACAACCTCCAATCTCTCAATCCCAAATTCCCTCAACCGGGTCTCGAGCCCCTCCTTGCGGCGGTCGGCCTCAGCCCTCCTCTCGCGGGCATACGTCTCGAACTCGGCATCCACCCGCGCTTCCAGCCTTGCCACCTCCTCCTCTCGTGCGCGGCGCACCTCCTCGGCCACCATCTTCTCCAGGTCCATCAATTGCGAGTGTATAGCGGTCGCGCGGGCGGTGGCGTCGGCGAGGTGGGACTGCAGCGTCGGCAGGGGTGGGAGTGCACTCAGCTCCGTTTGTGTGTCCGAGAGGCGTGTGGAGATTTGCGTTAGGAGGCTTTTTGCGTGTACGGCCTTGGCGCAGGTGGCCTTTGAGAGGGGGGGGAGGAGGTTTCGGGGATGGGTTGCTAGGTATTCATTTGTCTTTGGGAGGTGGTGGGTACTGCTTTTGTTTTGTGGCTTTGTTAGTGGGGTTGATCGGTTGGAGGGGATAACAGACATTTCTGTCGCCGTTTCTTCTCCTTCTCTATTACTACCATCGGAACCTTCGGAGATTGTGGCAGTATTACCGACGACGTTTAAACGCTGAACAAGTTTGTGGATGACGTCCATTTCTTTGATGGTCCCGGCGGCACGGGTTCGGGAGGTTAAGGTGTTGCTGGAGGAGAGGGGATTTTTGGCGGGGAAGATTAGCAAGGTTGGTGGGAGTGATGGTGGGGGTTGTTGTATTCCTACGTCGTTGGTTGGTGTCAGTCCCACTTCCACCACCCCCACCACCTCAACGTCAGACAATGGCGACGATCCAGATGACAATGGGGATGGGGATGGGGATGGGGATGCCGATTTTAACGATGAGGAGAAAGAACGAATATTCCGCATTTTGGGAATCCAAGACGGGCGCGGAATCACCATCACTCCCGTCACCACCACCACCGGCCCCGACACCCACAATGGGCAAAAGACAAACCCACCCGAAAACCCCCTCCAAACTGCAATAGCCACCTTTCTCACCGCCAACCCCCCAGAAGACCCCACGATCCTGCCCACTCTCCTCTCTACGCTCCCAAAACGCTACACTTACACCCCACCCCTCCTCCTCCTGCCACCAACAACCTTCTCCACCCCCACCTGGCAATCCTACCTCCGCACCCTCCCCAACGAGCTCCAACAAAAATTCTACTCCAACCTCACCGCTGCCGTCTGCAAAACAGCAACCCACCTCGCGCTCCTCCGTCCCATCCCCACGCAGCACAACGCAATACGAACCCCAAAGCTAACCCCCCTCTTTGGTACTTTCCCACCCCTCCTGCCGCCCCAGCAACCGCCCACATGCCGCGACTTCGACAAGGCACTGTGGACGAGCACCCGACAGTCCGGCATCGTCCAGATCTGGGCGCCGGGGTACACCATGTTTTCTCGGGGCAATGTCAAAGAGAAGGCTCGTATCTTACGCTTCCCCCCTCCCGCGATGGGCACAAAGTGGGCGGTGGATATGTACGCCGGCATCGGATACTTTGCCTTCTCCTACGCAAAACTCGGATATCGAGTCCTCGCCTGGGAGATTAATCCCTGGAGCGTGGAGGGGTTGGTGAGGGGTGCCAGGGAGAATGGGCTCCCGGCCAAGGTGGTTTTGCCCCACCAAGATGTGCGAGTTGCAGTGGGCCAGGCGGAGAAGGAAGGGGAGGAGGTGGTGGTATTTATGGAGGATAACGAGAATGCGCCGGCTAGGATTGCGAAAATGGGCGCGGGGGTTAGGGGGGGCATTGAGAGGGTGAATCTTGGCTTGTTGCCTACTAGTCGGGGGTCTTGGGGGGGAGCTATTCAGGTGTTGGCGGAGCGGGGTGGGTGGGTGCATGTTCATGAGAATGTGGGGATTGGGGAGATTGATGGGATGGCGGGACAAGTGGTCAAGGCTTTTGAGGAGCTTGAGAAGGGAAGGGGGGGCACGAGGAGGGTTGTTTGTGAGCATGTCGAAAGGGTCAAGACGTTCGCTCCTGGGGTTATGCATTGCGTTTTCGATATTCGCATCGGTGGGGAGGGATTGTAGACACCGTAAATAGGGAAGGGGGGGGGGGGGGTTTGTGCAGCATAGATATTATATATTACCACCAGGCTAGAAATAACTAGCTGACCAACTAACTAAGCAGACATAACCTCAGACTCCCGTCCATAAATGCATCTTTTATACATACACACATGCACATATCCTCTGCGCATCCAACATACCACCCTAAACTCCCTCCACCAAAAACTTTCTCGGAATATTCTGTTCGATAATGGGCTTCATGTCGAGAACGACTTGTCTCTCTTCCTCCCGATGCTCCTGGTCATGCTTCCGAAACTAAAATCCAAATTAGCCCGTAATCAAATCGAAAAGGAAAGAAAGGAAAAGAAGGGGAAAAAATGCAAATCATACATGTTCGATATCCTCAGGATGTGTCAACTCATCTTCAGTAGTATCCTCATCATGATACTTTTCATAGTGATGAATCTCATACTCGTACTCATCATCGCCATGATGCCCAGGTCCCAACTATCCATCCATCAATCAATCAATCAATCAATTAGCCCACACGCCATGCCACGACCCTCAGCAGGGGGGACTGTTTTTGATTATTTTTCCCTTTCTAGGAAGGAGCAATACAAACCCCGAAATCCGGCAACGTATTCCCACTATTACTAAACGACAGAAACTCCCCCATGGAAATCTCGTCATTATGATCCGAGTCAATCGAGTCGAGGATCGTACGCCAGACATGCGACTTTGTCTCCTCGCTGAATGTGCCATCCGGCTGACTCAATCCGTAGAAGCGCAGGACCTCATCGCGCGTCCAGGTGCCGGACGAGTCAAAGTCGTGAAGGGTGAAGAAGGCGCCGGGATCGAAGTTGTTGATGTGGTGTTCCTGTTCCAGATGCAGTTCTGCCCATGTCTTGGGAGGGTCTGGATCGTGGTCTGGATGAGCGGTGGTGAGGGCGAGGAAGGGAGGGAGGAGGAGGAGGAGGAGAGTTGGCTTGAGCATTGTTTCGCGAGATTGTGGGTGTGGTGCTATTATGGCGATGAGCTGGTGAGTTGGTGTGTTGGTGAAAAGGTTTTGAAGGGGTGCTTTCGTGTGAAGGGATTTGGCTCACCTAGTCCATTCCACAGCGCTGTTGCTGGATTTTTCTGTTGATGCGGATTGCATCGACTTGAGATGAACCTCAAGTAATTGGACTATATACCGGGAACGGTAAGGCCCGAAATTTCCTCCTCTGGAAAAAAAAGGGGGGGTGTCTTGTTCAGCCGGTCGGGGGCCAAAGGAGAAAATCCACCAGACCTCTCTCTCTCTCTCTACCAGAGGCGCCAAACTCGAACGTCATGGCACAACGTTTAGATAATTTGAAATTTAACGGTGATAAAGATAATATGAGGACTTTTTTCGACATGAGGAGTGAGAGAGAGAAAAAGTCTCGGCATCCATCTTCCAACAAAATTCACATGAAAATAAACGTGATCCTGCCCACTGTCAACATCGCACACCCTGCTATGATAAGAAGGTATTACAGTGCCGCAAGGAAAAAGGTTCCGGGTTGCCGGTATCGGTTCACGCATACAGCAAACGTTTCTGGAAGATCATGTGTAAAAAAAAAACTTATTGTGGGGAAGGAAGAGAGTACCTATGCATGCATACCTGAAAGGATCAATCTGAAAGTAGTGGTTTTTGAGCATCAGGATAGATTTTAGAGGGCGGTTGATAGTCTACATACTATCATAATTCCCGGTGTCATTTTTGCTCTCCGGATACAAGTTAAGGGTTTTATTTGGTTTCCTTTTGGTTTTCTTTTCTACTTTGGATGCTTTGGTGCTGTCATATACAGTACCAGGCAGGGTGTCTGCAAGTTCTGCCTGAGAAGCGTCCAACTGGAAGATCTGTGATATGATACCCAATAAAAGATCAGTCTGAGCCTCGAAGATTATTTTCCGAATCATCTGGCAGGGCAGAGTTCACGACTGGTATCATATTGCGGTGCTGACAGAGGCTTGTGTTGATTCGTGGATGCTTATTAAGCAGACAACCATCCCCCCCCCCGGTGAGAAGTCTTAATTTCCAAGAAAGATCGGCCGATCAATTTCCTTATACTCAAGGGGTGGCTAATTCGGCAACTCCTGTTCCTGTCAGCACCCAGATCCCGCACCTTCCTAAATCTGGGTGCCTCCGAACAATCATGAAATATCGAGGATACGGAAGGTGCGAAATCGGCATTTCTTATCAGAGTATCGGTTATGTACAAGTACTATTTCTGGACTAAATTGCTTTTTTTCCCCCTCCGAGTGCATGGGGAACAAATTTAACACTCGAGTTCGACAAAACTTTGGAATCGCCCCCCCCCGGCCCAGTAGGAATTCCTCTAAATCCCCCGCTACGATTCTCTAGACAACCATATCGTGACCTTTACATAAGCCCCTAAGTTGGGGGTTGTGGTTGTTGAGCCTGGAGAGTTTGAAGTTGACCATATTCAGGGTTGATCTGCCATGCTGTACTAGTACTCGTGCTGTATTTTGTCCGCCCGCGTTCGCAAAGCCTCCGTGCTCCTCTTTGTTCTCAAGAATACCTATCCACAGCAACAACATCAGCAAGATAGCTATTTTTGGATGTGCCTTTTGGGACTTTGTAAACTTTTATCCTAGTTTGTTTTACTACGGCTAGCGGCACGTGGAAATGTATGGGAGCTTTCGAGACTGCACTTGAGTATCATACTACTCGACTAGTGCTAACGCTTCTTGTGTGGGTACGGTACCTGACCGCGGCAGGGATACCAACTAAAAAGACACAAGGTGGAGTTTTTTTTTTTTTTGTTAAATCCCTGGATTTATTATGGGAAAATCCCGGCAAGCACCCTAAAGTATGGCCTAGAAAACCCTAAAAACATAAAAAACTCCATCACCGCCTACATAAAACAAATAAACGATAATATCCTTATCACCTTCATCCATCATTCCCCTTAAAGGGTACAAACAATTTATGACCTTAAATCACCGTCTCTCGTAAAAGGAAAAACCCCCAACCTAACTGGAAAGTTTATCAAATTTTTCATCACATGA
>Ga0307517_10003242_pt1 | contig 25464 bp, 30 predicted proteins | sample 23_EM_MG_FD_194515 | JGI IMG/M metagenome (GOLD analysis project Ga0307517, IMG submission 194515) | Populus trichocarpa ectomycorrhiza microbial communities from riparian zone in the Pacific Northwest, United States - 23_EM | ecosystem: Host-associated > Plants > Roots > Unclassified | place... | reverse complement strand
TCTTCAACGCCGACGCGTACTTCCACTTCGTCGATGCGACCCTCCAGCTCGGCGCGACCGCACCGGTCGTGCCCGGCATCATGCCGTTCCACAACTTCGCGAAGATCGCGCAGTTCGCGGCGCGCGACGGCATCGAGATCCCGCGCTGGGTTGCGTTGAAGATGGAAGGCTTCATGGACGACGCGGCCTCGGTGCGCGCGTTCGGCATCGATGTCGTCACCGAGCTGTGTGAACGCCTGATCCAGGGCGGCGCGCCGGGCCTGCATTTCTACACGATGAATCAGTCGGCCGTGACGCTGGAGATCTGCAAGCGCCTTCAGGCATGAATGACGGCCCCAAGACGCCTTCGGCGTCGCCCCCCGAGGGGAGCTCAGGCCGCTTGGGACGGCCCGGCGCCGGCCTGAACCACGGCTGAGACCGGCTGCCAGGCAAAGCCCAGCGTCAGCACCGCGCCGACCAGCAAGGCCAGGCCGACGACCCGCGCGGCCCAGCGCTGGCCGCGTTCGCTGGCGCCGGTCCAGCGCTGCGCCTGCGCGACGAACACGGCCACCGCGCCGTAGACCAGCAGCTGCGTGACGGCGATCACCGTGCCCAGCCGCAGCGCCTGCTGCGGCAGCGTGTACTCGGCCGAGCGGATGAATGCCGGGAACACCGCCAGCATGAACGCGTAGGCCTTGGGGTTGAGCAGACAGGTCAGCACTGCGCGTCGAAAGATCGCGGCGCGCTGGGCGGGCCGTGTCGCGGCCGGTGCCGACGATGTCGTGGTGGCGCTGGCCGAGCGCAGGATGCTCGCGCCTATCCACACCATGTAGACCGCGCCGGCGACCAGCAGCGTGTTGTACGCCGCCGGCCACAGCAGCAGCAGCGCGGCGACGCCGGTCGCGCCGACGATCGTGTGCAGCGCGCCGGCCACGACGATGCCGGCCACCGCCGTGAGGCCGCCGCGCAGTCCACGGGTCAGCGCACTGCTGGCGACGAAGGCCATGTCCATGCCCGGCAGCACAATCACGCCGAACACCATCGCGAAGAAGAGCCAGAGGTCGGTGGAGGCTTGCATGAGACGTCCCGGTGGTGAGTGAATGGAAACGAGTCTAGGAGGCAATGCGGACAGATTCCGCCCTGTATCGAACCGCGCTGACGTACGATCGGCGCGATGAGCAAACCCACCTCGCGCGTGCTCGCGGTGCTGGAGCTGCTGCAGGCCGGCGCCGGCCTCGGCGGCGCCGAGTTGGCGCAGCGCGTCGGCGTGGACCGCCGCACGGTGCGGCGCTACATCACGCACCTGATAGACCTGGGCGTTCCGATCGACGCGCAGCGCGGGCGTGACGGCGGGTATGCGCTGCGGCCCGGCTACAAGCTGCCGCCGATGATGTTCACGGCCGACGAGGCGCTGGCGCTGGCGGTCGGCCTGCGCGCCGCGGGCGAGCTCGGCCTGGCCGGCATCACGCCGGCGATCGCAAGCACCCAGGCCAAGCTCGAGCGCGTGATGCCGCTGGGCTTGCGGCAGCGCCTGAAGGACATCGATCAGGCGGTCTCGCTCGATCTGGTGCGCCCGTTTGCCGCCGGCACCACCGCCGCGCTGCTGGGCCTGAGCGCCGCGGCGCGCGCGCAGCAGCGCGTGCGCCTGGGCTACCGCAGCGCCGACGAGCATGAGACCTCGCGCGAGGTCGATGTCTACGGCCTGGCCTGGCGCGGTGGCGCCTGGTACGCGGTGGGCCATTGCCATCTGCGCCGCGACCTGCGCTCGTTCCGCCTCGACCGTGTGCTCGAGGTCGAGGCCTTGCCGAAGAGCTTCGGCCGGCCGCCGGGCTTCGACGTGCTCGGCTACCTGGTTCGGTCCATCGCGATGCTGCCGCGTGCCCATGCGGTCGAGGTGATGCTGGACACCGATCTGGAGCGTGCGCGCCGGGTCGTGTTCGTCGAACTCGGCACGCTGACGGCGTGCGAGCGCGGCGTGCGTCTGGATGCGCAGGCCGATGACCTGGACTGGGTCGCGCGCGAGCTGGCGCGGCTGCCGTTCGGCTTCACGATCAAGAAGCCGGTGGCGTTGCGACGAGCGCTGGCCGCACACGGGCGGGCCTTGATCGAGCGTACCGCATGAGGCTTGCGATTTGATAAGACAGATCTTATGATCTGCCCATGGCCTCGACCTTGCCTTCTCACGATGCCGCTCACGTCGCGGTTCGGCTGCGCGCGTCGGTCTCGCACCTGGGGCGGCAGCTGCGCGCCGGCATGCCGCCGCAAGCGCTCGGCACGGCAGCGCTCGGCGCGCTGAGTCATCTGTACCGGCGCGGGCCGCTGACGCCCACGCAGCTCGCTCAGCACGAAGGCGTGAAGCTGCAGACGCTGACGCGGCTGCTGGCCGAACTCGAGGCCGCCGGCCACATCAGCCGCCGTCCGCACGAGCTCGACGGGCGGCAGTCCCTGCTCGCGTTGACGCCGCGCGGGGCGCGCTTGCTGACCGGCGAAGCGAAGCGGCGCGAAGCCTCGCTGGCATCGGTGCTGGCCGACCGCCTCGCCCCCGACGAGCGTGCGGCATTGCTGAGGGCATGCGATCTGATCGACCGCGTGGCCGACACGATTGCTGAAGCCGCACCGGTGTTGGCGTCGGCGGCGCCCCCGCGATGAACGGGCTGTGGCGCACGCCGCAGGCCCGACACGGCTGGCAGTTGCTCGCCGCGGTGGCGGTCTCGTACCTCGTGTCCAACGGACTGGGGCTGCCCGAAAGCCTGTGGGCCGTGATGAGCGCGCTGATCGTCGTGCGACCGACGACGGGCTCGAGCCTCGGCGTCGGCTGGGACCGCGTGCGGGGTGCCGGGCTCGGCGCAGTCTTCGCGTTGGCCGGCGTGTGGTTGCACCACATCGGCGTGGCCACGCCGGTGGCGACGCTGGCGATCGTCGGTGCGCTCGCCTTTGGCAGTGCGACGATGCCGGCGCTGCGCAGCGCGCCGATCACCGCGCTGATCGTGCTCGGCGGTGGCGGGATGGCTGCGCACAGTGCGATGCAGGTCGGGCTGCTGCGCGTGATGGAGATTTCGGTGGGTGTCGCGACGGGGCTGGCGATTTCGCTGCTCGGCGTGCTGTCACGTGCGACAGGCCGCTTCGACGCCGCCTGTGCGGCGATCCTGCGGCAACTTTCGCGCGATGCCGGCGTGTCGCTCGGCCTGGAGCCCGAGGCGCCCATCGACCGCGAAGCCGCGGCCACCGCCGCGCGCACGGCGCTGCGCGAACTCGCCGTGCTGGCCGACGCGGCGGACCGCGAGGACCGCTGGCTCAGGTCAGCACGCGGCGACGAACTCCGGCATCGACGGGTGGCGCGCCTGCTCGCGCGCACCTCTCACGATGCGGCGTTGTTCGGGCGTCTGGCTGCACCCTCGGTGCATGAGGCGACACGTGCCGAACTGGCGAACGCCATCTCGACGGCGCTGGCCAGCACGGCCGATGCGCTCGAGGGGCGCGGCGCCCAGCAGCTGGGGTCGTTGCAGCAGGCCCGCGTGCAGGCGCCGTGGGCGGCATCGGCCGTGACGCTTCTGTCGCAGGATCTGGTCGGCCTGGTGCGGCTGCGCTCGCCCTGACCGCGCCACGCTCAGACGTCGGGCCGCTGCCACATCACGCCGTCTTCGGTCAGCATCGCGTCGAGCGGCAAGTCCTGCGGGCTGGAGCGCAGCAGCGGCAGGAACCCGTGCGTGAAGCTCACACCCACCGTCACCGGCCGGGGGTTCAACGAGGCGAGCGTGCGGTCGAAGAAGCCGCCGCCATAACCGAGCCGCACGCCGCCCGGCCCGAAACCCAGGCAGGGCACGACCAGGATCTCTGGGGCGAATTCCTCGGTGTCCTTGGGCTTCGGGATGTCGTAGGCATCGTGCTCCATCGGGCAGCCCGGGTACCAGACATGGAAGCGCAACTGGCCGGTCGCGCGGTCGGCCACCGGCAAGCCGATGCGGCGCGTCACGTCGTCGGGCGCGCCCTCGGTCCAGCGGTAGAGCGCGGGCAGTGGATCGAACTCGCCTTTGATCGGCCAGTACGCGCCGATCGTGTTTTCGCGGCGGCCGACCAGCCAGACGCGCAACGCACTCTGAAGTTGCACCGCGCGTTCGAGGCGGTCGGTGAGGGCCAGGCGCGCGGCGATCAGCTTGGTGCGCAGTGCGGCGCGGTCGGGCTCGGTGGCGGACATGCAGGCTCCAGAAAAGGAAGGCGCCTGCATTGTGCAAGACTGGTGGCATGACCGCCGCCAGCACCGAATTCATCAGCCACTGCCTGGAGCTGCTCGCGCCGCTCGGCAGCCCGCGGGCTCGCCGCATGTTCGGCGGCCACGGGCTCTACGTCGATGATCTGTTCATCGCGCTCGTCATCGGCGAGCGCCTGTACCTGAAGACCGATGCGCAGACCCGGCCGCTGTTCGAAGCGGCCGGCAGCGAGCCCTTCGTCTTCGAATCGGCCGGCAAACAGGTCTCGATCTCTTACTTCAGCGCGCCCGACGACGCGATGGAGTCGCCGCCGCTGATGCAGCCCTGGGCTCGGCATGCGCTCTCGGCCGCGCTGCGTGCCAGGGCCGCAAAGCCCCGGGCCGCCGCGCCGGCCAGGAAGGCCAGGCCGCGCAAGGGTTCGGCGAACAAGGCGCCAACGAAGCTTTGACGGCGCGGGTTCCAGCGCACCGTGACGCTGCCGTGGCTGTCGAGCGATTCGATCACCACGTTCTCGTCGACGCCGAGCCGCACGCGCTGACCGGGTTCGAAGACGTGGTCGCCGAGGTCGTTGTCGCGCGTCAGCCAGACGCGGCCATCGACCACGGTGAGTTCGCCACCCAGACGGCCAAGATGTGTCGCGTCGCCCGAGTGCATTTGAAAGGTCCCGCCGTGAAACACTTGGAATTGCGTATTCATCATTAATCTCCTGTGTTGCGTGCAGTAATCATCGGTCTTGTGCGGGAGATAATCCAATGAAACCCACGCCGGCCATTGATGCGGATTTGATATGAATACGCGAACCCGTCGCCCCTTGTCGCTCGGCAGCCTGCGTGCTTTCGAGGCGGTCGCGCGACGCCTCAGCTTCAGCGATGCGGCCGAGGAGTTGTTCGTCACGCAGTCGGCGATCAGCCGCCAGATCAAGGGCCTGGAGGACGAACTCGGCGCGGCGTTGTTCGTGCGTGGCACGCGCCATGTGGAGCTGACCCAGAGCGGCCGCGTGCTGCAGCGTTCGGTCGAGAGCGGCCTCGGCCAGATCGACGCGAGCGTGCGCCAGATCCGCCAGGCGCGCAGCCGCAAGCGCGTCAGCGTCACGACCTTCGCGTCGTTCGGCTCGTTGTGGCTGCTGCCGCGCATCGAGGCGTTCCAGCGCCAGCACCCGGACATCGACATCCGCGTCTCGGCGACCGACACGATCGCCGACCTCGACGACCCCGAGCTCGACCTGTCGCTGCGCTACTGCAGCCCGGAGCAGGCGCCCGAGGGTGCGGTGCGGATGTTCGGCGAGGTGCTGACGCCGGTCGTGAGCCGCTCGCTGATGGAGCAGATCCGGCGCGGCCAGGCGCCGCCGCTGGCGCAGGCCACCGATCTGGCGCAGCACACGCTGGCCGAAGAAGACGACACCAAGATCAGCACCGAGTTCCTGAGCTGGCGCCGCTGGCTGACGCTGCACGGTCAGCCCTCGCTCGAGCCGAAGCGCTGGCTGTACTTGAACTTCACCTACCAGCAGGTGCAGGCGGCGCTCGCCGGCCATGGTGTGGCACTGGCGCGCATCGCACTGGTGTTCGAGGCCTTGCAGCGCGGCGAACTGATCGAACCGTTCGGCGACACCGGGCGCATGAGCAGCCCGTACCTGTACTGGCTGATCGTGTCGCCGATCGGCCAGGGGCGGCCCGAGGTGGAGCAGTTCCGCGACTGGGTGCTCGAACAGGCGCGCATCACGCGCCAGGCGGTCGGGGAAGAGGACGTGCCGGTGGTCGCCGCCGCTAGACCACGCCGCGTTCGGTGAGGATCAGCGTCAGCGGCTGGTCGTGCGGCTGCCGGTCGAGCGCACGCGCATCGATTTCGCTGCCCGACCAGGCGACGCCGATCGCCGTGACGTCCGGGTGCTGCACCAGCCAGCGGTCGAAATAACCACCGCCGTATCCGAGCCGGTAGCCTTCCGGCGTGAATGCCACGCACGGCACCAGCACCACATCGGGCTGTACCGTCGCACCGCTGCTGGCCGGGATGCCGCACTCGTCGACGAGCGTCGGCGGTGCGCCGTCCCACGCGCGGTAGTGCATATGCACCGGGTTGCGTTGCGCAAACGGCAGAGCCATTGACAACTTTGCCAGCGTGGCGTCGGCGGTCACGAGCCGCGCTGCGTTAAATTCGGACCGATGCGGCCAGTACAGGCCGAGCAGCTCCGGCTCCAAATCCACCAACACCGCGGCCAGATGGCGCGCCAGCAGGGCCGTCGCCTCGGGCGCCGATGCGCCGGCCATGAATTGTTCGCGTTGCAGCAGCAAGCTCGTGCGCAAGGCCTGGCGCGGGGTCGGTGCCGATTTCAAGATGATGACCACGTGATGACGTTGAACTTCAAGAACCTTTTCAAAAAACCAGTATATGAGCGGCGCTTCCCGGCACGCGCCGCGATCGTGTGCGTGCTGGCGCTGGCCATTGGCGGCCCGTCGGTGCAGGCGCAGGGCGGCGACAGCACGATCCTCGACGCGCGCGAGGCCTTCCGCAAGAAGGACAGCGGGCGCCTGGCTGGCCTGCGCGCGATCGCGATCAGCGCGAATCACCCGCTCGCGATGTGGGCCGACTACTGGGAGTTGAACGCGCGCATCGGCGAGGTCCAACAACCCGAGGTCGACCAGTTCAGCGCACGCTGGAGCGGCACTTATGTGGACGACCGCTTCCGCAACGACTGGCTGCTCGAGCTCGGCAAGCGCCGCGACTGGGCCAACTTCGCGGTCGAGTACCCGCGCTTTCGTCTCAACGACGACCGCGAGGTCCTCTGTTATGCGCTGCTCACCGATCACCTCGCCGGCAAGGACGTGACCGATGCGGCGCGCGCCGCGTGGCTGGCCCAGCGCGATGCCGACGACGGCTGCGCGCTGCTCGCGACCACCTTGACCGAGGCCCAGTTGTTCACGCCGGCCGATGCCTGGCGCAAGGCGCGTTTTGCGATCGACGCGGGGCGCCCGCGCGCGGCGCGCCAGGCGGTCGCGCTGGTCGGCCCGGCGGCCAGCGTGAGCGTCGGCGAGCTGATCGACAGCCCGGCGCGCTACCTCGCGCGCAGCGCCTCGACCGCAAGCCGCAGCGCGGCCGAGCTGACGACGCTGGCGTTGATGCGCATGGCCTCGAACGACCCCGAGGCCGCGGCCGGCCTGCTCGCCGAGCGCTGGGATCGGGCGCTGCCCGGCGACCTGGCGGCGTCGGCGTGGGCCTCGGTCGGCAAGCAGGCCGCGATGAAGCTTCAGCCCGACGCGGCCGACCACTTCCAGCGCGTCGCGCAGCGCAACGCAAAGGCCGGCCGCGACATCGAGTGGCCCGACGACACGCTCGCGTGGAAGGTGCGCGCCGCACTGCGCGCCGACAACGGCAAGGCGCGCTGGCAGCAGGTGATGCAGGCGATCAATGCGATGAGCGCCACCGAGCAGCGCGACCCGACGTGGGTGTACTGGAAGGCGCGTGCGCTGCTTGCGCTGGCGCCCGATTCGCAGGAGTCCGAGTCGATGCGCGCGCTCGGCCGCGAGCAGATGGCGAGCATCGCCGGGCAGCTGAACTTCTATGCCACGCTGGCGGCAGAACAGCTCGGCCAGCCGATCTACATGCCGCCGCGCCCCCTGCCGCTGACAGCCGAGGAGCGCGACGAGGCCGCGCGCACGCCCGGCTTCGTGCGTGCGCTGCAGCTGATCGGCCTCGGGCTGCGCAGCGAGGGCGTGCGCGAGTGGAACTACACGCTGCGCGGCATGAGCGACCGCGAGCTGCTCGCCGCCGCTCAGCTTGCCTGCGACCGAGAGGTCTGGGACCGCTGCATCAACACCAGCGAGCGCACCCGCACCGAGATCGACATGGAGCAGCGCTTCCCGATGCCGTTCCGCAAGGTCGTGATCGCACACGCCACCGAGATCGGGCTCGACCCGGCCTATGTCTACGGCCTGATCCGCCAGGAATCGCGCTTCATCATGGACGCGCGCTCCAGCGTCGGCGCCTCCGGCCTGATGCAGCTGATGCCGGCGACCGCGCGCTGGACCGCGAAGAAGATCGGCATGCCGTACAGCGCCGACGCGATCACCGATCGCGACACCAACCTGCGCCTGGGCATGAGCTACCTGAAGCTCGTGCTCGAGGACTTCGGCAGCTCGCAGGCGCTGGCCGCGGCTGCGTACAACGCCGGCCCGGGCCGGCCGCGCAAATGGCGCGACGGGCCGGTGCTCGAGCCCGCGGTCTGGGCCGAGAACGTGCCGTTCCCCGAAACGCGCGACTACGTCAAGAAGGTGCTGAGCAACGCGACCTACTACGCGGCCCGGCTCGGCGTGCCGGCGCCGTCACTGACGGCCCGGCTCGGGCGCCCGATCGCGCCGGCCGCGCCGAACCCGCTCGACAAGGAGCTGCCGTAGCGCACGCACGCATCAATCGCATTCGAATTGCTCACCCCACGCGGCGCTGGCGGCCGCTAGCATGCCGCACAACTTCAACGCAAAAGGGTGACCCGCCATGCAGCTCGTGATCGGCAACAAGAACTATTCGTCGTGGTCGATGCGGCCATGGGTGCTGCTGAAGCAGGCCGGCATCGCGTTCGACGAGCTCAAGATCCGCTTCGACGCGTTTACACCCGACTCGCGCTTCAAGACCGAACTCGCGCGCATCAGCCCGGCCGGCCGGGTGCCGGTGCTGATCGACGGCGACCTGACCGTCTGGGACACGCTCGCGATCGCCGAGTATGTGGCCGAGAAGTTTCCCGCCAAGCAGCTCTGGCCGCAGGACGTGAAGGCGCGTGCCCGCGCGCGCAGCGTCTGCGCCGAGATGCACTCGGGCTTCGCTGCGCTGCGCAGTCATTTCCCGATGAACGTCGAGGCCTCGCTGCCCGAGGTCGGTGCGCGCGTGCTGGCCGAAGAGGCGGCGGTGCGGGGCGATGTCGAGCGCCTCGTCGGCATGTGGTCGGCGCTGCTCGACACCTACCGCGGGCCGCTGCTGTTCGGCGAGTTCAGCATCGCCGACGCGTACTTCGCGCCGGTCGTGATGCGGCTGAAGACCTATGGCGTGCCGGTGCCACCGGAGATCGCGGCGTACCTGGCGCGGGTCAGCGCGTTGCCGGGTGTCGCCGCGTGGACAGCCGACGCGCTGGCCGAGCGCGACTTCCTGGACTTCGAAGAGCCGTACCGCTCACGCGCCTGAATCTTTCGCGACGGCGACGACCGAGAGCAAGGTCTCGCCGGTCGCCACCAGCGTCTCTTCGCCGCCGGTCTGCGCATAGAGTTCGCAGCTCGTGAATACCTGCGTCTTGCCCGCCTTCACGACGCGCGCGCGTGCGATGAAGCGCTCGCCCACCGCGGGCCGCAGGCAGTTGACCGCGTAGTGCGAGGCGAGCACGCGCCCGGCCAGGGTCGCGGCGGCGAAGCCGCAGGCCGTGTCGATCAAGGCGCCGACCAGCCCCGCATGCAGAAAGCCCGCGTACTGGCCGACCTCCGCGCGCCACGGCATCGCGATCTCGGCCCGGCCGGGCTCGGCGCTCAGCACCTCGATGCCGCACCACCGGTTGAAGGCGGCCGTCTCGTTGATGGCGCGCAAGGTCGCGAGTGCGTTCATCATCATCGATGGCTCCTGCGGATGAATCAGAGTGATGCACTCTACGAACGCGACGCGCCTTCGGCTGTCGCTGCGGCGACATAAACTGCCCGCATGAAACGTTATCTCGTCGGCGGCGCGGTGCGCGATGCCTTGCTCGGCCGGCCCGGCAGCGACCGCGACTGGGTCGTCGTCGGTGCGCGCGCGCAGGAGATGCTCGATGCCGGCTACCTGCCGGTGGGCCGCGACTTCCCGGTCTTCCTGCACCCGCAGACCAAGGAAGAGCATGCGCTCGCGCGCACCGAGCGCAAGACCGGCCCGGGGTATCACGGCTTCGAGATGCACGCCGATCCCGGCGTCACGCTCGAGGACGACCTGTTGCGCCGCGACCTGACGATCAACGCGATCGCGCAGGACGAGGCCGGCACGCTGATCGATCCGCACGGTGGCCAGCGCGACCTCGCGGCGAAAGTCTTGCGCCACGTCTCGCCGGCGTTCGCCGAAGACCCGGTGCGCATCCTGCGGCTGGCGCGTTTCGCCGCGCGCTTCGACGGCTTCACGGTCGCGCCCGAGACGCTCGCGCTGATGCGGGCGATGGTTGAGGCGGGCGAGGTCGACGCGCTGGTGCCCGAGCGCGTCTGGCAGGAGCTCGCGCGTGGCTTGATGGAGGCGCGTCCGTCGCGCCTGTTCGAGGTGCTGCGTGCCTGCGGTGCGCTGGCGCGGCTGCTGCCCGAAGTCGACCGCCTGTGGGGCGTGCCGCAGCCCGCGGCCCACCACCCCGAGATCGACACCGGCGTGCACCTGATGATGGTGCTCGACATGGCGGCGCGGCTGGCCGCCAGTCTTGCGGTGCGCTTCGCCTGCCTGTGCCACGACCTCGGCAAGGGCACGACGCCGGCCGACGTGCTACCGCGCCACCTCGGTCACGAAGGCCGCAGCGTCGAGCTGTTGCGCGAGGTCTGCACGCGGCTGCGCGTGCCGGTCGATTGCCGCGAGCTCGCCGAGATCGTCGCGCGCGAGCATGGCAATGTGCACCGCAGCGGCGAGCTGAACGCCGCGGCGATCGTGCGCCTGTTCGAGCGCTGCGACGCGCTGCGCCGGCCGGATCGCTTCCGCGAGGCGCTGCTGGCCTGCGAGTGCGACGCGCGCGGCCGGCTCGGGCTGGGCGAGTCGGCGTATCCGCAGCGCGCGCGCCTGAGCGACGCGCTGACCCGGGCGATGAGCGCCGATGCCGCCGGCGTCGTCGCCGCGGCCCAGGCGCGCGGCATCAGCGGCCCGGCGCTGGCCGATGCGGTGCGTGCGGCGCGTGTGCAAGCGGTCGCGGCGGGATTGGCCGACACGACGCGCGGGTGACAGCGCGGCCGGGCTTGGCGGCGCCAGAATCGGCGCGTTCGTTCGTTCATCGTTCACCACACGCCGCGACGGAGACTCCCATGACCGACCTCTTCACGCTTCAGGGCCGCACCGCCCTCGTCACCGGCGGTTCGCGCGGCATCGGCCGCATGATCGCGGCGGGTTTTCTGGCGCAGGGCGCCAAGGTCTACATCTCGTCGCGCAAGGCGGCCGACTGCGACGCCACCGCGAAGGAGTTGTCGGCGCAGGGCGAGTGCATCTCGCTGCCGGCCAATGTGGCGACGCTCGAGGGCGTGAATGGGCTGGTCGCGGCCTTCACCGCGCGCGAGAGCACGCTCGACATCCTCGTCAACAACGCCGGCGCGGCCTGGGGCGAGGCCTTCGACACCTTCCCCGAGAGCGGCTGGGACAAGGTCGTCGACCTGAACCTGAAGACGCCGTTCTTCCTGACCCAGGCCCTGATCGCGCCGCTGCGTGCGGCGGCCCAGAAGCAGCCGGCCAAGGTCATCAACATCGCGTCGATCGACGGCATCTCGGTGAATCCGCAGGAAACCTACTCGTATGCCGCGAGCAAGGCCGGCCTGATCCAGCTCACGCGCCGCATGGCGCTGCGCCTGGCGCAGGACAACATCGTCGTCAGCGCGATCGCACCGGGCGCGTTCGCGTCCGAGATGAACCGCGTCGCGCGCGACCACGCCGAAGAGACCGCCAAGCGCATTCCGGCCGGCCGCATCGGCCGCGACGACGACATGGCCGGCGCGGCGATCTACCTGGCCTCGCGCGCCGGCGACTACGTGATGGGCTCGACGCTGGTCGTCGACGGCGGGGTGACCCACGCGCGCTGATTGGCCCTTGTCCGAATGCGGACGAATTCTTGATATTCGTCCGTTTATGGATTAGGCTTCGGGCATGAACGCTGCTGTCCTGCAACCCGCCCTCCACACCGGCGCGCCGGCCGTCGACCTCGGCTCGGCCGCCGCGGCCCAGGCCGCCTTGCGCACCTTCTGGCGCCTCGCCGAGGCCTGGAAGCTCGATGTGAATGAGCAAACCACGCTGCTCGGCGTCGGCCGCACCACGCTGTACCAGTGGAAGAACGGCAAGATCGGCCCGCTCGACCGGCACGTGCTGGAGCGGCTGTCCTACCTGTTCGGCATCTACGCGGCCTTGCAGATCCTGCTGCCGCTGAAGGAGCGTGCCGACGCCTGGGTGCGCGAGCCGAACACGGCCCCGCTGTTCGGCGGACGTTCCGCGCTGGACCGCATGATGGGCGGCCAGGTCGCCGACCTGTACGTGGTGCGCCACTACCTCGACGCACAGCGCGGCGGCAAGGCTTAAGTGACGATCCCAAAGATCGCGCTCAAGGACATTCCGCTCACGCCGACCAGCTGGCGCCCCTGCCATCGCCTGATCCCGTCGCGCTACCCGACCGTCGGGCTGTACGACACGGTCGCCGATCCGGCCGACCTCGACGTGGTCTTCGCGATCGAGTCGCTCACGAACCCGCGCATCCGTGACGAGCTCGGTGAACTGCAGCTGGTGCCACCCGACGAGCGTGTCAGCGGCGCCGGCAGCACGATGATCATGGCGGCTTTCACGCACTTGAACGCCGACGGCTCGCGCTTCTCGGACGGCAGCTACGGCGTGTACTACGCGGCGCACGCGTTCGACACCGCGATCGCCGAGGTCAGTCACCACCGCGCGCTGTTCCTGTCGCGAACCCGCGAGCCGGCGATGGACCTGGACATGCGCGCGATCAACGCCAACCTCGATGCCGAGCTGCACGATCTGCGCGGCCTCGGCAAGCGCGGCAACGCGCTGCTCGACCCCGACGACTACGGCGCGCCACAGGCACTGGCGCGGCGTCTGCGCGAGGCCGGGAGCTGGGGTGTGCAGTTCCCGAGCGTGCGCCACGAGGGTGGGCTGTGCGTCGGTGTGTTTCGCCCGAAGGCCTTGCGCAATGCCCGGCCCGGCGCGCACATCGCGCTGCACTGGGACGGCGTGCGCATCACGCACTGGTTCGAGAAGCGCGGGCTGCATCCGGTCGCTTAACCCGGGCTTCTTAACCCGGGCTTCTTGACGCGGTCTTTGCAGACCGTCTCATAATCGATCAGCCTCGAGGAGAACCACCGATGACGACTCTGAACGTGAACGGCGCGACGCGCAATTTCCAGGCGGAGGACGACACGCCGCTGCTGTGGGTGCTGCGCGAACAGCTCGGCCTGACCGGCACGAAGTACGGCTGTGGCATCGCGCAGTGCGGCGCTTGCACCGTGCACATCGACGGCGTGCCGACACGAAGCTGCGTGCGGCCGCTCAGCAGCGTCTCGGCCAGCAACAAGATCGTCACGATCGAAGGCCTCTCGAAAAACGCGTCGCACCCGGTGCAGAAGGCCTGGGCCGCACTCGACGTGCCGCAGTGCGGCTTCTGCCAGACCGGCATGATCATGGCCGCGGCCGCGCTGCTGAAAGACAAGCCCCGGCCGACCGATGCCGACATCGACGCCGCGATGACCAACATCTGCCGCTGCGGCACCTACAACCGCGTGCGTGCGGCGATCAAGCAGGCCGCCGGCGCGGCCGCCTGAGCCGGGAGTCGACGACATGAACACTTCCACCCTGTCACGCCGCCACTTCCTCGGTGCCTCGGCCGCGACCGCCGGCAGCCTGGTGATCGGCTTTCATGTGCCGCTGGGCGCGCAGACGCAGCCGGCGACGAGCGGCCTGGCCGAAGTCAACGCCTGGGTCGTCGTCAAACCCGACGACACCGTGGTGATCCGGATCGCGCGTTCCGAGATGGGGCAGGGCTCGCTGACCGGTCTCGCGCAGCTCGTTGCCGAAGAGCTCGAATGCGACTGGGCCAAGGTCACGACCGAGTACCCGACGCCGGCGACGAACCTCGCGCGCAACCGCGTCTGGGGCAACTTCTCGACCGGCGGCAGCCGCGGGGTGCGCGAGTCGAACGACTATGTGCGCAAGGGCGGCGCGATGGCGCGCGTGATGCTCGTGCAGGCGGCGGCCGATGCCTGGAAGGTCAGCGCCGCCGAGTGCAGCGCGGCCAACAGCGTGATCACGCACGCGCCGTCGGGGCGCACGACCACGTTCGGAAAGGTCGCGGGTGCTGCGGCCAAACTCGCGCCGCCGACCGAGGTCGTGCTGAAAGACCCGAAGACCTGGAAGATCGCCGGCAAGCCCGTCAAGCGCCTGGACACCGTGGCCAAGCTCGATGGCTCGCAGGTCTTCGGCATGGACCTGAAGCTGCCCGGCATGCTGAACGCCGCGATCAAGGACTGCCCGGTGTTCGGTGGCAAGGTCAAGAGCTTCAACGCCGCGGCGATCGCGAACCGGCCCGGCGTGAAGAAGGTCGTGCCGGTCGGCGACAGCGCCGTCGCCGTGATCGCCGACACCTGGTGGCATGCGAAGACCGCGCTCGACGCGCTGACGATCGAGTGGGACGAAGGCCCGAACGCGAAGGTCTCGAGCGCGACGATTGCCGCGCTGCTGAAGGAAGGGCTGGACGCGCCGCAGGCAATCGTCGGCAACGAGTCGGGCGACGCGCGCAAGGCCATTGCCGAGTCGCCGCGCAAGCTCGAGGCCGTCTACTCGTACCCGTACCAGAACCACGCGACGATGGAGGTGATGAACGCGACGGTGCGCTGGACGCCCGAGCGCTGCGAGGTCTGGTGCCCGACGCAGAACGGCGAGGCCGCGCTTGCCGCCGCCGCCGAAGCGGCCGGCCTGCCGCCCGCGAAGTGCGAGGTCTACAAGCTCAACCTCGGCGGCGGCTTCGGCCGGCGCGGCGCGCACGACTGGCTCACGCAGGCGGTGGTGATCGCCAAGCAGATGCCGGGCACGCCGATCAAGCTGCTGTGGTCGCGCGAAGAAGACATGGCGCACGGCAAGTACCACCCGATCACGCAGTGCAAGATGACGGCCGGCCTCGACGCGCAAGGCAATCTGACGGCGCTGCACATGCGCATCTCGGGGCAGTCGATCATCGCCGGGCTGATGCCGCAGAACCTGCAGAACGGCCGCGACCCGGTGGTGTTCCAGGGCCTGAACCCGAGCGGCGCCGAGGGCACCTTCGGCTACAAGGTCCCGGCGCTGCTGATCGACCACGCGATGCGCAACCCGCACGTGCCGCCGGGTTTCTGGCGCGGCGTGAACCTGAACCACAACGCGATCTATGTCGAGAGCTTCATCGACGAGATCGCTCATCTGACCCAGCAGGACCCGCTCGCGCTGCGCCGCAAGCTGCTGAGCGCGTCGCCGAAGCACCTCGCGGTGCTGAACGCCGTCGCCGAGCGTGCCGGCTGGGGCCAACCGGCGCCCGATGTGGGCGGCCAGAAGGTCTACCGCGGCCTGGCGCAGATCATGGGCTTCGGCAGCTATGTGGCGGCCTGCGCCGAGGTCTCGGTCAGCGACGACGGTGCGCTGAAGGTGCACCGCATCGTCGCCGCCACCGACCCAGGCCATGCGGTGAACCCGCAGCAGATCGAGGCGCAGGTCGAGGGCTCGTTCGCGTACGGCCTGTCGGCGGCGCTGTTCGGCGGCTGCACCGTGAAGGACGGCCGCATCGAGCAGGACAACTTCAGCAGCTATCCGGTCATGCAGATGGAGCACATGCCCAAGGTCGAGGCGATCCTGATGCCGTCGGGCGGCTTCTGGGGCGGCGTCGGCGAGCCGACGATCGCGGTCGCCGCGCCCGCGGTGCTGAACGCGATCTTCGCCGCCACCGGCAAGCGCATCCGCGACCTGCCGCTGAAGAATCACAGCCTGAAGAAGGCGTAGCGGTGATGCGCGCACGGCTGGCGGCGGCCCTGCTCTGCACGAGCCTGGCCGCGCACGCCGCCGCCACCGAAACGATCGATGCACCGCTGACCGATGTGCCCGGCGACGCCGCGCGCGGCCGCACGATCGTCGTCAACCGTCAGCTCGGGCTGTGCCTGTTGTGCCACAGCGGGCCGTTCCCCGAAGAGCGCTTCCAGGGGAACATGGCGCCCGACCTGGGCGGCGTGGGCGCACGCTGGTCCGAGGGCCAGCTGCGGCTGCGCCTCGTCGACGGCCGGCGCGTGAACCCGCAGACGCTGATGCCCTCGTACCGGCGCACCGACGGCCTGCAGCGCGTCGGCGCGGCGTGGCAAGGCAAGGCGGTGCTGAGCGCGCAGCAGGTCGAAGACGTGGTTGCGTTTCTGCGCACACTCAGATGAAACGACGCGAGCTGATCGGTGCTGCGGTGGGCCTGGCCGGCGCGGTGTGGGTGCGCCCCGCGGCCGCGAACGCCGACGAACTCGCGGCCGCGATCGCTGCGTTCGCCGGCGGTGTGCCGGTGCATGCCGGGCGCGTCGAGTTCGAGATCGCGCCGCTGGTCGAGAACGGCAACACCGTGCCGATCACGGTGCGCGTGCAGAGCCCGATGAACGAGGCGGACCACGTGAAAGCGATCGCGATCTTCAACCAGAGCAACCCGCAGCGCGACGTCGCGAACTTCTTCCTCGGCCCGCGCGCCGGCCGCGCGACGGTCTCGACGCGCATCCGCCTGGCGACCTCGCAGCAGCTCGTTGCGGTCGCGAAGATGAACGACGGCTCGTGCTGGTCGCACAGCGTCGATGTGCTGGTCACGCTCGCCGCGTGCGTGGAGCCCTAGATGACGGCCCCTGGGCGCCTTTGGCGCTGTCCCCCGAGGGGAGCTCAGGCGGCTTGGGGCGGCCCGGCGCTCGCCTGAGACCATGGCGCGCGCCCTGATCACGATGCCCACGACCGCGAAGCGCGGCGACGTGGTCGAGATCCGCACGCTGATCGCGCACCCGATGGAGACCGGCTACCGCCCCGGCGAAGACGGCGCGATCGTGCCGCGCAACCTGATCCGGCGCTTCAGCTGCCACTACCACGATGGCCGCGACGAGGTGCTGGTGTTCAGTGCCGAGCTGTTCCCGGCGGTTGCGGCGAACCCGTTCATCGCGTTCTCGACCGTCGCCACCGCGAGCGGCACGCTGCGCTTCTCGTGGAGCGGCGACCAGGGCTTCACGCAGACCGAGACCGCGTCCCTCGCCGTCACATGAAGCGGCTCGTGTCGCTCATGCTGGCGCTGCTGGTGGCGCACGCACTGGCGGCCGACGCGCGCCGCTCCGGTTTCGACGACATGTCGCCGCAGATCCAGGCGATGCAGCGCGACGACGCGGCCAACCCGGCGATGCTGTGGGTCAAGGAGGGCGAGGCGATGTGGGGGCGCGAGTGCGCCCGCTGCCATGGCGACGCCGCGACCAGCATGCGTGGCGTGGCCGCACGCTATCCCGATTTCGACACGGCCTCGCAACGCCCGATCACGCTGAGCCAGCGCATCAACCAGTGCCGCGTGACGCGCCAACACAGCACGCCGCTCGCGCCCGAGAGCGACGCGCTGCTGGGCATCGAGAGTTATGTCGCGATGCAGTCGCGCGGACTGCCGATCGCGCCGTCCGCCGACCCGCGCCTGCAGCCGTTCCGCGAACGCGGCGAGCAGCTGTTTCGGGGCCGCATCGGCCAGCTCGACTTTTCATGCGCGCAATGCCACGACGAGCACGCCGGCCAGCACCTGGGCGGCAGCACGATCCCGCAGGCGCACCCGACCGGCTACCCGCAGTACCGGCTCGAGTGGCAGGCGCTGGCCTCGCTGCAGCGCCGCCTGCGCAACTGCATGAACGGCGTGCGCGCCGAGCCGTTCGCGTACGGGGCGCCGGAACTCACCGAGCTGGAGCTCTACCTGGCGGCGCGTGCCGCCGGCATGCGCCTCGAGACGCCGGCCGTGCGGCCCTGATGCGCTATCGTGCGACGCGATGAGCAGCAGCAGCCACCACCCCCGCGTCCTTGCCGACCGACCGCACCTGTGGGCCTTCATCGCCGGCTGCATCGCCGTGACCATCGGCGTGCTGATGCACTTGCCGATGTTCTGGATGGGCCGCGACAACGGTTTTCACCTCGCCGACATGGCGATGGACGCCGAGATGATCTGGGGCATGGGCCTGATCCTCGTCGGCATCGCGGTGGCGGGTTACGGGCTGCTGCCGCGCGCGCCGTCGGCGGGTGCCGCGGCGGCGCAGCAGCTCACCGTGTCGGCGCCCGAAGACGCGCCGCTGACGCGCGCGCACTGGCGCCTGATGCTGGTGCTGACGGTCGCGCTCGTGATCGACGTGATGAAGCCGGCCAGCCTGGGCTTCGTCGTGCCCGGCATGAAGGCCGAGTACGGGGTCTCGAAGGCGATGGTGGCGTGGCTGCCGTTCGCGGCCTTGTGCGGCACCGTCGCCGGCTCGATGCTGTGGGGGCTGCTCGCCGATGTCTATGGGCGGCGCGCGTCGATCCTGCTGTCGGCGGTGATGTTCGTCGGTACCGCGATCTGCGGCGCGATGCCGTCGTTCTGGTGGAACGTCGGCATGTGCTTCATGATGGGCGCGGCCGCCGGCGGCATGTTGCCGGTCACGTACGCGCTGCTCGCCGAGACGATGCCGTCCAAGCACCGCGGCTGGGTGCTGGTGCTGGTCGGCGGGCTCGGCGCGGTCGGCGGCTACCTCGCGGCGAGCGGCTTTGCGGCCTGGCTGGCGCCGATCCTGAGCTGGCGCATCCTGTGGTTCCTGAACCTGCCGACCGGCCTGCTGCTGATCTTCCTGAACGTGTTCATTCCCGAGTCGCCGAAGTTCCTGATGGCGATGGGCCGGCACGACGAGGCGCACGACACCTTGCGCGACTTCGGCTGCGTCGTCCACGAACGCGGCACGGCGGCGCCGGCGGCGAACACGTTCGAGCGCAGCGACGATTTCGACATCGCTCACGGCATGGCCGCGCGCACCTGGGCGCTGAGCATCACCGCGCTGTCGTGGGGCTTGATCAATTTCGGGCTGCTGCTGTGGATGCCGGCGCACCTGATCGAGAAGGGCTACAGCATGCTGCTGTCGAGCGAGCTGCTTGCGGCCTCGGCGCTGATCGCGATCCCGACGGTGTTCGTCGCCGCGCTGCTGTACAGCCGCTGGAGCAGCAAGGGCGCGCTGCTCGCGGCGATCGCGGTCACGGCCGCGGGCCTGCTCGGGCTGATCCAGCTCGAGCTCGCGACAGTCGGGACGATCAGCCCGGTGTGGGCGATCGCGTTGCTGATCATCGGCATCAACGGCATCATCGCGATGCTCTTGCCCTACGCGGCCGAGAGCTACCCGCTGGGCATCCGTGGCCGCGCCACCGGCTGGGTCGCGGCCTGCACCAAGGGCGGCGGCCTGATCGCGCAGCTGCTGAGCCTGCTCGGGCTGGTGCCGGCGCTGTTCATCGCGGCGCTGCTGATCCTGATCCCGGTGGTGGTGTCGCTGCTGCTGGTCTGGCGCTATTGCATCGAGACCCGCGGGCGCGATCTGCGCGACCTCGAGGGCGCACCGGTCCTAGGCCAACCGTACTAGGTTTCGAACGCTTCTAGCTTTCGTTGCCTAGGGGTTGCGGCGGATGATCGCTCCATCCCCCCAAGCCCTACCCGGAGAATCCCATGACCACCACCCAATCCCTCAGCTCGGTTGCCAGCCACATCGTCGGCCAGTACTCGCAGGCCAGCAAGCACATCGTCGGTGCCTACCGCAGCGGTGCGCAGCGCCTCGTCAACGGCGCGAACACCGGCTACGTGTCGCTGCTGAACAGCGGCATGCTGCCGCTCGTCACCGACGACGTGAAGGCCACGCTGTTCAAGGTCCAGACGCAGCTGACCGGTCTGGTCGAAGGCGGCATCGACACCGGTTCGAACCGTGCGGTCCAGGCGATCGACTTCGTCGCCGGCGGTTTCAACGGTGGCATCGAGCGCGTCGCTGCGGCGGCCGGCCGCGTCGAGGAAGCCCTCGATACGCAAGCCCTGACCAAGGTCGGCCAGGTCGCGATCCTCCCGGTCGCGCAAATCTCGCTGACGATCGCCACCCGCACCGCGGAAGGCACGAAGCGCCTGTCGGCACGCGTCGCGGGTGTCGAGTCGACCATCGCGCCGGTGGTCGCCAAGGCCAAGCGCGTCGTCAAGAAGACGGTGCGCCGCGCCAAGGCGGCACGCGCGTAAATAAATCGTCGCTCGACGCTCGACGGAAGGCCCTCGCGAAACCGAGGGCCTTTGCTCATGCGCGGCCGGCGCGTTGTCGGGCATCATGTTCGCGAAGGAAGCGATGATGGTCACGAAAACGAAAGCCCCGGCCGCCAAGCGCGGCGCGCCACGCAAGCGTGCGGCACCGGTCGAGGCGAGCCCGGCACCGACGAAGCCGAACCTGCTGCGTGCCGGTCTGCAGGCGCTCGACAAGGCGCGCAACGATGTGGCCGAACGCCAGAGCCGCGTGTTCGAGGCGATCCTCGGGTTCGAGCCGGCGCAGGGCCTGTCGGGCCTGGTCGGGCGCGAAGGCGCGGCCGCCAAGGTGGCGGCCGAGGCGCTCGGGCTGCGCAAGTTCGAGGCCGTGTTCGACCAGCGCGTCGCGCACGCGCTCGAGCGCATGGGCGTGCCGTCGGCCGAGGCGCTGACGGCCTTGATCGATGAAGTCGCCGCGCTGAAGGAAGAAGTGCGCAACCTCAAAGCGGCAGCACGCCGCCGTTGACCCGCCTTGATGCATGACGATCGCCGTTGCCACGCGAACCCGTGACCGCATCCTCGAGGCCAGCCTGGCGCTGTTCAACGAGGAAGGCTTGGCCAAGGTGTCGACGCACCGCATCGCCGCCGAACTCGGCATCAGCCCGGGCAATCTGCACTACCACTTCAAGGCCAAGCAGCTGATCGTCGGCACGCTGTTTCGCCACTTCGAAGAACGCCTGTCGGCGTGCATGGAGGCGGCCGCCGAGGTCGACGCGCTCGACGACGTGTGGCTGTCGTTGCACCTTGCGTTCGAGGCGGTCAACGCGTACCGCTTCGTGTACCGCGATGTCGATTACCTGCTCAACGAGTACCCCGACCTCGAGGCCCGTGCCCAGGCGCTGACCGCGCGCAGCCTGCTCGCGGCGCGCAGCCTGTGCAGCGGGCTGCAGGGCGCGGGCGTGATCGACGCCGGGGTCGAGGAAATCGAGATGCTCGCGCTTCAGATCGTCTTCTCGACCACCTGCTGGTTCACGTTCAAGCGACTCACGCCCAAGCGCAGCACCGCCGCCGCGCACGCCGAACCGGCGCTTGCGGCGTACTACACGCTGACGTTTCTGTCGCCGTATGTGGTGGGCGAGGCGCGCGACTACCTGAACTATCTGCGTTCCAAATACCTGCGCTAGACCTGCATCACGACGAGGAACCCTGTCCCATGACCCGAGCCCACACCCCTGCGCATGCCGCGCCGTCGCGCCTGCTGCAATTGCTGGAGCTGCGCGCCGCCTGGGAGCTCGCCGCCGGCATTGCCGCGCTGCCCTGGCTGCGGTTGGCGCCGCGCGGCGACGGCCATCCGGTGCTGGTGCTGCCCGGCCTGGTCGCCAGCGATGCGTCGACCAAGCTGCTGCGCGATTTCCTGAGCGGCCGCGGCTACGACGTGCATGGCTGGGGCCTGGGCCGCAACTATGGGCCGCGCGTCGGCGTCGAAGAAGCGATGCTCGCGACCGTCGACCGCCTGCATGCGCAAAGCGGGCGCAAGCTCAGCCTGATCGGCCAGAGCCTGGGCGGCGCCTACGCGCGCCTGCTCGCGGCGAAGCGGCCCGACGCGGTGCGCAGCGTGATCACGCTCGGCAGCCCGGTGGGCGGGCATCCGCGTGCCAGCAACGCCTGGCGCGTCTACGAGTTCACCAGCGGCCGCAGCGCGCACGATCCGCAACACTGGCAGCAGGTGACGCAGGCGCCGCAAGTGCCGACGACCTCGATCTACAGCCGCAGCGACGGCGTCGTCGCGTGGCAGAACAGCATCGAGGCGTCGGCGCAGGCGCACACCGAGAACATCGAGGTCGTCAGCAGCCACATCGGCATGGCAGTGCACCCGCTGGTGCTGTTCGCGGTCGCCGATCGCCTCGCCCAACCCGAGGGCCGCTGGCAACCGTTCGAGCGCCGCGGCTGGCGCACCGCGGTGTTCGCGAAGCCCGCCGTGTGAGTCGGGCGACCACGGGCTGAACCGGATGGCGGGGCTACCCGCTGCTCCTATCATCGACGGTTCAGATCCGTGGAGACCTCGATGACCCTGACCCGCCGAACCCTGATCCAGGCCGCCACCGCGAGCGCGTTGCCGCCGCTGCTGAGCACGCGCGCGCTGGCGGCCACCGAGCTGAAGATCTCGCATCAGTTTCCGGGCGGCACGCCGACCGAGGGTGATTTCCGCGACCGGCTGTGCCGCAAGTTCGCGGCCGAGGTCGACAAGCGCAGCAGCGGCGCGCTGAAGGCCTCGGTCTACCCCGGCTCGTCGCTGATGAAGACCAATGCGCAGTTCTCCGCGCTGCGCAAGGGTGCGCTCGACATGAGCCTGGTGCCGCTGTCGTACGCCGGCGGCGAAGTCGCCGAGACCAACATCGGCCTGATGCCGGCGCTGGTGCCGAGCTACGAGCAGGGCGCGCTGTGGAAGACCGCCGAGGTCGGCAAGCTGCTGTCGAAACTGCTCGACGACAAGGGCGTGATGATCGTCAGCTGGATCTGGCAGGCTGGTGGTGTGGCAAGCCGGGCGCGGCCGCTGGTGGTGCCCGACGATGCGAAGGGCCTGAAGGTGCGCGGCGGCAGCCGTGAGATGGACATGATGCTGAAGCAGGCCGGCGCCTCGGTCATCACGCTGCCGTCGAACGAGATCTACGCGGCGATGCAGACTGGCGCGATGGATGCGGCGATGACCTCGAGCACCAGCTTCATCTCGTTCAAGCTCGAAGAGATCGCCAAGCACCTGACGACCGGGCGGCAAAAGACCTACTGGTTCATGCTCGAGCCGCTGATGATCTCGAAGTCGATCTTCGCGGCGTTGCCCAAGGCGCAGCAAGACCTGGTGATGGCGGTGGGTGCCGAGCTCGAGGCCTTCGGTCGCGAGGCCGCACGCGCCGACGACAAGAACGCCGCGGACATCTACGCGAAGGCCGGTGCCAAGCTCTACGACATCGACGAGCCGACGCTGAAGAAGTGGCAGGCGATCGCGGTCGACACCGCGTGGAAGGACTTCGGCGAGAAGAGCGAGTCCTGCGCCACATTGCTCAAGGCCGCGCAAAAGCTGCTGTGAGCGGCGCACCCGGGGCGCCGACGCCAGCTGCCAGCATCGATCCCGACACGCCCGCGTGGCTGCGCCCGCTGGCGCGCGTGATCCAGCGCATCAACGAGGCGATGGTCGTGCTGGGCATGCTGGCGCTGCTCGCCGCGTCGGCGGTGCTGACCTACAGCGTCGTCTCGCGTTATGTGATGAAGGCCTCGACCGACTGGCAGGACGAGGCCGCGGTGTTCTGCCTGGTCGGCGCGACCTTTCTGTGTGGCGCGTTCGTGCAGTCGCTGCGCGGGCACGTCGGCATCGAGGCGATCGCGGGCTGGCTGCCGCGCTCGGTCGATCGGCTGCGGCTGATGCTGGTCGATCTGATGTGCGCATTGTTCTGCGCCTTCTTCGCGTGGAAGTCGTGGACGCTGCTCCACGAGGCCTGGGTCGACAAGCAGACGACCTCGTCGTCGTGGGCGCCGCCGCTGTGGATCCCGTACGGGCTGATGGCCGCTGGCATGACCTTGCTCAGCTTGCAACTGCTGATCCAGCTGAGTGCGCGGCTCAATGCGCTGACGAAGCAGAGGGCGAATTGATGAGCCGCCGCGCCGGGCCGCCCCAAGCAAGGCTCATCCCCTCGGGGGATCGGTCGATGTACCCATTGGACGAGGGGCTGCCGTGAGCATGCTCGCGCTGGGCTTGCTGTTCGGAGCCGTCACGTTGTTGTTCATGTTCTCCGGTGCGCCGATCTCGTTCGCGCTGGGCAGCGTCGCGGTGCTGTTCATGGTGCTGTTCATGCCGGCGTCCTCGCTCGACACGATCACGCAGAACGTCTACGAGGAGATGGCCAGCATCACGCTGCTGTCGATCCCGCTGTTCATCCTGAAGGGCGCGGCGATCGGCAAGTCGCGCGCGGGTCAGGACCTGTACGCGGCGATGCACGTGTGGATGGGGCGCATCCCCGGCGGCCTGGGCATCGCGAACGTGTTCGCGTGCGCGCTGTTCGCGGCGATGGCCGGCTCCAGCCCGGCGACCTGCTCGGCGATCGGCAGCGCCGGCATCCCCGAGATGCGCAAGCGCGGCTACTCGCCCGGCTTCGCGGCCGGCATCATCGCCGCCGGCGGCACGCTGGGCATCCTGCTGCCGCCGTCGATCACGATGATTCTGTACGCGGTCGCGGCCGAGCAGTCGCTGGGCCGGCTGTTCCTCGCCGGCATCGGCCCGGGCGTGCTGCTGGTCGCGCTGTTCGCCGGCTATGCGGCGTGGCGCTATCGCAGGGAATACCAGCGCGCGCGCCACGTGTTCGAACAAGGCGGCGTGAAATCGCCGCTGCTCGCCGACGAAAGTTTCACGACACGCCAGAAGTTCGAGATGCTGCCGCGTGTCGTGCCCTTCGTGCTGCTGCTGATCGGCGTGATGGTGGCGCTGTACGGCGGCTTCGCGACGCCGAGCGAGACCGCCGGCCTCGGTGCGGTGCTCGCGTTGCTGCTGATCGCGGTGATCTACGGCGTCTGGCGCCCGCGCGACGTCGCGCCGATTCTGGGCGCGACATTGAAGGAGTCGACGATGCTGATGTTCATCATCGGCATGTCGCTGCTGTTCTCGTATGTGATGAGCTACCTGCACATCAGCCAGGCGTCGGCCCAGGCCATCGTCGGCATGCAGCTCTCGAAATGGGTGCTGCTGGCGGCGGTGCTGCTGATGGTGATCGTGCTGGGCTTCTTCCTGCCGCCGGTCAGCATCATCCTGATGACCGCGCCGATCATCCTGCCGCCGCTGAAGGCCGCCGGCTTCGACCTGATCTGGTTCGGCGTGCTGATGACGATCGTGATGGAGACCGGACTGATCCATCCACCGGTCGGGCTGAATCTCTTCGTCATCAAGAACATCGCGCCCGACATCGCACTCGCCGACATCATCTGGGGTGTGCTGCCCTTCGTCGCGCTGATGCTATTGGCGGTGCTGCTGATCTGCCTCGCGCCGGGCATCGCGACGGCGCTGCCCGATGCGGTGATGGGCGTGGCGGCGCTTCGTTAGCCGGGCGGCGAATCAACCGGTGCGTGCGACCCGCCCGACGACCGGATACTGCGGATCGTTGTAGCCCGGCGTCGAGGCGTGACCGGTCGTCACGAGTGCGCTGACGAAGGCCTCGTCCTGCGCGTCGAACGGCGTGTCCAGCGCACCCAGGTAGTCCTGCCACTGGCCGAGCGTCTTCGGCCCGCCGATCACGCCGTTCACCAGCGTGTTGTTCCAGACCCAGCCGAGCGCGAGCT
>Ga0307517_10003241_pt1 | contig 25477 bp, 18 predicted proteins | sample 23_EM_MG_FD_194515 | JGI IMG/M metagenome (GOLD analysis project Ga0307517, IMG submission 194515) | Populus trichocarpa ectomycorrhiza microbial communities from riparian zone in the Pacific Northwest, United States - 23_EM | ecosystem: Host-associated > Plants > Roots > Unclassified | place... | reverse complement strand
TGAAGGTGGCTTTAGTCAAATTAGAATTCTTGTATCAATTCAGTGATTTATAGAAATCAAACGCCACTAGCTCAGTAATTATTTCGAAATAAAGTTAAATTGATGTGAATTAGCAAGCTAGATCATATATAGGGAGACAATCTTTATTTATTATGTTTTTTCTTGTTTGATACATAAAGATTTATTACAGCGCATGATCTACTAATAGCAATTATTTAGATGTCGTTTTCAGTACAAGGCATGCGGAAACTTAGACGCTGCTGCCTCTCTGGGGAATCGATTTTTGGACAGGTGCAAGCAGATTGAAGATAAAGGGGTGCGAATAAAAGTTGTGTGGTGGCCTTCTCCTCTCCCAAAAATTTGCATTAAGTCGTTGTCGTCCAGAAAATGACGGCACAATTCAGCATCGGACCCCGCAGTGTATTATATAAAACGTCTATACTGTATATGGATTTTTGCTGCTTCGCATCTCATGATTGTGTGTTCGGCAAGGTAATATATACCATTTCTAGCTACGATATGAAAAAAAGAAAATTATTAATTTTAATTGTTTTTAATTGGAATTTTATATGGAAGTTCTTAGTTAAATTCATTTAAAACTTAAGTGTGCGTTGACTAATTAATTACTCTCAAATATGTAATTGAGATAAATCAAAAACCATATCATATCTTAAAAATATAAATAAATAAAGTCTAAGACAACTAGAACCTCCACTAGATTCTCACATATATTGCCACTTCTTATTGGATCACCGAGTTCTTATTGGATCACCGAGTAATATTGTATCACCAAGTAATTAAGTACCTCCAATTTTGCTCCATAATCAAGGTTTAATTCTATTTTTTTTCAGCTAAAATGACCGGTGTATTTTGTATTATTTCAAAAAAATAAAATAAAACAAAACAAATTTCATCCCAATCTTGAGTTATTCTTGATTTCTTACCCAAAATTTGGATGAGATGCGCATGTTGAAAAATCTGTTTAAAATATGGTTAATAGATATATTTGAGACCAAATTAAAAATGAGGTTAACTCATTTTTAAGGTTAAAAATTTGTTTTAATTTTATCTTTAACGTAAGCTCTTTCTCATGAAATATTAACATGATTTAAATAAATTATAGGTAAATGAGAAATTGATTTTAAAAAATCATTGGTTGACATGTTTTAATGAAACCAAAACTCTCTAAAAGCTATATCCCACATTGAAAAGAAAGAAGTTTGTCTTGTGATGTAGGTCTCGTTTGTTTCAAGAAAAGTAATTCTTTGAAAATTACTTTTTAAACTTTTTCATGTTTGTTTATCATTAGAAAAGTTGGTCAATAGAAAACACTTTCCAGTTAAAAAAAAATTTGACTTGGTTTTTAGAAAAGTGTTTTCTTATTATTTTAGTCGGAACACACTTTTCAAAAGTTGCAGAAAATTAAAAAATATCATATTATTTGTTGATTATAACAAATTTGGTCCTCAATATTTTGATTACTATATATTTTGTTTTGAATCTTTTTTTTTTCAATTTCATCCCTTGAAATTTAATTTAATTTGATTTTTATATCAACTTTGGTTCACATTCTTCTTATTGTTATTTGTTTTTATCTTATTATTTTTTTAATTATTTTTTTATCTATAAGATTTGATTCGTATTCTTTTGATTGCTATTTAATTTATTTGAAACAATTTATGAATTTTTTTTCTTTTAATTTTATCATTTTTCAACTTTTTTATCTGTCAAATTTGATCCATATTATTTTAATTGTTATTTATTTGAAATAATTTATAAAATTAATTTTTTTTTCAATTTCATCTTTCTTCAAAATTTTTATCTTTTAGATTTAGTCTTTATTTTTTTAATAAACTTGAAAAGAATATTAATAAGTTATTTTCCAGTTAAATATTTTATATATTGTTTATGTTTTAATTATATAGCACCATTGAATGGTTGAGATAATTAGCGATTCTTGCGTTTATTCCAACTTGCCACATTTATTCATTCATCATGATTATAGACTGTAATGTTAAACTCATTTTTCTTGTTGATGCATTGCTCAATTGTTTTATTTTTTTCTGCCCATCAAGTTTCCTTCGACCCTAGTTGTTTTTTTCCAATTTATTAAAGCATGTGAGAAGCCTCTTGAAAGAAAAGTTCAAAGTGCTGCTGTTCTCTGTTTTTGTAGACGCTTATATAGATAGATACTGTCAGTGACCTACAAAAATCTGCAAGAAATGATTTTTTCTCTCTCTCATAGAAATCAAAGCTTTTATGTTCATTTGGACTGTTTCTCTGTTTCTTTGATCGTTTTCTTCTTGTAGTGAAAGTAATTGAAACGTTGCAAGTTGTGAGAATAGATTCCATTCTTTTATGTTTATGCTCCCTGGGCTAACCGCCTCATAGTAACTATTTTGTAGGTATGGCCTTTGGGCTACATTGTTTTTCCTTTTGATGTTTCTTTGCTAGCAAAACCCCATCCAAACAATAAAATGTAGCACTAGGACATGCAATGCATTTTTTTGTTAGTTCAGTAATTAATACTTGATTATAGATGTTAGAAGTGGCAATTCTTGCCATGCCGATGAACACACATGGGTGTCAATAAGCAAGTCCAGCACGATCTTTTCTTGTTGTCTTTTGATTATTGTATGATATGAATTATTCACAATGTTTTCATATTAGGTATATGAAAAATCTGCAAAGCATCCACTGTTTTTCAATGGCATCCTCATTTTTTGCTGAACTTCACACGTTTAATGGACGAGTAGTGTGTTTATAAGAAAAATATTGTTTGCGAGTTTGTAAATTTGGATTGGCTTAGCTCTAGGATGAGTGGTTGCATTGCCATGAATATTATTGAAGAACAGATCATAGGTAGTTCAGTATTTAGTCTTTTTTGCTGTCTTTAGACATTGTTTCCTCTTAACTCTTACAAGTGTTTGATTTAATGAAAAGCTAGTGTTTCAGTATTCACTTAGGTTCCATGTTTTTGGTATTGGACAGCTATTGATGGGTTTCCGCAATTGTAGATCTGATGTTCAACAATATATAAACTATTTGAACTTCATAACTAATTTGATTCAACCGCAGAATGCAGGGACTCCTTCATTCTCCATAGGAATCACTGAAATTCTTAACACAAACCCTCTGATAGAACTAACCACTGATGACATTGGATACGTCTACCAAAGGTTTTTCTTACTGCTACTGAAAGTTTCTGATGTTAAAAGATTGTAACCAGGGGCATGATTTTAAACAATCGGCAATAAGCTTTCCTTAATGCATTATGCAGCATGGACTAAGCTCGTGGGTTTACAATTAAACCCACACTCTGTTTGTTTTGTGGGTTCATGGGCTGTTGCTCCATCTGTTATACAGATAAACAAGGCGCAACATTAACTAGAAAGCTGGGGCCACTTCTCTTAATGCCTAGATCCCCTTATCTTGTTTGCTGTAGCATGATCATTATTGCAAACATCTAAAATCACTTCAATGTCGACTTATATCCTGACTGTATTCACGAGTTGCAGAATAGGAAAGGCATACGATCCCAACTACCGGTATAAATTTGTACACTAGTGCAGTGAATTTTACTTGTTGCAACAACTGGAAAAGATTAGGAACTTTCTTCGCTTATCACCTAGTGCAAGCTCAACAACTTTTTAGTTATGGCATTGCTTGTAGATGGATGTCCATTTGTTGAGCTTAATTTCCTTTCTTTTGCAGGAGCCCAGGAAAACTGTCAAGTGTCACTATTCCGACATTTGAAACCCTTACTCAATTTGGCGTTCCTACTGTCTCTGCTAAGGATATTGGTTAAGTGGAAGCATCATATAGCTTAACGGTATTTTAAACATTGCTTTCGCAAATATGGTCATGATGCTAAATTGCTTAAACATGACACTTGCTGATGCAATATTTACTCCTATTTGGATCACATTGCTATAAGATAATGATATGTTTTTGTTGATTATATTCTGTATGTTCATCCTTTTCCTCATTCTTTGGCCAGTTTTTAAGAATTATACACCAATTTGATATCTCTACTTTCAGGGTGCATTTTTTTATGCATTATGAAGTTTTTTTGTGGTACACTTCACATTGATGGAATTTTATGTTTTAGACCTTTCTTCAGTATTTCAACAATGGCATTAATAAAATCAAGCAGTTTTTAGAATCCCCACAAAATTTTATGTTTTGAAATCTTCTGGTATGGGGTGTTTGATACTTCTAAAAATGTGAGAGAATTGAAGGACAAGATCTAAGTCATGTATGTTGTTGATAGTATTTGACTTTGACTGGGATGAGAGGTCAAATTAGATATTGGTAAGTGCATACCATTATTATGCATTGCTGTATACATGTGATGCCTTAAGGAGTGGTTGCTGCAACACATTCTACTTCTAGCTATTATAATGACTGTCTCCTCCCTGCAGTTTGACTGCTCAAGAGGTGTTGCGGTCATGGAGGTAACATTAACTACCATATAGATTCTAATTCCTAACCATTCGTGAAGGATACAATCCAATTTCAATGTTTCAATGGTTGCAAGAACAATTCTTCATTTTGAAGCTGAGCGAGGTTACAATTCGGTCATTGAAAATTTACCCAGCAACTGATAAAGCTGCAAGATATGTATGTGCTGGCAAGGTTTAATACAATGGTTTTATTGCAACTTTTCTTTGTCATCGTGAGTGGTAACTATGGTGGCAGAGAAATCTGGAGTCTAAATCATTGTGCTTTGATGCAGCTATACTGAAGGACTCTAGTTTTAATGAAACTGATCCAGCAGAATGCCAATTGTTTAGTACTGCCACCATCCTTGAAAATGGACCACAGGTTTGGGGGCAGTTACAGAATTGTTTTATCAAGTATAGTCACTAAAAACTTTACCCAGCAACTGGTCAATTTTCTACTCAAGCAAGCAAGATTTCTATGAACAATTTCTTATGCGGAGCAAAAGGATTTGGAACTGATTGTAGCAAATTAAGAAAAGAAAAAAGAAAATTTGTAACATAGAATATTAATTTATTTGGTTTTAGAGTTAAAATTTTGTTGAAACTTAATCTTTAATATAAGCTTTTTAACATAGAATATTAATATAATTTTATTAAATTATGAGTGAGTTGAGAAATTATTAATATCTTTTGAAGAAATCTAAAACCTTCGAAGGATTTTTATCTTACATAGCAAAGAAACTTATTGTTTATTTGGAGTGAATGCATAAAGTTAAGATTTGGCTCAAATAATACCAAAACTTTTAAAGGGGTGATGGTACAAAGTGGGTTTTGATTTATAAATTGCGGGCAGGCCGGCTCAACCTGTGCAGACTTGGGTCAAAATAATTTTTTAAATTGCAAAAAGATATTTTTTGTAAACTTAAATTCCTCTAGTTTTGTATGTTTCTATTGGGGGAGTGTACATGATATGGAAATTGCTGACAATTCCTTGATGTAAAATTGCAGTACTGGCGGCCATTTTCTCATGGAAAGGATGTGACTGAATCATTTACAGTAATTGTTAGAAGTAAACTTTCATTGTGGTGTGGATATATTCCTTTGACCTACTTTCTTTTACAGAAATTATATTATGACAAATAGGACATAAAATCACATTTGGTCCTGATCAAAACTGTAGCTTTTTCTCCGCTTGAGGAGTGAAAATCAAAGCTGCCTGTCACAGTATCCTTACATTAACCATGATCCTCTCTTGTAGCTTGTTGATTACAATCCCTATGGATAAAATGCCAAGTTTGAATCTCTCAGCGCCTCTAGCCATGAGCGTGACTTGCCTTTATCTTACTGGGCATATGATTGCGTGAGTTGTATTTTTTTGTCTCTCTCCATGAGCTGAATGTGATAACCACTTGGAAATTGTAAACCAGGAGTTCGAACAATATTTCCTCCTTTGATTACTTGCCATCTGAAAAGTTTAAATAGTAATGAAGGTTAATCTGTCTCTGTCTCTCTCTCGCGCGCACATGCATGGACACACAGATGCACTCTTTTGCGTTCTTGCAATGAACAATCATAGAAAGACATTCAGTTGCTCATTCACGCATGAAAAGGATCGTATGCTATTACCTGAACTTTGTGACCAGGCAATGTAGAAATACAGCCATCTGCACCTTGGTAAACTCTGTTCCAACACAAAATCTCATGCCGCCACCAAAAGCCATGAATTTTTTTGATGCACCGTTTAATTCCAATCCCTTGATGACACAGTAGATTTATTATAATAGGAAATAGGTGGTGACTAGAAGGGCGATAACTCCTTTTAGTATTGAAATATCGCAGGTGATTAAGTATAAGGAATTCTCAAGTAAAACCCACCTCCCATCTCCATGGATTGAAGGCAAGTGGATCTTCATATTTTTCTGGGCTTAAGTGTACTGCAGGGGGACAAACCATTACTGCCCAACCTTCTGGAATGGTATATCCTGAATCATGCCAATTTATATCATACTTTGAATTGCATACAACATTCTTTGCGTGAAAAAGGCTTGGTGCACTACAGTAACTGACTAAAGTATTGCTGGCAAACACATACCCTTAAACTGGATGTCTCTAAGTGCTTTTCTGAAAATCCCTGGAACTATGTTTGCCAGTCTAACTGTTTCATTAATTACCTGCAAGTTGAGCTTGTCAGTTTTAATACGGAAAAAGCTACTATTATGATATCCAACTGGTGGATTTACCCACCTGAAATGTGAATTTCATTGATTTGTATTCGTTCCATGTAAGACCAGAGTTGCTATCTACCCGATTTCTCAGAATTCCCTCGTGCTCTTCCTGGGATAAGTGAAAACATCTAGTGTAAGTTAGGTTTTGAAGCAAAAATGAAAAATTTTGGAGATGCAATTTTTAATAAATTTCTCACAGACCGTTAGTTTCTTTAGCACCAACGGATTATCCGAGAGAAATTTGACGGCTAAAGTTAGAGCCAGGGAAGTTGTTTCAAAGCTAGCAAATAGCAGCACAAACATTAAATCCAGAGCAATTTCCTCTGTAAGGATTCCTCTGTCCTCCTGAAGTTCTTCAAGCACATAATCGAAAAAATCACTTCGGTACTTTCTCGGATTTGCTCGTCTTTCCTGTAGCTGGTTTTTTAGCATTCTCATTGCCTTTTTCCTACCCTGAGAATTCATAGAACAGTTAAGACAGAAAATTTGGACAGCTGAACGTCAGCTACTATTTGTAGAATTGATTTGGTGCTTTACTGATTCTGAGGGTGCATTTTTTTTTTCATGGCCCTTGCTTGGTAACGTTTTGAACCTACTAATTTGCTTCTAGTTGGCCTGAGTTTCTATTTTTCCAATGCTCGAGTATTGTTAAGAGAATGAAAGGATGGATTTATATGATTACTATGACAGATTTCAGTTTACCCGTAAGCATTCGTGATATGCTGTTCCTGGAATGTCCAAAGGGAAGGAGATCAATCCGTGTATGAATGCAACAAAGTTGTCCCTTAGATTCTCCGAAGAATTATCTTGATCATAACTTATGAGCTTCTTTGCTGTCAGATCGAATATCATCTGTAAATATCAAGATTGTTATTAGATTCAGTATAAACAACTTTTGATGACTCCCATTATGAGAGGAGGGATAATATGAGATTACAGTTGCAGTTGTTTCTTTTAATTCGACTGACTCTTGATGGGACCATAGTTGTAATCTCTTGGATGTTGTCTGTTCAACTTCAGGGAGCATTTTCTTAAGGCTTTCTGGACCAAAGAGATTAAGCACCATATTCTTAAGATACTTGTACATGAACCCATGTAATGAGCCGACATTTTGCCTTCCAAAAATCTCTGTGAATGTATCTGGATACCAGCTCTGGAACAATTGTCCCTCTTGTTGGAAGATAAAGTAATTGAGATCCGGGTCCGTTGATACTACAACTGGCCTTCCAACCAAATTAGTCCGGAATATTGGTCCATATCTGAAAGCAACAGCAAAAACTTTAGAAGGAAATGATAAAAGCACAACTTTTTGATCAAGTTGGTGATTCATTAGAACATTACCTTTTCATCCTTTCTTTGACAAAGGGAGGGATATCAAAAGAAGTATTAGGAGCGAAGAATTGAAGGGTCTCGCCAATAAGTGGCAATCCCATTGAACCTGGTGGAAGAGTGCCATTGCATCTGGGGTTTCTCCAGCGGTGAACCCAATGTGTGATGCTTATAATAATCAAAGCTCCAAAAAACAAAGCCCACATCTTGATCAAATATAAGTGTCCAAGTACAGAGAACTGAGAAGATCCTGGATTGAGAAGAAGATTATAATGTTGATATGTTTTTGACAGAAGGAAAATGGAAGGCTAAGATTACTAGAAATGAAAAGAGTTCGAGGTAGGAAACGTGGGAAGAATGGACAGGAAGGAGAAGATAATGCTGGAATGTATCTCAGCTACCATCAGGAGTCATCTTAAATACGCAGGGCAGAAGTTAGAAGCAGACAGAAAAATAGTATACTGGTTTTACCTCTATTTGTTTTTGTTAAGTTGTTAAAAGTAGTGGTTGAATATAAAATAGAAAAGCTTAAAATTATTCTGTCCAGAGACCACTTATTATCCTCTGTCAATGGTTTATATAGGTATATGTTCAGAATGACCATGAAGCTCACGGGATGTTTCCCATCTCTCTCTGCAGATTTTTATTTTATTTTTCTTACAAGTAGTCCATGTAAAACAAAACTGACGAAGCACGAGGTCAGAATTTTGGCCTTTTCAAGGACAACATGCAGGAACAGAAGGGCTCTTCTCTAGATTTGAGAGGATAGAGATTGAGGTTCGAAGGATCTGTCTGGCCTAACCAAGTGTCTGAAACCAATCTTCAATACGTCATTAAATACTAGAATCTAATGGTTTTTACCACCTTCTCGCTGTCTTCCCAATATCTTTGCTAAATACTACAGTATCTGTGTGATGTTATATACTTATATAAGGCCACTAAGAATTAGATCTCATCCTAGATCTTCCTTAGCTGTGTGATCATTTGGTCATATTGTTAAATGCTAATGTCAAACTCTAGATGTCATTGCATACATCACTGTTGATCTTCTGTATTGTACTCTAGAAATGGACGCAACCACTGTATATGCTCTTCTTTTGTACTGATTTCTTGGAAATGATTTGTGAGGAGTAGGTGTATTAAGGTAGTTGATCTGGTTAACCGATTTCAATGCATAGAGCACCGGCCCACCGGCCCATTGAGCCACGGACTGGACCTCCTTGCAACAACTGCTACAAATGGAGGTAGGTTACTGTGAACCATGACCCTCCATTATATGAATCAGATTATTAAATTGATTTCTATGTGTCACAATAATGTTGGGTTAAGCTTGCTTAATGGAATGGAGTTTATACATGACTTGGAACTGGATAACTTCAATCTGGAGACTTGGAAACTGTCAGCACATGGACTCCCCCCCCAAATTTAGCGTGGAGTGACAGCCCGTCTAGTGTTATTAAGCTGTAAAGATGATGCTATCCTGAGCTTGTAGGCACTGTTGAGAAAATGTCTGGATGCACTTTTTTAATCAAATTTCGTTTTCATGTCTCGAATGGTACCGATGAAAGGAAAGTTTCCCGTAAGTGTTAAAAAGAGTACATGCACGCAAGAATAAAAGAATGTGACAACTGACAAGGAACAGCTTATGTGTGCTCTCTCCATTCTGAGATTAGTTTAAGAAATGCTTTCGTTTCTGTAGTCCAGAGTTTCTTTTTCTTTTTTCGGTGATTTGTTTTCAGGTATAGAGTCTCTTTATTGCAGAAAAGTTCAAAATAGTTTTTTAAGAGAAGGACACGGATTGTTTGGAAGGGGCTTGGAAACAGTGTGTAACTGTGTGCGTGTGAGGGGATGCACAGCGATGACAGCTCCGTTTTCACACCATCATACTGTACAATGTGTGTTGCTATGAAGTCAACCTTTCTGTTCTCTAGCCCCAAAGGGCCAAAAGTAAGGTTTTTCTATTAACTTCCAGGATTCTTGTGTGTTTCAAGAGCTTTCAGGGTCCAACCTGTCTTCATTGCCCAGTATCTCCAAAATCATACGTTGTAAGTGGGGTCCCACACGCCCAAAACAGGGTGATCTTTTCTAATGATCCAACGGTTCATGATCATCAATGTGGTTGACTTTGGCAATCTATTAAATGGTTGATTAGTTGTTACCCCTTTGTATTCACGACACGTGTCTGGTGGCAGCTGGGTTCCTCCTAATCCAGCTGTGTCTGATTGCTGATCTACTGATTACAAGATCATGACACTGCTGGCAAATACCGTGGAGTCTGTGTACAAGTAATTTGCCTTGTTTTAACAGGCTACATGCTGGGGCGATCTTTGCCCACACTCATCAGGGTTAAAGTTCCTAATCTACTGGGTTTTCAAGTAAGTTATATACAAGAAAGGAAATTTCTTGAAGTTTTTTTCTTTAATTCGAATGAAAGCGTAGAAAACATGAAAAAGACTTGGACAGATGAAGATCAACGTGTCAATTAATTCGCTTATATGAAAGTTTCACGTTGAAGTAGGAAGCAAGTGATCCTATGTAGATAGATGCATGTTGTTGCTTAGCGATGGTTTATGTATAAAGATGGACAGATAATATTGCAGGTGCTGAGTTACGCGACAGGGAGATGATCATGGAGCAACTTGTTCTTCTTGTCTGTGCCGTACGCCTAGGGAATGTGCATTTATATTTAAATTACAGTTTAAGTAAAGAAGAAAAGGAACTTAAGAAAAGACAACTTTTCTTGACTGAGATTTGGAAATAGGATTAAAATACACAGTAACGTTTATTCAAAGGACACAACCATTTTAAACTCTGTGTTTACTAAAATTTGATGTAATTGTCAGCAATGTTTTTTTTTTTTTTTAAGTTTAACGTGATTGTTCGGGCTAACTTACGTGCACCTCGATTAAAATGGATCCTGTATGGTGAGTCAAACCACGACTGTAGATCTAATTTGAGATGGGTTTAGAAAAAAAAACTAGGTAATAGATAAGAGTTGATTTGATCAAATTCAAAATAATTTAAATAATATTATTTTTAATTCATAACTCAACACAATTTTGAAACTAATTTTCATCATTAATAAATGTAGTTAATCCAGTTGCTCACGTAACTGGGACAAAAGGTGAAGAGTCGAGGGGTTGTCCATTTTGCAGAACCAGGGGATGACTAATGTGACAATAGTTACAGCTTCTCAATCCCTATTTTAAACAATAAGTTCTATTATTTTTAGCTTCTCAATATTGTGATAAATTTTTAATTTCAAATCAAAGTTATTTCTAATCAAATATATTAGTGAATTTTTGTTAGGTGGGTAATTAAAAATAATTTGCATAGTTCACACCAAATGTAACTTTAATTAAGAATAATAATTACTAATAAACTCAAATTTAATGGACCTAAAAAACTCTTCAAAAACCTCAAATCTCATGGTCTCGAGCAACGTGCCTATACCCAGCTCCAATGAACTCAACCTTGGAGAAGAACTCAATGTCATGAGCTCGGTTTAAAGGAATAGTCTAGCTTTTATGGGCTCAGTTTAAGGGGAAAACTCAGCTTCTATGGGCTCAGTTTAAGGGGAAAACTCAGCTTTTATGGGCTCAATCTTGGAGAAAAGTCCAACACTCATGAGCTTACCTTAAAAAAATATCCAGTTCTCATGCGCTCAGCCTCGAGGAAGAGTCTAGCTCTCATGGGCTCAGTTTAGATAAAGAGCTCAGGCTCAGCCTTATTAAAACTACGAAAAGAATATGTAAGTGATATTTATCTCTTATTGATGTATATGTCAGATATATTTATCTTATTAAAATTATTAGGGCAAAATTAAACTTTAATCATTTTTTTCCATAAAAATATAAGACTCATAGATTATAAATACACCATGAATCATTCAAACTCTAGGTTCACAATCTTTATTCTCTATTGCACTTATATTTTCAGAAGCATCTCTCTCTCTAAAATATCATTCTCTTCTCTTTTTAAAAAGATATTTACTTAAGTATTTAAAAGTCTTTAAATCTACCAAAAAAATTTTGAGGAGGTTTTTTCCCTAAAAAGGATAGCATTTAACTCCAAAAAAGGGGTTAAATGTTAGAAGGCTGATTTTTTTTTTGTTTTTAAATTTAATATTAATTTATTAATTTTTTTATACTTCTAATTTTGAATACAAGTATAATATCTTTTTTTATATATAATTTTATTTAATTGAAAATCTGATTTGTTTTTCATTGAAACCTACTTTATCTCGAAGTTTTTTCAACGTTTTCCAAACATCCTTTAACACTTTACCCCTTTACATGTTTTGCACTTCAACACTTCAATCTTGCTCCCTTGATATTTTCTCTCTAAATTTTCAACCCCTTACCAAAAATGGGCATTTTTTTTATATAGTAAAAAAGAATTTGAGTGTAGATGGCAGCGTAGCCCAAGTCCCGCAGCTAGTATATACTATACATGTAATGGGCTTAATCCACGGTTGACCTCCAAGACACTCTAATTTAATTTAACTACGCTTAATCCACGTGCAAGTCCTAATCTGACCATATTATGCTCGATAACCGTGATGTGTTTATTCTAAATAATCAAGTTTAGCAGTTTAATTAATTAACAGTCGTCTCTTTCGGCCCACCTTACTTTCTCATCGCATATCTGTATCCGTCGGATCAGATTGGAGATGCTTTCATCTTCTCACAGCAGGTGCATGGGTTGACCACCTCTAGCTAGAGCGGTGTCACAGCTCCTCCTTTTTTATCTTTAAAATATATTCTTGGAATAAATATACGGGAAAACAAATATTAGACGAGCGGTGTTTATTTAAGATTTTCTGATCGGTTAGCGTGATGGGCTTCATTATTATTATTTTTACTGAAACGATGGAGGTTTTGGCCCTCAAGAAAAATTATTCCAGTCTTGGCTACCCTAAGAGGTGTGCTAGCTCCGCCCTGACAACCATCGTATCGTCGTCGTCACGGTATATGTCAGTAATATAGTTGATTTGATGCCCATGGACCGAGTCCATGTGTGCATTAAACATTAGAACTCGCTCTTAACATCTCCCAATGAAGTGGGAAACCTCAAAAAGCGTTGGGTTTTTTCAGGGAAAAAAGAAGGAATATAAAGATAGTTTTCAATATCATTTTATTCACTGGCAGAATCTCAACAGTGACTTTTCTGTATATTTTTCTATTACGAGATAACATTGTGATGGCAGAATAGGAACCCATACCATGTGAGCAGTGATTACCTGCCTGAGTTGGTCTGTTAGAATGGAGACATCAACATTGAGAATTAATGACGAAAACATCTCAATACCCTTCAGTTTTTTTTCACGAAAATGTCTTGTTCTTAACTCCGATTGACCTAATTAAAACAATTAAATATGCAACTGAGGCCGGAGAGGGGAGTGGATGCCTCGGGGCGAGAGGCCAAGTTGAAGGATTTAGGGAGGTAAATTAGAAACAGCCATAACATTACTGTTGCTATTAACCATCTCCAGGATCCTCTCTTCCATTTTTTTTTTCACTGAGGAAGAAAGGAACTCCACCGACGTTTTAGATCGGAGCTTGCTTCGCTTCTATCCTGCGTCGTTTAATTCAACTGTGGTTGCCCTTTAGAGAGACTCATGATACGATACCGTTTTGCTTTAACTGAGTACTTACATATTTACTATTATAAAATTCATACAGAGCAAATATATAAATTAAAAAAATATATAATTTTTTTTATCATGTAAACAGATATCAAAATTATACTTAAATAAAACTTAAAACTAGTTTCGAGTATTTATTTGTTGAAATACTTCAAATATATCTGATCTAAATTTTTATTGTTGCCTGTAATTAATTTTTTATTCTTAAAACTTTATTACTCATCATTTTGAAACAAAATGATTTTCTTTATTAAGTTTCTCAGGATTCAAACAACTCCTCATTATTTAGGTGCTTATATAAACAAAATTCAACGAACTCAAAAGAATAATACTAAATATCTCTCTACAAAAAACTGAATATAAACTCTAAAGTAGAAAGAAAGAATAAAAGAACAAGTCTTTAGAGAAAAAAAAAACTCAAGAAAATACTTGGATATTTTTTCATTCGTTACCGACATGCGTTGCACCAACATAAAAAAGATATAAAGGCGATTTTAATGACACGATAAAAAGTCATTTTTATCTATCAGGAAACGCCACCCGAAATGCACGGATATCTCATATGCACCATCAACTTTTCCCATTAAAATAATATTTACTATGTGTAAAAAGATTAAATTGATCTTCATTAAACTAATAATAACAAAAAAATCATAGCGAAAAGGCTAAAAGACAATGGACATGTGTTTTTTTTTATTTCAAGTATAAATGTGTTATTTTACTGTATTTTTAAAAGTGAAAAAATAAAAATATCATTGTTTGTTGATTTTAAAAATACTAATTTGAAAGGTAATTAAATTATTTTATTGTGATTAAAAATTTATAAAAAACATAGATTTCTGATCAATTCTTTAATAATTAATAAATCACGTGAGAAGATTGAAATACCCTTAAGACCATTGATTTTTTTCTTAAGGAAAAAAACGGTAATTAAACTTTTATAGTAAATACTAAATAGTAAAATGTGTCTATAGTGAATTTGCCCTCCCCTTTGGGTTTTATTTATTTACTTTCTTCTCTTGTAGGTGTACAGGTAAAAGATCAGGAATTGGCTACGTCCCAACCTGCACTAAGAAGAATCGATGAAATATGTACCAAGAAAAATGAAAGGCAGCACCGTTTGGCACCGTTTCCCCTTCCTCACCGCACTATGGAGACAAGCCGAGTACTAATGAACTCTCAAGTGGGTGTTAGAGTGGGCACAATCGGACTGTGGCCCTGCTAATTGGGAAGATATCACTCGTATTCAAACCACGGCAGTTTCTTAACTCGGCATTGGATTTCAAAGGTAATGGTTTTGAGCTCTTGCCCTTTGGTGCAAGAAGGAGATGCTATCCATGGCTGCAAAAAGCAAGTGCCTTCTGTTCTTGCACTATCGATCCATCATTTCTTTGATTGATCTCTCTCCCTCAAGGAATTAATCCCAACAGCAGAGACATGATTGAGAAGTTTGTTTGCTAAATGAACACCCTCTCCTTCTAATCCCTAAAACTAGATTCTTATCATTCCTGTTATCCCATTCTCCATATGCAGTAACAGCTTTGTCGTATGCAGTAGTGTGTAACACACCAAAATAACTTTTTGAGTGTGATTGTCGCGTTTCTTATGATAGAAGTGCTGGTTTCGACTTTCGACGTCTATTTCGCGTTTCTTTTGATAGAAGTGCTGGTTTTGATGTATCTTTTCTTTGGAGATTGCCTACTGATTGATCAAGACATGGAAATTCCAGTCTCTCTATTTTCTTGATATATTCAGCTCTCCTAAATGAGAAAATACATGGAAATTCAGATATCCTTCTTCAACTTCATTTCTTGTTTTGAATAAGCTTTTCAGGATCATTAAAATAAAACTAAAAAAAAAAAAAAGGAAAAAAAGCTTTTCAGCACACATCACTTATTTTCGTACTTCGCAGAAAGCCAACTGGTGTTTAGGGTTGAGGATTATTATTTGCAAGGCAAAATATACTCCCAAACAATAAAATAATTCCACTTGTGGCAATTTTCAATTCTCAAACACATCATGTTTTGCGTTTCTAATAGTCCTTCAACTTATAAAAAGAACGAACAACGTAATGACAAGACTACAAAGAATTCATAATACATAAAGAACGAACAACGTAATGACAAGACTACAAAGAATTCATAATACATAAAGAATCAAAGAATAAACATAAAACTGACTCTGAATTCTGTGGACCAAAACCTAGAAACCTGCCTCGCAAAGAACTGAAATCGGTATGAAACTACTGTGTATTCATACAAATGTATCTTGTGCTATTAGACTGACGAATCTTATCTGCAACAAAAGAATGAAAGAATAATCACAGCTTCTTCTACCTACAAAGAATTTAGTGTCCCCCCTTTCAGTATGCAAGAATGGTATGGAATTTTGATGATATGTATGAAAAAAAATCTTCAAGGTGGCTGAGAAAAAGAGGTTGAACTCCCTGCAATGTCTAAAGATGTCCACGCCGAGACTGTGTAGAGAGGTTGATCTAACCAACTTAGAGTAAGCGCTGCTTCCTCGTGCCCTTGTTTCTTAACTTTGTAACTATCACAAGAGTACATCTTCAATAGCATTTGGGCTTGAAGCATCTCCCTCTCATCGATTCCCACGCACCGGAGCCCTCCTTGCTCCATCAACTTCTTCCACTTGTCAAAACTTTCATGTCTTTCATGCCGGTCACTTCCTTCACAAGCAACAACGTTTCTAATTTCCCGAGCATACATCTCCTCTAATTTGATCCTAACTGGGCTGTTAAATGGAAGGCTAGAATCAATCGAGTCAAATATAGCAGAGTAGTACTTCAACGAATTGCAAACTCTTGTTTCCAAATTAGGGGCATTATGTTCCGCTTCTTGCTCTGCCAGAAGGACTATTGTGGGGTTTGTACTCCGGATAAGCCCCAAGAAATCCCTCAGTGCTCCTCCACTCCCATCATATAGTGTCTTGTGCATTTGGAAAATACAATTAATAGCCACACACTCCCTCTCCTTCACATGGAGCATCCACAACCTCACATCTTCTAACCTGTCCACAACTGGATGAAACTCGAAAGGCAGGTTCAATGCCTCAGCAAATCCAGCAAGCCTATCTCCTGTCTCATTAAGCTCTTGCTTAGACTCACCTATACCAGTGATTCTAACATGGCTAGGAGGATTAGTCCTGGAGGCCAAACTCTGAAACAAACTAGGCCATTGAAGCCCTTGCCTAATGTCAAAATCTATAATGTGGACCCTATCTTTCCCTTCAAAAGCCCTCAACAACATCTCATTCGCCGTGAAATGAATGAACTTCGGAATTGGGCTCACTTGATTCAAAAGCCTCAATGCAGTACCTGAATCATCATCAACCCGATCAAGTTCCCGGGGAGCAGTTATATGAAAAATGTGAGGCCAAATCCTTGTAACTCTAAGAGCTAATGCCTCGGTATAATAAGCAGCAAGGCGGCTAATAGGAATTCCTTTTGGGGAAGCAAGCTCCCCCAGTTTAGCTATAAAATGGTTGATCCTAGAAATATTCTTTAACCCAATCTCTTCAACACAAGCTGTAAGAAAGCTGACCAGCTCAAACCCCTGATGCTCTCTCTGATCATCCTCTGCAGCCTCCACCGCGCCTTCTTGTGGATGAGGAGGATTGCTAGAGCCCTTACCCACTTCGTGCTCCACTACGTTCTCGCTTAGTCTAAGGCCCAAGCTTTGACTCTCTGATGAAGTACTTGAACCCGAGGCTTCTTTTACTGGCCTTTGGCTACTCTCTCCATATTTTTCACCCAGGTCAGCGATCTCAGTTATAACAGAGTCCACCCATGGATTGTTAGACAATGGCAAAGGCGGTGAAATCACTTCACTGGGCACAAAGCAAACCCTCTCCTCATCACCTGAAAAAGTCAAAGAGAAAGGAAATTGTTGAGGGTTTAGGCTTCTAGGCACCTCCAAACTTGGTTGAAACCAAGAATTGCCACTACCCAACTGGCCTAAACTCAAACTATCACCTTCGCAAATATCATCAGATTTACCGTTATCATTGTTACCCTTTTTTCTCTTAGCCCTGTTAAAGCTAGACTCATCAACTGATTGCTCGGCAAACCTCTTCAAGCTCTTACCCTTCTCCCAAAACTCATCTTTCACTGATTGATTGCTAGTTGCCAATGGTGGGAGCCTGATATTCTGCATGAGAGAGCAACTGCTGGTCTTGGACTCAAGTGATTTGTCCACAGCCAAGCCAACACCAACAGGCCTCATTGGCTGCGACCGCGATGATTCTTTGCGAGAGAAAGTACATGGCAAGTCCAATCTCTGTGTGCTCATTGAAGGTAACTGATAATGGCAAGCTTGAAACTGCGCAGGTGATTCACTCCTCAATCTATGCCTTGGTGACAGCAATGTTGAACTAGAACACCCGGCCAACATCCTCTATAAACTTCCAATTTTTCTTTTCTGTGATTTTTGTTTGATTCACCCACCCTATTTTCTTCTATTCTTCTCTCCCAATCTCTCTTTGTTTATATAACAAATCTTCAACTATGAAATGTATGGTCTTGCTCTATCGTGTATGCGTTCTATGTAATCATATAAAACTTTGCATGTATATTTGAAAACAGAAATCAAGAGAGATGGACTAATGTGAGTGTGTGAATTTTCTTTTTCTTTTTCTAAGAAACCAATAAAAAGAATAAACAGGAATCCGATGAGTAACAAGAAAAAACAAAAACAAAGTTTTCGTAAATTGTGTTTAGTGTTCCTGTATGAACAATGTGAGCTAGTATGCAACTATTTAACAAAAGACTAGGCAATGAAAACTCCCCAACCCCAACAAAAGAATGAAAGAATTTGTAAAACTAATCAATCATACAAAACAACACCTATAATAAAACAGTCATCGGATTCCAACACATTTAAAACAAACTCATTGAAACAAACTATCAACTCTAATATTCACTTCATGGAAGGAAACGCAGAAACATACTTGCGCAAACTGCTGGCTGAAATCAACACAACTCTTTAAACCCAGTTCAGCATTTGAAGTTTCCATCACGGTAGTTAAAATGAAACCAAAACCGGAACCCAGAAACCCCACCTCTTTAACAATGCATGATCAACAAAGAAATATAACATTCACTCACTAACCAAAGAAACCATAAACCATAAAGAGGTTGTGTTTTTATATACTAATAAAACATTTGGTTCTTGTTCTTCTCTCTCTTTCTCTCTCTCGCCCCTTCTCTCTCTACTACTATGTTTCTTACTAGTAGTATACCTTCCATAGCTGTCTCAGTCATTGCTTTTTCTAAGACTGGCATGGTTTTTACCAGCACTTGGAAAAAATTATGATTACTGTGAAAAGGGGTGTTCGAGAAGACTTGGGAAACTGGTTTTCTGGTCGTTGGATTTTGATCAGATGGTGGATGATGCAAGTTCAAGTGGCCGTTGGAGCATGTCGGGAAAATATGACCGTTGGAGATTGGAGGAGGTGGTGTGTACGGAGGAGGTGGTGTGTATGTGTGAAGATTTTTATTCCTTTTTTTGTTTTTTTGTTTTTTTTTACTTTTACTCTTTTTCTGTTGTTTTTCTCTGTGACGATCACGTAGGATGCACGTGCCTGTTCACTAGACCGTTGGGTTAAATCATCGTCTCGTCTTTGTTCATCCTTGCTAGGACTTTGCGTGATTATCATTAACTTCCCTTGACCTCTAATGTCATCAACAAATATTTACACACGTGGTGCACTGTCGGCCGTAATTAGATACTGATTATCGTCTTGCTTTTCTATGAGGAATGGATCGCTTGTAGCTAAGGGCGATGGGCCCTCGGGACTAGGGCAGGTAAAGCTAAAAGAAGTTTGCCAGACTACATGCCATCTAGACCGTGCAGCGACACCTGTATTGAAAGCAACAGTAAGAGACAGCACGGACATTCGGTCCCAACGGAAGGTGGAAGAGTCATGACGTACTGTACACTGCCCGAGTTTGGAATTAAAAAGACAAAACCTTACCCCAGTAAGAGTTGATTCCGTATTATTATTTGATACGGCAGCTTGGACTTGTAAGCGATGAATATTTGCCCTGAAACGGTAAGATTGTTGAAATACATTGCACCAATTGTAATTCGACAGCATACCCCCGATGCTGCCAACGGCATACTTGTTAACTAAAAATAATAATATTTTTTAATCATCAATATATTAAAATAATATTTTTTTATTTTTAAAAATAATTTTTAATATCCAAAAATACTAAAAATATATTAATTTTAAATAAAAAAATTAAAATTTTTAAAAACACGAATGAAAAAAGCTGAGGTGGAAAGGCTGTAACAGCAGAAGCTGCATGCGAAACACACGCCTTTTAAAGTGAGATCAAGAAAGCTCATAAATACCAACATAAATAATATATACAAGGAACATTGCCCCCGCCCCCCCGTCCTGAACACCCAAAATAACAAATCGCAACCATAAACATGTAACCCATGAAGCCAGATTGAATGTGAAATCTGTCCGTGAAGTGTGGATCCGAGTGACATCCCCGGACTCCATGCATTGATTCATTTTTCTAGACAACAAATTTATAGCTTTTTAAGTTGTAACTCTCTACAATTTGTAACAAGTTCATCCTTAGATCAACTCTAGAAACAAGGCTTCCTGTTTGCTGGTCAGGCCAAGTTCGTTGAGAGTCAACGCACCCTCTCCATCACTGAAAGCACGCCTTGGGTATGGCCTAACCTGCTCAGGTAACAAAACAAATCAGAGAAGGCAGGAGGATGTAAATTTAATTACCATCTTTACCAGAAGAAATTCTAGCATCAAAATAAAAATGGTGTAAAGTTTCAACAAAACAACAAATCAAGTGTACATCTGGAGATGATTTCACCATAACTACTGAAAATATAGCTGAAAGATTACCAATCTGTAAGTGCCTGGCTTGACCACTCTGCCAATATCTATGAAATCAAAGAGAGCCTGCAGAGCACAATAAACAACATTTTAAAACCAGGATGGTAAGCAGATACAAAATGTTTAAGCATTACTTTCCCAGCAAAACTCAACTCACATGTAACTTGTCAGACTTGAGAAATCGGCGGCCACGCCGGCTTCCATCAGGCATCCGCACCAAAAGCGTCACAGCATTCTCATCATTAGATGAAGGTTCAAGAGCCAGAGAAGCTTCTTTAGCTGCCAACAGTCTCTCAAACTCCTGCTAGCAAGAATCACACAAGCAGCTATAAACAATTAACAAAAGGTTTGTCAAAGCCATTAGTCACATCCCTTCCTCGACAAGCAAGGAACTGATTGATGACTTTGAGAGACACTTGCAACAATATCTACCACTGCCAAAGGTAAAACCAAAGACCATGAAGAAAAAATAGCAAACAAGGTGACTGGCTGCTTTGAGGAGCATCAAAATCTCAATTCCATTGTTATCATTTACCCAGACAAGAAACATATATATTACCAAGCAACATAATTGACACTGCGAGTATGAAAATAGACTTAAATTAGTCACCAGTTCCATGTCCATCTTTAGCATAGGAAAACGAGAAGACAATACCTGCTCTTCCTCCAATTTTCTACGAGATTCTTCCTCTTTTCGCCTTTCTTCTTCAAGAGCAGCTTTCCTAGCCACTTCTTCTTGTACACGGCGAGCTTCAGCTTCCTCAATGGCCTTCATCTCCTTTTCTCGGTCAGCTGCCAATGATGCAAGATACTCATCGTCCTGCATCCACCAGACAAAGCATGCTAACCGCATCAACATTATGGCCCAGAATTTGAAATTTTATTTCGCAGTCAAAGAACAAAAGCCAAACCTGTTGTTCACGGATCAGGCGCTGAGCTTGTAAAGAGGGTGATGGAGGACGAGGTACTGGACGAGGATAATGATTCTCATTTTGCATGAACTGGTGGTGAGGTGTATATGGAAAGCGATATCCAGTCCCTTCAGGAATTCCACCAAACATTGCAGCCTCAAGCATGACTGCTTCATCATGCTCCTCAGAAGAGATGCCTCCCCACTTCAATTTGTCAAATTTCAAGTGTCAACAGATTTGTTTACCTATAGAATGTTATGTGTTCTACATATTGAAATTAGAGTTGATCAATTGTAGAGAAGAATTGTGAAGGATACCTCATCAGAAAATGCATCTCCATTGTGCAGGGGATGACTTCCTATATTACTCTGTCCAGGACTTGATGGCGGGCTAGCCTCAGCAACTCCAACTTCTCTAGCAGATTCCAAAGAGCCGGAAGATGGCTGTCTTGATCTATGCCTAATGAGAGGCTGATCTTCCACATCTTCCGCTTCATCTTGGATGGAAGAGCTTCCTGCCTCCTGCCTAAATTGAGTCAAGAGACCATTGTGAGATTTCCTACCTCTAACCTCAGAAGTAAAATCTAACACATACTTTGTTATCGTCTGTTTTATATGATTGTGCAATTATGGGTTGCATTTCAGGTTTTTTCTATGATTATTTATTCTTGGCAGGCCAAGTGAACTTGGTTATCTTAGATGGCACAAATACTTCATTGTCCTTTTGTTTGGCCATTACATCATAAGAACATCACATCAGTCATAGAAAAAGTCCAATATCATATGATTATATGTACTAATGACCAATTAAGAATACTTGCCCTCCATTTGATGCAGCTATTTTCCCCTGCCCTTCCTCAACAGCATTATCTCCTACTTCTGACGGTCCAACTTTCCCCCTCTGGTCATGCAAAGTTTTCTCTTGCTCTGCTGTCTGGATTCAGTTTGTGTTAAACAAGACCAAGAGATGCCTATAAGTGAAGCAAAGTGTAAAGAAACACAAACCTTTAAGGATAATGAATCCACATGTTCAAGTTCAGCATCCTCCCCATGAGACTGCCTTTGCTGAGGTCCAGTTTCAGTTAGCTCCTAAATGATAATGCATATGATCAATTAAAAATAGAAACATTTTCAAAAGAAAAAAAAAAGGTAAAGAGAACACCTTAACAAAAAGCTAATCCAACCTTTTAAAGTTATGATTTTAGAATTTAGATTGCAACTGACCAAACTACTTTTAAAAGTTTTTTATTTGGAGCTCTTTTGCATGTAGAAAGAGGCAAACTGGCAGAAGAACCTTATTTTTTTACAAGTTTATGTCACATAACCCAAATAAAACTTACAAATCAAAAGAAGCATCCAAATCAAAAGGTTTGATGCTATGAGGGTCCAAATCAAAGTTCTGAGGTTCAAGAGGTCTGCTTCAAATTGGTTATCGGTACAATATCTAGAGTACAATAACACAAACTACCTGGAAAAAAAATCAGATAGTGCATGCACCAACCCATTAGCTTAGTTGGCTTACCTGAGCCTCTTGCTTTGAAGCCTCAATGGCAGCCCGGACCATTTCTTCTTCTATGTCATTGCTATAATCAGGTAAGTTATCAAATTCAGGAGCACTGGGCCTGAAATGTCCATCAAGAGAACTATCCCGTTGGGTGGCCCGTGCATTTAAGTCAGTTAAAATATCATCATCGTCATCCTCAGCTATGACTGTTCCCTGAATACCAGGACCTTGTGCATGTTCAGTTCCAGTTACATCTTCAATAATAGGAGCATGAACAGAATGACCAGATGCATCACTATCATCCTTGACCTCTATAGGTATCTCCCTTAACTCTCTTGGTTGAGAAACAAAGGGTGCCTGGTTCATAAAATCAGAACCAGTATCAAATAGACCTCTTTGAAAAAGTGGTTCAAGAAGTGAGAACGAATTCATAGCACCACTCTCAGCTGGAATTGATAGAGGATTTCTCCTAGGAGGTGGCGCAACTTCAATTGGGTCATCATCTATATCCATGACATCATCTTGCAGCGAAGGAATGGAAGGTTGTCGCATGCTGGACATGTGAAAACAAAATTGCAACATAAATCCTCAAAAACATACCACAAGAACTGCACAGAACAAATTTTTGCTACCGGAGGATGAAAAACAACAACTAACAGGCAAAAGGATGACAAAATGGCAGGAGAGACTTACGCGCTTCTGTCTCCTTCGCTGAAATGCGTGTTGACAGCTGCATTGAGATCACCACCATGTTCCTAATTGCAATCAATCAAGAATCAATAAGTAATCACAAAAACCTCGGATTAAGTCTAACCTCCATATGATTAAAAATATTATCTGAACTTGAAAAATTGGTTACAAATTTTGACCTAAACTTCTGCGTCTACTACATCAAATAGTCAGATTACACTTGAATTAACCACAAAATATAATTAGCAATCAACATTATCAACTACTTAGCCCACAATGCTGACCCTAATTACATACCGATTACAAAATCCAACAATCAAAGCATGAATCTCACTCCAGTTCTTCAAGATTACAATCCGATTGATTAAAAAAAAGAGTTACCTCAAGTTTTTGCACCGCTACATCTTCGGCGACGCCTGTGATGCTGATAAACGTCTCGATTGCTTCTTGATTAGGTCTGGCCATCTTCTTTTTTTATTTTTAAGAATGGAAGGCTTTTATTAATTGATTTCACCGTCGTGTTTTCTTTAATTTAGGTTTCTAAATTGGAATCGGAAAGAAGAGTAGATGATGTTGTGAGTGGAAAGAATCTGAAGAGATGGGATTGTTTGTGCTGGTGAGGAATGAGGAGAGAAGGCGAGGGGAGTTTCTCCGATATTCTACGCTTCTACTTGAGTCTTCCAGCCTCTACCTATAGAAATGCTGCCTTTTCTTCTTTTGGATTTGGGAGGAAGAAATGTGCGTCGTTTGGATTTTATTAAAATATTTGTAAAACAACCGACCTGAAATTAGTGGAATCTAATGATTTTTTAAATAATTTTAATTACTTTTTAAAAAAAAAAAATTGGTTTGGCTTGGTTTCAGTTTATTTGTTTAATGACTCACGTTATGCTCATGTCCTATCAATATTTTTTTTAATGTAATAAAAAGATATTTAGAGCATAATAATTATTTAGTATTTTTATTAAATTAAATTTAATGGTTTATAAAACCTCTTTATAAAACTTATTATTTATCCAAAATTTAAAATTAAATCATACAAGAATTGTCTCAATTAGTTAACTTGACCAGTCTAATTATATCTCGGTTAACCGGTAAGAAAAGTATGAGAATGAAATAAAAAAAATTGATGAATTAACGATAAAAAAATCACAACTCAATTTTTTATCTACTTCATATTTAAAATTAAATCGTGTGGGAGTTTTTTTGATTTGACATCACCAATTTGCCCGCTCTAAAAATAACTTAGCTGGCCAATTAAAAAAATATGATGACAACATTGAAAAGAATAATAAAATTAATAGAAAAATCTTTTATACTCGATTCCTTACTTAATTTAAATTTAAAATTAAATTATATAAAAATTATTTTTATATGAATAAATAGATTTATTTGGTCAAACTAGGAAACCTGAACTTCTGTTAAAAAGAATTGAAAAAAAAATTAAGTATAATTGAAAAAAAAAAGAGGAGTAATTGTCCTTTTATTTTATTTTTTTAGTTTAAACAAACCCTAGTTATTGTGGCTTGGCGGGCAAGTCCGCGTGGGTATGGATATTTTAGCCAAATATATATATATATATATATATATATAGAGAGAGAGAGAGAGAGAGAGAGAGAGGGTGTTTGACGTCGCTGACAAATGTGTGTAGGTTTTAGGAAATAGGGACTCAATTGATAATTTTCTTTTTTTGTTATGAAATTGAGAAATTAGTGATAGATAAGGAGATAAGAGGAGTTGCAATGGCCAAGTAATTGTTTGTTTGGCATTGTTTTATTATATAGTGACGTGTTGCGTTGTATTGTTTGATAATTAATTAATTTGTTATGCTTACAT
>Ga0307517_10003240_pt1 | contig 25479 bp, 34 predicted proteins | sample 23_EM_MG_FD_194515 | JGI IMG/M metagenome (GOLD analysis project Ga0307517, IMG submission 194515) | Populus trichocarpa ectomycorrhiza microbial communities from riparian zone in the Pacific Northwest, United States - 23_EM | ecosystem: Host-associated > Plants > Roots > Unclassified | place... | reverse complement strand
CAAAAAGAGTTGAGAGATTACAGGAGTGCAAGATAGACATTTAAAAAAAGGGGGACAGTCGAAGCAATTACGCCTTGTGATGATTTCGTCCACCACCGGTTTTACGTTTTCCCCCTCGGTTGGTTTTCGCCTTGTTGCGCTTCGCCTTGCACTGGTCACAATACCATGTACCCTGGTGAGGAACAGACGCGAGGCCCAGACACGATAGATGAAACTAGGCACACACGACCACATCATCAGCACAAACGGTTTCCGGAGAGAAAGTTCGAGCGACTACGCACCCATTCCCTCTCACAACTCATCTCGTCACATCCGATCATTTCTCCAAAGCTGACGCTGTTACAGATACAGTATTTTCGTTCGTCTTCACCCTCTCCGTCATCTCCCCCACCAGTGGTGCTGTCGGCTTGCTGATCTACAGGCGTAGACGTCGTGGGTATGCTCAGGCTTTGGGCTGGGACCGGATGCGAGCTTCCTCTCGCGACCGGCATTCCAGGTCCCTCTAACTGGTTGCTATTCATCGCCCACTCTACTCCCGGGAGAGGATGATGACCGTTCTGGTACGGCAAGGGCAGCGAAGGATGCATAGACGACGAGTTCGGTGGTTGGTTCATGTACATGTCCCGAGTACCTCGAGTAATCTCATATTGGTCCGCGGGGCCGGAGGGAACGGTGACAACCCTTGACCGTTTGTTACCATTCGTAGGGGGGAATGCCCCGTTTCGAGGACCGCCCTGCGGTTGTCGGGATGATTGATTCGGTTGAACGTGTGAAGCAACAGACACGAGCGATTCTGTAGGCGATGCGGCACTGGCGCAACTTTGAATGTCAGCAGAACAAACCAAAGGCGGGTTGTCTAACGTACCGTCTTCCACCTCCGCCTCCGCGTCCAGTGTTTCGTGGCCTCCCGTTGGACATATCAACAACCCTGTCCTTCCTTGGCGTCCTGCTCGGTCCGCCTTCAACATCATCATCCCTTCCACCACCTCGTTTCTTCTTTTGCTGGTTGGGGTCGTTCGGGAAGTAGTTGTTACCGTCGTTACCTCGATTGCTCGTCAAATTGCCTCCCCTACGCTGCCTCCTCCCGGTCTCGACAGAATGGGGCGGGTACGACTTGGAGGTGACATGAGGATAATAGGTCGTCCTGTTGAGGATAGAAGGGTCGAAGTTTGGAAGATAATGCAACAAGTCGATAAGATGGTTCTTGTGGTTTCGCAAGTTGTCAGCGGCAGCACTCGCCACACGGATTTTGTCTTCTCCGCCGAGTTTGAGCCTGTTAGCTTCGTCTCCAATCTCTGTGAGGAGCCAAAGCCTGTCTTCTGGGGAGGCCGTCCGGTCTTCAATCATCTTTGTGAGCTGGTTGATTTTGGCGGTAATGAGTGCCATGGAAGATGAGAGGACGGCATCGAGCTCGCGGAGGTCAGCAAAGTTCCTGGAGAGGTCGAGAGGGAGGGAATCGAGGGAATGCGTGTACTCTGCGAGGAGGGCGAGCGAGTAGGCCGTCGTTGGATCAGCCATGGCGGCTGCGTGAGCTCACCGAAGCGCAAAGGATCTTCAGCCGCTAGCTAAAAGTCACGTGAAGGCGCTTCCCAATCTGGAATGTTCAACAGCGGTTTTCGCGAGGCGATATCATCGTGCTCAAAAAGTTTGAAGGTCCATTTGGGAGAGAGAGAGAAGGTGCTAATCGCTACAGTTTTGTCTACATGTCCAGGTATACTACTGTGTCACAGATACAGTTTTGCCAACAGGATTGGAATGATCATGGGTATGCACAAGACATATGCACATAAAAAACCCACCGCGCGCATATAGTATAAAGGAATGGGAACCATGGGTGTGGAGAGGGGGGGAAACGAGCGGTATGACATGATGGGGGCCGCAGGTGTACGGGTAGAGAAGTAACATCAGTTCCTCTTCCCAAGGACGTTCTTCAAGGTGAAGGTTCCGCCCAAACTATCAGAAGTATTCGGGATATTTTGCGCCGAAGACGGCATGAGAACCTTCCCCAGAACCGAGCCGATTGGAGCAGCCGACTGGTAGAACCCAGCGAAGGCGTTCGGCGCCATGGGTCCAGTCGGGAAGAACCCAACTTTGGGAGTGGATGGCTCGTAACTGTAGTATGGAGACATTGGAGGCGTCGACGGTGTAGATGAGATTAGTGGTATTGGGGGGGTAGGTTATCGGGTAGTTGGATCTGGGATGTGTGTGTGCGTGTGTGTGTGTCACAACGACCGTAGGTCCGCCGTCACCGTCGGGATACTATGGAGATGGAGAGATGGGAAGGATGACACTGGTTTCTCCTGGCTGGAGAACGGACTGGATCGTCTTATTGTTCACCTTTTTGTATCTTTTCCTCTTCGCCTGCTTAGTAGCATCAACAGGCCCCCTCATCCCAATACGCTTCATCCAGCTCTTCCCTATGTCCCATCTTTGGTAACCATATGCTCCTTCCTTATCCGGACAAAGGCTTTTCCAAAATTGTGACCCCCGCCCCTGACCGAGCGCGCCATTCATCCCGCACGCTCTGCCTTTCTCTCAAATCCGTCCCAAAGGCCCCGCTTGTTTAACTCTGCGGACCCGATATCAATGCGCCTGACGCATACAAAGAACCACAGGATCACAAGGAAGAAAAGAATGCGTTGTTTGACGCTCATGCTTGAATTGCGTGGTATGCGATACGAAGGGGATATGTGAGCGAGGTGGGGGAAGCGAATCGCGGAATAAAAAAAAGTCGCTCATGGGGAAATATGTCCAGAGCATACGGAAAAGATGGGAACGGTAAGTGACAAACATGAAACAGAGCGGATTGCAAAGAGCATTCGGGAAAGCAAATCAACGGCGGACATGAACGAACCTCGAGCTTGAACGCGTCTAAAACTATAACAATGCCTTGTCATCTTGACCGGTAAAGACCAACTGGCGCCAGTCTGCTCGCCATTGCCGCATGTTGGCCCTCGTTTCCTTGTCGCTCATCACCTTTTCGATCCATCCGAGGAGAACGTTGTCGTTCTCCGGGATAAAGAACGAAGAAAGCAAGGACAAGATCGTTTCAAAGGTCGCCGAGCTCGATGTTATGTAATCTATTAGAGACTGTGTTAGATCATCTGACCGGCCGCCTGGCAAATTGACCAACTTGCCTTTATGCACCCAGACGATCGCAACTGCGACCACGATGAAAAGGTCAGGCCCCTCCAGGAAAAAGGCGTCCCACAAACGGAGTTGGGTATGAAAGGGAACGGAGTTGGCGAACAGGGTGATGTACCACTTGGTCGCGTACGAGGTGGTAGAGATCATTTGCTCTTTGAACGCTTCATAGACCCCAGGCATCATCTGTTCCGTAATCCGTTCTTGGATATAAATGGCTTCCAGCAACCCTGGGAACCCAGGCTTGAAGATGTGATGCATCGTGTACGAGTTGTGAAGGTGGACAAGGGCAGGGTAGACCCTCCTCGGGTCCAAATAACACAACAGAGTTGCGGCTATAGGTCCCATGCCTTGGCAGTACCCACAATCGTCGCACTGCAAAGAGAACGAGTGCAGCACGCTGAATAGCGATCGTTGGCTAAAAATGGGATCAGAAAGAGGTTGAATGGATAAACACATTGTTGCGTACCCTTGGCCATATCTGGTCCGGAACATTACATGACCACTGATCGTCCTCGGGACATCAAGGTCAATCTGGATATCATAAGTGGAGGGTTGCTGCAAATGTTCCTCATACTCCTGTGACAACCTTTCCACCTCAGCCCGACCAGCCCCGCTCGTCTCGTTGATCATCATCTCCCAAGCAGCACTCCGCCAGCAGTCTGGGATGCCCTTATACACGCGCTCACGGAGCTTGCGTCGTTTCGCGGCCCTCACTCCCCACTGAAGAACGTTTCCACCAGGGTCTCGAACGGTGGGCTCCAACATGCGGGCCCATTTCAGAACCCTCTGAATCTCCTTCTCCGGGCTTGGGGGAAGGACCCGCTGTTTAACCGGAGGCGCGGTTGGAGAGGAGTTGGTGGTTGCAGGTGACCGTGAAAGGCGCTTGCACAGTGGAGCAGAGCAAAGCAAAAGCAAGCGGTCGTGCGAGGGAGAAGAAAGGAAGCCATAACTGTGGAGCGCTTCAGAGTGACCGTAGATGGTAAGATGGGCGCGGACTTACCGATCTAAGCTTGCAAGAATCTCAACTTCTCGAGGTGTAAGATCTCGTTTCTTTTCTGTGATGTCTCCCAATGCCTCCAACGCTCGAATTTCGCTCTCGCGGTTTGAACCGACCCTCGCCCGGGTTCTCTCTACCCCTTCTGCATAGCCGTCCTCCTTGACGCCGACCACCTCCAGTTCAGCGTACGTTCGCCGCACGTGGAAAGCATCCTCATCCTCGCCCTCGTGGGGTGTGATAACAACTTGGGACCGGTGCAGAGAAGGTGGCAGACCAGATCCCCGTAATGACGGTGGCGATAGAGCCGCTGATACCCGGGGAGAGTTACCTCGAGAAATCGGTCTGGAGTGAGAAGGGTCCGACGTCTGAGGCGAGAGAAAGACTTGATCAGAGGAGGAACCACTCGAGTTTGTCCGACTTGGTGGCTCGGCTCCAGCGGGAAACAGGGTAGGTGGGAGTACGGCAGAGGATCGTTGAGATTGGGGAGAGGTTTTCTGATTAGTAGAATAATAACTTGTACGAGGGTCGTCATCTTCGTATGCGAGAAAGGCGGTGCCGTTGGACTCTCTGCTTGGTTCCATTTGGAGTAAATGCTTGCTAAAACGCGGGTCATAAGTAGATTCTGAATAACCGCTGTCTTCTAAGGTGAGGTTGCTGGCCCGTATGTAGGGCAGTCGTCCTTGCTGGTCGACCTGGGGATGGGGGGCTTGATGATGAACGGTCGGAGCAGGTATAGGCCAGCCACTCTCCCCTTCTCCGTACATCGAGTAGATTGAAAAAATGCAAGTTTCGGTCGAACTGCGTTTGTGTCCGATAGCGAAGGGGGTCAACTCCGGAATGGTTGACGGAGAGGGTGGAATGCTGGATTGATGTACAGAGAGGGATGTTGTATTCGCAATGAGTGCGGGCGCGTCCATGTACTGAGGTGAAAGAACGGAAAGCAGGAGAGAGGAGAGAGAGAGAGAGAGAGAGATGGTATCCTGGGTTTTATGTGGAGGGTAAAGAGTGGAAGGTAAAGAAGGTCGGTGCTTGTACTTGTCAGAACCGATCGCATTTGGCGGTAGCACAGAGTGAGAGCGTCACACTCCGGGCTCAAACCCGGGCTGCCTGCTCTCAAACGGTCTATTTCGACTCGGAAGCAGTCCACCCCATCGCAAACTACAAGACGCTGCTCCCTCTGGGCTAATGTCCAACAGATCCTGAAGGAGGTGCTGCCGTCCTCGCCTTACCAGATATGGGCACATGTAAACCGCACATCAATCGCAGCAAAGAAAAAACACGAGACCTTTTGAGTTCAGCAGAAATCTCACAAATGCATACAATCTTCGCGTATCGATTTCATTCAGGATGGGCTTAGGGGGGATGACCTGCCAACAGGGGAGATGACTCAGATGAAATGAACAAAAAAAAACAGGCGCAATGGCCAAGACATGAATGTATGACACTCAGATACCCCCCAGTTGGGACATAATTTTCCCCAGGGACCGCCACCACACATCAGAACAGCTACCACCATCTGTACTACAATTCGGCTTCTATCCAGAAGATAACGCCCTCCCGAGTATCTGATACACAAACACTACCTGACCATCGGTTTGAACCATCCCTGGCCGTTGTTCACGACAAGAGTCAATCTCCTGCACGATGAGATCCTCCGACACTTCGGGTGGGAGTGGGCCGAGGGGTGATGGAGGCAGTGGTGACCGCGGTTGGGTAGAGTTCGGTGCGGGTGGAAGGAGGGTGTGTGATCGCAGTAAGGAAGAGAGCGCGATAAATGCACCTGTGCGACCGATGCCGGCTGAACAGTTTACCATGACCGGTGGATCTGGGTCACCTGCCGGCGATGCTTGTATCCTGTTGGTCTTGTCCACTTGTGCAATGAAGTTCATCAGGGCCTGATGATCACCGGGTTCCGGCACACCGTGGTCGGGCCACGCCGTGTATAACAGATGGTTGAAGATAACAGGCTGTCCCTGAGCCACATCCTGAAATTGCGGCGTGATAGCCACCGTGCTTTGCCTACAGTGCGCGTCCTCGGTGATCTTGCTTGCGATCAATGTTACTTCGAATGACCTGTCAGAGAAACCCGGTCCCTGAGCTTCGCGTACCACCGTCGAGCTACCGGCCGTCTGGGGGAAATACGGGTGCGCCTTCCTCCGCCCTCCTTCAACTTCCTTGGTAAGTTGCACGATTGTACGAACTCTGCTCGTGGGAAGGCCAGGCGGCGAAACGGGTTCGAGAAGAACGCTCAGGAACGTGTACGCGGTATTGAGCAAGGGCGCCTGCGTCGCGATCCACCACTTCTTTCCATGGAGCTCTTGAACCCAGTTGGCGTTCAGATAATGGCCACCAGGGTCAAGTCGAGTCCGATCGTAAGGTTCGATGTCCCCATAACGATTGGCCATCCAGTGAGCGGAGTTCCCCCCGACAGACACGGAATAAAAGTCGACGAGAGGCTTTTCCGTTCGTGTTGCATGCGGCTCGGGTGGAGGATGATGGCGGTCCGGGTCGCATGACTTGGAAGCACTTCGACATTCCGCTCGAAGCTGCTCTCGTGCGTTGAGAGTGTTTAGAACTCCTTTAAGATAGTCGGATGATTGAGCGCGTTGGAGCCAAGCTGGAACCATTGTTCCGTGCGATGGGTGGACTGAGCAGTTCCTAACGATAAGAAGGCGTTGAACAATCCGATCTGAGTCAAAGTTCAAACCAATGCTTCTACCTGGGGTGATTAGGTGGTCGATGCAAAGCGTCTCGTCCGCCGTTGAGGTATCAGCAGAATGGTACCCTAAAAAAATGCCTGATCACCAACGGCATCGCGGGTCCAACTTCCTAAAATCACACGATCGGCGTGGCGACCGCGAACAAACTGTTTACCGGTGGAATGCAGAATCTAATAACCTCAGATACCCAGATCAAGTGAGCCTCAGCTTAAGCGAACACACAAAGCCGCATTTCTGAACGGATTTCTGCAGAGTCAGTTCGACACTGAACAAATCCGTCGGCAAGAAATATCTTACCGATGGTGATCCTGAAACGTGCTGGACATCTCAACAAGTTGGTCACCCCCATTTCTCCACCCATAGAGCCGTTGTTCACTGCCTTTCTTTCTCCTCTGGTGTTCTAGGGCTTACCGCAGACGATACAGCTGGTGTTTCCTCACCCTGTGATTCCGAAACGCGTTTCGATCACCTTTCAGGGTGGTTTTGTCGGAACTCGCTGTTCAGTCCAGATCCCATCACCTACATCCGGTGAATGGGAAGTCGTCGCCAAAATATTCCCCGAGGACAACAACCGGCCTCAGAACTTCACCCTAACACCAGATTCAACGAATTCCTTAGACTGTGGGGTTGAGAAACTCAAGCTGACGTTTGAAGGGAGCTCTGACTTCTTTGGCCGAATCACAATCTACGATTTGCGACTCGAAGGAGAATTTCCGCAGTAGTCTAAAAGCGACGTCGTGGTAGAGGTACAATGTGCAGACGATTGCAGGACTTTGCCCTCATTGAAACACCTCGAAAGGCTCCCACTGCGGCATCATACTACCTGCGTTGTCAATCTCTATCCAGCGTTTTGCCGCGTCATCTATCTCGGTCGCCAGGCTCCCGAATGCCCCATCCCAACCAAATCCAAGCGCAGACAGCCTACAGACCGTAGAACTGCGTAGGAATGATCAGCATCCCGGCCAATGAACCAAAGCAACGCCATACCTCAAACCGCAGATGGTGGCGTGCGGTCGTACATCTGGATCGTGCTCGTTAATCCAGAGACCAGTCAGCAAAGCGAAGTCCACAATCATCCCCTTCGTTAACCGAATCCTCTCCTCCTCGCTCAGTGCGTTAAACTCCTCTTGTATATAAGAGCGAGGGCTAGCAATCGCTCTGAGTTCTTCGTCGCTGCTCCAAACCAACGAGGCCGCGCGAGCGTTTCTCGGGAGTTGTGCGATAAATTCCTCTGGTGCTGCAGGCGAATCGGATGCGACGTAGAATACCGGGCTGCCCTGGCTCGTCATGTTCAACCGTTGCCACGCTTCGAGCGCAGCGTCAACGTAGAGACTGATCGGTAGGTGCGTCCTGTGGTACTTCCACGTCAAACCTAGGCGATCCCCGCGCCGGATATGTACGCTCAAGTATTCTGGAGACCCGTTCTCTGCATCTAACACAAATTCGTCCCGAGCCCTGCGGATGAGGGTGGCCATCCTCGGGGAGGGCAGGATGACCTGTAAGAAAGATGAGAGTGCCATCGTGTAGATTGGTTTCAGGCGTCCCAGTCCTATAGAATAACTAGTGGGAGGTCAGCGTTCGTGACGGAAGTCATGGAACACTGGGAACCTACGGGTCCTCGAATTCTTCGAAAAACTGATGTCCCAAGTGGTAACTTGCGGTTTGAGAGTTTACGATCTAAGAGCAAATAAGTCGGACGACGATCCTCCAGTGTACCCGCGTACCCAATGCCTGGGGGACTATCGTCAGCTTTCGTGTGTCCATGAGGTAAACGTCTATTACCTTGCAGATCTAGGACAGGCGACGAGTTCTGTTTCGGAGTCAGAACCGCCGAAGTGTATAGTGAAGGATGTCACTTGCCCGAGGATGGAGGAGGTTTGCACCCTGGCTCTGGCCCAGGGCGTAACGACTGAATGTCGGAAAAGTAATCCGACCACCTGTAACACAAATTTTCAGCAAACCAAGCGCATGGATTGAGCACATTAGACACCCACTTTCCATGGTTCCATTGGGAATCATCGATGAGAAACGTCCGTTGTTGCTGGTCACGATGAGCACATTAAGACCAGTCACCGAGCTACCACGACATCCAAGGTCTTACCGAATCCGCGAGAGCGGCCACCTGAGCCAACAATGCCAAATCTCCCATCAACCCAACCTCCGATCCCAACATATACGTGATCGTGCTTTTGCAAACGCCCGAATCCGAACCAGAGGAAGGATGTGGGACATCCACCATTAAATCCGTCCAATATGCCATATGCCCCCTCCCCCCCTGATGCAGCTTCCTACACTCTGCCCGGTATTGCTTCGGGGTCAACGGGAACTCGGTGTAGTTCTCGTATGAAATCAAGGTGAAGCCCAAATTTCCACTGTGCACCTCGTGGTCGGGCACCCCTTCCTCTTGTTCGGATTTGCGATATATGACACCGACAAGGAAGGCGAGGCAGGATATGATCGTCAGACCGACGATTAAGAAGCGCGTGGGGCCGGCGAGAGGCTTAAACGTAGAAGATTGGAGGGGAGAATCGGGTGGTTCCTCTGTGGCGTCTTCGTTCCTCAAGAGTGGGTCGGAATCGGATAGACCGTCACTGTCTGCGTCGTCGCTGGTGCCCGTCGGTATCCCCAAGTCGGCTTCATCGAACCTACCAGACCGGGAGTGAGGTGTCCGAGGCACCAAACTATCCGGATCGGGGCGGGCGGAGCTGACGGCCCTCAACGGGATAGAGGTCATCTAGTGAAAAGAGGCTCTTGCTAAAACCTGAGGCCTGAGGCTTTACTCTCGAAACGACCCTGCGCCGAGTGTTCGTCGACGTCAAGAACAGAGGTTTGTTATTTCGAATCCTGTCACTAATCATCACAGCATAACCTGCGGGGCGGCACCCTCGATCGTTGCCGGGGCGACCGCGTCGAAACGACGGCCCCGAAGGATATCCCGACGCCCACCCCCGCAGGGCGCGACAGGACAAGCGTCGAGGTGAATGATATACCCGTTTAATCTATAGTACCCGCATGTATCGACACATTCTATCAGATAGGAGGCTTGCCGTCCTTTTGAGATGTCGTGATACGATCTCCCAAAGACAAAGCAATGCCCTGCGTTTTGCTTCGTATCCGCACATGACCTGTGATGTTTCCAGCTTCGGTTCTCTCGATACTCAAGTTGGCCAACGCGTCCTCGCCTATAATACCTCGTTGAGACAAAAACCCCGCAACAGCTGACAGAGAGTACACACCGAACAGACTGCGGGCATACATGTTTGCGGACAGGAAATCACAGTCTCCCGACAGCGCACCCTCTGGGGTGAGGCAAGACATGTTTGTGACCTTCATCACATGTGAGAGGTACTCCCGTGGATCCCTGTAAGAAATCTCGGTTTCAAAGAGAACCTGGTTTAAAAGGGACAATGGGCGTACGTCACAGAGGTTGTAACATTAACCCTGTTCTCCCACTCGAACTCAGTCCACATGCTCCGGAACTGGTGTGACTGGTCAGTACGCAGGCCCTGGTTCATCTAGGTTAAGGCCCACCTGAGCCTCAGTGCAGTAAGCTGGCTTGATGTAGTCCATAATATCAATGTGGATGTCGTTCAAGATGACGCATTGCTCAGCCATTCCTGGTCCCTCCCATAGGATGCTTCCAAAGATAACACCGGTTTCTGTCGAAGAGACCTTAATGGTAGCCTTGATACTCTGGAAGCCATGCGGAGCAATGGTATAGACAGATGGCCGCTCCACGAGCTTCAGATCGCCCAAAGTCGCGAAATCTAAACAGAGGCTTTGCAGGGTATCCGCAGTTTGGTTAACCAACAGCACATCTGGTCTGTGGTGTGAATACCGGTTCGCACACTCATACCGGATTACATACCAAGGAGGATATCAAAGCCATGTACTTTGACATAAGCCTCAGCGTAAATGGGATCCGAGAAACCAGTAAGCTGAGAGATCCTGCTGAGATTCGAAATAAAGTCCTCGTGGACCTCCCCAGCGCCGGTAGCCTTGCTGACATCTTCGAGTTCCTGGTGCTGCATTGAGTAATCGTCGTAAGTTTACAAGGAGAGATTGACCCACGTCGATGATATCATCGGCCGCCTTTTTCGAGAACTGGCGGAAAGTCAGCAAGTCATCGACTTGAATCACCGCCTTTTTCGCTGCCTCGGCGGCTTTCTTCTCGGCAGCCTTTTTCTGCAAACGAACCCGGGGTAAGTCTTCTGCCTAGGAAATGTGGGCAGAGAGAATCACGAACCTCTTGCGCGACGATCATCTTGGAGTAAGCGGCCTTGGTGTCCTTCAAGAAGATCTCCTGGACGGCCGGTTGCTTGTCAAAGTCACTCAAGGTTTGGATGCAGTTCATGATCCGCTCGTTGGAGTCTTCATCGATGGGTACGGTCACAAACTTGGATTGGCCAACACGGATGACCGAAGCCATGATTAGCATGGCCTCAGCCTTGAGAGAATTGGCTTGCTGTTTGTCTTGAGAGATCTTTGCGCAGCGAACAACAAGTTTGGTAATCGCGGAAGAAAGGACCGAGCCGGTATAAAAATCTCCCCCCAAGAGCAGTGCTGAAAACATCTGTCAGTACGACAACAAAAAACTTGGCACGGGGTTCGAGTACTTCTCAAAGGCGGCTTAGCGGCAGCCTTGACGGCCTCCAGCCTGGCGTTGCTGGCACTAGTGAAAGCGGTTTCAGTGGCGTATGTACCGTCGGCGAGAACCCGCGGTCTGCTGCTGCCAGTTGCAGGAGCCACCTCCTTCCCCTCCTCGTCATCCTTGCTCGCTTCATCCAGCAGCCGTTGTTCCGAAGCAAGAATGGGTATCTCGCCAATTACCTTGCGGATCTCTTCGAAGGCGCTCAGGATATCAGGAACATCCTCAGAGTACTCTCCGATGATCCACAGCACCCCTCGGTAGACTTTGCCAGATTTAATCTCAGAAAGAGTCGAGGTGAGGTGGGAAACGATCGGTTTCCTCAGAGGGGGGAACTTCTCAACCACTTCCCGCACGAAGGCGACGACGTCGAGAGCAGATGGGTTGTTTGAGTCTCCAAGGAAGTCCATGAGGGCATGTACGACGCTAGCAGCAACCTCGGAAAACTTGACAGCGCAAACGTGGATCGATTGGATGAGCAGTTGACGATACTCTGGTGCCTTCTCGTGCGATTGATCCTGGGTTTTCTGCAACTGTTTCTTCAGGAACAGCACAACTTCCTCCACGTTGCGGCTTGAGGTAAGACTGAGCACGATGCCAATGGCCTTTCTTCGGACCTCCAGATCCGGACTAGAAAGAATCTGGAGTATATCCATGATCAGGCTGTCGAGGACATGACCGTGCTTCGTGCGCAGGTTATCGAGGCGATCCAAAACAATCAACTTGACGTTGTTGTCGGATTCCTTGATGACAAGATTAATGTACGTGGATGCGGCAGCTAATACAGCGGTGTAAGATCGATGAGCGACGGAAAGGTAAGATAAACTGACCCTTGATCGCGGCCGGATTCTGAGTTAGAGAAGTGAGAATACCGGCTGCCTCGTATTTCACAGCGTGCGACGAAGAGCTCAGTAATTCAGATGTCAGAAGGATGAATCGCGGCTGTCGTCGTAGGGGTCAGGATGTATTTGGCCAAAAGGTTTGGTTAACGGACCCTGTGAACCGAGTCCCGTTTGCAGTCCAGCTTAATAACCTCGATGATGCTCATTTGAAGCAACTCGTCCATGTTGGGGATCTGGTCGAAGTGTTGCAGGATATACTCCACAGCCTTGGGCATAGCGCAGTTCGACAAAAACACAAACGCGTTTCGTTTGCAAGTCGCATCCGACTCGGCGGCGAGGAACGTTTGGATTAGTTCAGGAGCGTCCGGGATGAGGTTCTCGAACTCGCGGTAGATAGTGTAAATGGCGAAGACGGCGTTTTTACGAACGTACGAATGTCGGTGTTCGAGGCATGAGCGGCAGATTGGAATGAGGGGTTCGAGGAGTTCAGCATCCTTCGAGATCTTCTGAAGGAAGCGTAGAGTAGCACCCCGGATGTATTCGTTTGGATGCTGCTGTAAATTGGGTTGGGTTTGAGACCGTCACGTCCGATTGATCACAAACGTACTGACCAGGTCGTTACGAATTGCATTGCTAGTGATAATGTCAGCGGAGCACGATCAACACAAGAACTGGAGCAACGCACACGACGAGAATCATTTCCTGCTTCAGCTTCCCACTATCATCGTACTTTGGACATACTTCCCAGTAGAAGTGGAGGAGCTTTTTCAACGCCTTGTTTTTGGACGGGAGCACATATTGGATAATTGGCATCAAGAGTTGGGGCTATTGACAGTAGGTCGATGAGTTTCCGTGGGCTTTGGTCAGGCAAGCCAATATACCAGAGCATTTCCATTGATCGTGGAGATGATGATCCTTCGCAGAGTGTCGAACTTTACTTCATCGGAGCCCTTCTCGAGACCAGACCTGAGTTCTTGAGTGGACGGTGACTCTGACGAGTCTTCAAACACGATGGTGTAGCACGACGCATCGGTAGAGGCAGACATGGTCGCGTCAGAAAGGGCGTTTTAGCAACGGCGTCGAACACGTGTCCACCATCTCGGGCTCAACTCTCCCGCGACAGCGTCCGTTGCGATCAACGCTCTCATGGTATTAAACATCAGGACACCTACGCTACAACGGTCCACGGTAAACGTGCGGTGGTTTGAAGTCTTTTTGGGCTGGCTAGAGCACGCGTCTGTGAGCGGCTGTCTCGTAAGGCCCCCCTCCCATCTCGGTAGCCTCAGTCAAACACCCCCTCCACCCGGGAGGCACTCCAATCTCCTCGAGCACGCTATTGGTCTCCCCACCTCCGAACTCCTGCTCTATCTGCATCATCTCTGGACACAGTCTGACCCGATCCCTGGTTATTTCGCAACCGCACCTTGGCTTGGCTTCTGAAAAACCAACGATGCACACCTTGTCACCGTGCGTGACAAAGTTCTCCTTGTTGTGGAGTCCGCAGTGGCGAACGCCGGCTTTGTGTAGGCGGTACGTAGCTTCCAGCTTCAAGTGACTACAATGAGTTTAGAGTCAGCGTTCGGTGTCGAGACGACATCGTCTCCACTCACTTGTCAATCTCACCACTCGAGATGTCACCTCCGTCCATCTGCTCTAGGATCATGCAACCAAGACCGTGCAGCCCCTGGCCTGTGGCTGTATAATACCCGTAGAAGTTCGGCACAGCGACACCATGGAGCTTCCTCAGCGCCGAACAGTAAAAATCCCCCTCCCTCTTGAGCTCTTGCATCCTTTGCTTTGACCTTGCCCACTTGACGAAAACAAGCCGAGAGGTGCTTCCATTGTCGAGGTAGCCGGTGTAGAGTGTCCGAGTTCCGAAAAGTGGGTTCCATGTCGTCTCGGAATCCTCTCTTGGAATCGTGACGCTTAACCCGAGCAGTTCTGGACCGTCACCCAGATCCATAGGTCGCATCGGGTCGAGGCGTTTGAAATCGATGAACTGCTCATCGCAGAATTTGATCCTGAGGAACGAAGACATTTATGGGAGACGATGTGTGGTGGGTACTGGTGCATCATGGGCTCCTGGTCATCGAGATTTTATACAAGCAGTCCACGGTGCGTCCTATTGGACCCACGGCCGGCCACCACATTTTTGTGACCGTGGACGACACAGGACAAAGCAGCTGGCCTGCGCCACGCCCGCCATGTACGAGGCCCTCTGGCCCTCGGCCACCCGACCACCCATCATAATTTGTCGCGAACACGTCCTAGATTTCCCGAAAAAGGCAGCGAAAGTTGTACTCACTCAAGCCGCCTTGATTGTTGCGGATCCTCACTACCACCCGACCGCTCAGCGCGCAAATTTTTGCCATGGCCCCATGCCCCTGACCTTGTTCGTTCACTCACCCATGGCATCGCCCAGTGGCACACTGGAACCTTGGGCCGCGTATTTTTGGCATGGCGACCTCTACAAGGCAATTCGCCTGCTCCGATCGGCAGCACGAGCATCACACCAGGCACTCGTGCGATCGAATGGCCTCCAAGTCAACACCATGCGACCAGGAATCTTTCGCGTAATGGGAACCTTTATCTACTGGGCCCTCCAACCACGGATATCTTTGATCAAATTGACCGGAGGCGGGCTGACCCAATTCCGAGCGGCCTGATCTACAACGCGCTGTTACTCTCATGATCAGTGTTGATGACATCGGCTTAGCTTACAGCCACTCATGATATAGGTGAGTTGGGTTTTGACAGGGATCTTCGCTGTCAGTTATCTTATCTCTTCCGTTTAGCCTTTCGCCGGCACGTTCGTTGTGAAATTCGTGGGCGTCCGGTGCTGTATCCGTCGGGCGGAACTTTTTACCATTTCAGTATCACCTTGGAGTGCCCCCGCCCATCATTTCACCCCTATAGCGGACACTTACCACGATTTCTCTCCGGATTCATGTACCGCGTAAGAGATGCCCCAACAAAGTATGCCTGCTTGATGGGCCTAGATTGCGGACACTGGCAGGTGCGAGTCGCACCTTATGACCAGTGCAGCGCCTTCGAACCATCTCACAAGGTGTGTGACCTACTTCTTGCTCCGCATATCCCCACAAGTTAAGGCAAATGAATGGGATTGTCTGGGGCCGGATCGGTACTTCTGGGAAGATATCCACCCCCCATCTCGTACACTACTCGGACCACAGTGTATACAACCACGCTCGAGTTGCTCACCAAGGAACACCGTAGTTCCTTGGAACGTTCCCTACGGAAGAATGTGTCGCCGAGGAACGTTCTGATACTTGGTGAAAGGGTTGCTCTGCGTCGCCCATTGGGGACCAAGCCTCAAGTAGAAGTTCCAGATTGGTGAAATGCAGAGAGGGGGATGTAAATGAGGTACTACGTACCCCATCTTTTTCCGTGCTTCCGGGCGATTTATGGCAGATGCGTAGATGTCTACATGAGTGGGGTTTACGTCTCGTGGCCACAGAAGGAATAAAGCCGGAAAACGCAGAAACGCTGTAATACATGCCGGAGACAGACGGTGACAGCCCTGAACCTCCCAAGCAGGGAACCGTCTTCATGAATCCAAGCTGTGGGAACTTTACGATGATCGAATCCGGTTACACCCGTATTCGATCTGCTTGTGACGAATACCAAGCCTCCGAACAAAGGCCGCGCCGACCGAACCAGGTATGTTAAAAGCAGTGAATGTAATTCAACCTGACTCACGGACGCGCTGTCGTTATTAGACGGTCGCAGGGGTCTTGATGCACCCAAGGGCAGGCTTTTGGCTCGCCTCGTCCACGGCACACTCCAGACTCACCGCCTGGGAAGGACGAGAACGAAGATCCAAGCTCATGCACATGCCCCACCCCCGTGTTAGACCACGAAAGTACCGGTACCGGTACACAACCGTGCGTCACTCCAGCGGTTGCGACTTTGGCATCCACTCGAATCTGCGGATAAGTAAGTATCAGACTCTTTCTCCTGGTTAGCAACTTCGAGCGAGTTGCGCCAGAAGCGCCTCTTCATGAAAGAGGGTTATCTAATTTCCTTATTTCCACGCATCTTGATCAAACCAGTTCACAGGGGTTCTGTTAATCCCGGGGCGTGTGCGTACTAAACAGTGGCGTTTGAGGCGCCTCTAACTGTTAACATAGCCTGAAACCGTGGGTATGGCAGGCACACACACACACACACGTACTGATAACTGTCTACGCAGTGTGCAGATCCGATTCAGCGCAGAAATCCAGAAAGTTCGTTGGTCAGGGGCTCGGAATTCCGCCTCGACGATCCCCCTTCTCGAAATCTAGGTTGAGCCAAGCTGCTGCACTTCTGATCCGTGTTGATCTTTTTGGTTTTATGGTACGAGGCCGACGGTGATCTGAGGCAAACTCAGGCAGGGATGATGCGCCGGGAAGCCTCGTGTTCGTTAGCCCTAAACGTGCTGCCTGCTCCAATTTCGCGACTCGGAACGGTTAACGGCCCAATGGTTCCTTATTCCATAATTAACAGATTTTTTTTGACAGATGAGGCGATCAGGTCCGGTCCCGCAGCTTTCGAAACTCGAATCAAGCCTAGCGGCTCGTTCAGCCCGGTCGGTGAAGACGGAGGAATGGGGTGAGTGACGAAACAGAGGGCGGAATGGGGTACAGCCCGTCGATTTCCCGCGAAATGAACCCTTACGGCGTGGATAATTGGTACCCCACAATCCATCAGGTCAGCCATTCAAATATTTCAATCCGCAGCACTCCTGCAGCCCTGGGATGTCCCGGAGGCTTGACCGATCACCCTGTCCGACCCGTCTGGGGTGGGTTAATCGGCAGGATATCGTTTATGCGGTGAATCTTTGACGGGGCTTTCGTTAGCCTACCAGGGATGCGTGGCAGGTACGTGCGATATACGACACAGATCAGGTTTCAGGTCCAAGGCTCTCCCTTTGTCCCCCAGGCCGCGATCTCTAAAGGATGCAGCCTCGCTGGTCAGACTCAACCTTTCAATTCTGTACCCCATTGTTTAAGGTTCGGACGTTCTGGCATCCATCTCATTTCCAGGATGACCTGCCTAGTACAACGCAGCGCTTTGATCCCCTTTTGTCTGAGCCTACAGTTGACAGTTTTCGCCGGGTACTCACCACATACGTAACTTTAAAATAATAATAAAAGATGCCCGGGTCTCACGCAACCGCAGTATTATTCAGAACGAGAACACGCGCCACGACCGCTGGAATGAAAAATCAAATTTAATTGAAATGTCGGACTTCCTGCGTCTGAGCGAGCGTTGAGCGGACAGGCGTTCCCGCGGGCGATTGGTCAGAAAGAGTGAATGTCCATCTTGAGCTTAGCTTTGCAACGGGGACTACACCCGAGCGCTCGGTTGGATCGGCCTGGGTTGGTTGTCGATGGATCTGGTCCCTATTAAACGTTTTTTGTACTATGCCGACTCGAGTAGTATGGGTAGTGATAACTTAGTGGTATTTATGGATGAAATGCGGGGAAAATACGGGTACGATGAAGATACCAGAGGTGGGGTGGAGGTATTGCAGTACATTGATTACAATAAAATACACGCCAAGCAGGGGAAATGACCTTGGCGAAGATATGCGAGGGCGAATGAACATGAAGTACTTTTACACAAGGAAGGGGGAGGAGCGGGTACATAACAGGTCGAAAGGAGAGTGAACAAGCGAGAATACGCCAGAGAAAAATGGAGAAAGGTATAAAAGTACTGGAGCACCGTCGAGAAGGAAGGCATAGTGATAGGAAAGAAGGGGAAAGGAAGGGAAGTGTGGGATTGTCGGAGAAAGGAAAGAGAAGGCATCTATATCTCGTGCCACGTTTTGAATCCCGTATCGTACGTGTGGGAGTATTGAGTATAACCTGTATGATGTGGTGTACAAATGATGTGTCATTCATTTTCGTCGTCGAATGGGTGTCTTGGATAATGGGGGAGGGGATTTTAAAATCGAGGAGGGAAAGTCGGCAAGAAAGGGGTGGTACGAGACTGGGCCAAAAAATCGAGGTATCTATCACGCCCTCCTCAGGAATGCCGCATTCCCTTGAGCTCTGTCACACTTCTCGGCAATTCGGAGGGCTTCATCGAGGGCTCGGGCAATCAGGGGTCGAGTGGGAACGTCTTCCGGGGTGTGGTCCAAAAGATCTAGACGATGAAAAACCATACTGAGTAAAAATACGGCGGATTTGCGGAAATGAAAGGTGTTGCGAACCTTTGAAAAATAAGACGTATCTCATCACCCTCTGAGTCGGTAAGATTGCTAAATCCCTGACAGTCGGGAGTCTCTCCCGTCTCTCGTCTGTTCCGAAGAGAAGGTTATGACTGGAACGGGTCGAAGTTTCCACGCTGCCAATGAAGTGGTTCATATCAAGGCTCGCACCTCCCCTTGTCACAGGGTTGGGTGTGTTCCAACCAATCGATGGCGGAGGTTCCGCGAGGGGCATGTGCGCCTCCTGCAATGAAGCGCTTCGGTTATGACGCCGGAGAGTATTTGTGGACTCGTTGGGTTCGCCTGACTCGGACGTAGGCGGAGATTCCTGCGGAACGGGCGGAATAGGTCTCGTGGGTCGAGGAGCCACCCGGTTAAAATGTCGTGGTGGATATTCAATGACTTCGTTTGAATTGGCCGGACCTTGGACTGAAGTCTTGCTCGAAGAACGGAACCGGCGCCACGGAGATTTCGCCGACTTGGGAGTCACCGGGACGGGAGAATTCATCTGACTGGAAGTCTTCCGTCTGAAGAGACTGAAAGAGCGCCTTAGGGTGGTCTTTTGGTCCTGTGATGGTTCGGTTTCGGTGGGAGGAGGGGGTACGGGTGGAGAAGGAGCTTCTTCAGTCGAAAACGGCCGTGCAACATCCAAACACGATCCGCCAACCAGTGGCACCGTGTTTCGCCTGTCGCGAAAGCCAAAGAAAGAGAGCTGTGAAGATGGGTGATTGGAACTTTTGCGGCTAGAGTTCCGTGAAACATTACTGTCGTTAGGTGGAGGTGTCTGCTTCGACTCGTCTACGGCGCCGGAACTCCTCCGGCTCCTCATCAGTTTTCGTTTGCTTGGGCGTTTGGTGGCGAAGATATCACCAACGATACCACAGTATGCGACGAGTGCGTTTTCCAATTGGGCAGAGGATTGGAGGAACGCTGTGCTGATTCCATAGGCAGTCGGGTCCTGGGAACAGTGCTCCAGGAGTGCATTGGAAGCAAGGATGAGGGCAGGAAGATATGACGTAAGAAGTGACGGTGGTGGTGTCAGAGTCTTCGCATCGAATCGAGAGGTCAGACAAATGGGAGGAAATGATTATGATAAGGAACAATCACCTGTCCATCCTTCAATTGCACGAGTTTGGAGAAATATGCCTTCTCTGTCCGCACAAGCTCTCGGCAACAGAAGAGGGCCTTACGTGCGACCTTCCATGCCTGCTCCTGATGGACCTCAGTGTCCGGCGGCGTCTGGGGATCATCTTCTGGAGTGTCCGAATCATCATCGGACGAGTCGGAGATGTCGTCTTCATCGGATCGATATTCGTCTTCATCATCATCCGCTAGCCAAAACCTTTGGCGGAGGCCGGGTCCCCCATAGACAAAGGCGCCGGAGAGGGTGGCATCGGCGTGGGTTCCATCATAGGCGAAGTAGTCCTCGTTGGTGGGGAACCGAATTTGATCCGGGTCAGTGCCCAAGGGCGAAACGCATAATGGTTCCAACGTGTTGTAGTAAGCGAAGGAGGACTTGGCTTTGTCGGATTTCCTACGCTGCCTGATTCTGGTGATGCGTCGAAGGTGTTCCAACTCGACGGCAAGAATCTCATCGGGCACGTGTAACATGCTCCAGCGACGGATGATATGGGAAGTTGAAGCCGACCCAGATACCGACTTTTTCGACCGTGAGTGGGGGTTGGTCGGCGAACGTGGCAAGATAGACGACTCTGCAGAGGAATGGCTATTCGGGCAGGAGAGGGGAGGGTAGGGCACGTGCGTGGGGTCGACGGCTGTCCTCATGTATGAGTCGTACAAGGCGTTGTGCGTGCCATAACCGTAACCTAGGTATCCATCCAAAGTCGTGGGGTAAAAATGCGAAACGGGTGGTTGGCTGGGGACGACGGTGACCACAGAAGAATTGAGAGCGAATGGTATCTGTTCTGGATACGGAGATCTGATAAAGGGCTGGTAGGGAACGTGCTTTCTTGAGTGGTCTGGGAGAGGGGGGCTGGGATGATGGATCTGATTCATGTATGCGCTGATCCTCGCGAGGTCGGTCGAGGAAGCGGCTGTGTCGTCGAGGAGGGGATTTTGGTAGAAGGGGAACAAACTGGGGGGAGGCGGAGGTTTAAATAATTTGCGCCTCTGCGATCCTCCCTGGCGGTCGCCCATGGCTGTGGCTGAGGGACGGAAGCAAAGAAGCCGGCGAAACGGAAAGCGTGATCAGCGGCGGGGAAGGTTGCCTTATCTGGATAAAAAGCTGATTACGTGATCTCTCCCCATCCCTTCACTCGTTTTGAACGAGAGCCTGGGGAGAGACGCTGGGTCGAGTGTGTATCCAATCCCAAGGGGGCCAACGACCACGGGCGCAACAGTGACTATCAAGCGATCCACCAGTCCGCTCCGAGCGAATGAGTCAATGATCTGGGCGCCACCCTCGACCATCAGACTCCGGATACCCAGCAAGTGTAACGTGTGCAACACTCCAGGCACCTCTGGGAAAATTCCTTCAGTCTTGGTCGTAATCCCTGACATCAGGTCGGCTATTCACCATTGTCGTCGCTCTCGATTATCCGCGCTCCTGCAGATTCCAGTTTCTCTTTCCTCTCCAAAACCTCACCATCGTCTGTCTTGGAATAGATCACCCATGGCTGTTTCCCTCTGCCTTCTGCGTGGTTCTTGATCAGCTTGCAGTCAACCGCAAGTCGGCACCTCCGATCCATCACAATCGGTATTGGGAGCGAATGTAGCACTCCAACAGGCAGGTGCCGTGCTGTGCGCCTCATGTGGTCAACGTTCCACACCAAGTGTAGAATGGCCTAGTTTTCCTCTCACCGTTCAATTGTGGATCGTCATTTAATGCCGTCCCAACCCCAACGAGTATCCCATCATGCATAGTTCGCATCCTGGATCAACGCGGCCACGGCTTTAGATGCTATCATTCCCGGCCCAGTCGGCCACTTTCCCTAGAATATCTGGCTCACCAATGTGTCATTATCATGCTCTCTCTACCACTCAATATCAATTGCTTCCCACCGACTCCCGCTATCTTCGCATCCAGAGATTGCGCAAACGTCAAAGTGACATTGGGGCGCTCTCCTCTGATTTCGATATCCTCCTCGAAGGTTGCAGTAAGAAAACTCGGCGGTTCTACCATGGGATCGCGACGGTTGGTCCAACACGCAACAAAGCTACAAACGGAGAAAGCCACGGCCCAAGCGGCCCACCTGGTCACGTGACGATTCCCTTATATATATGAACCGCATGCGGCAACGAACAGTTCACTCTTGCTCTCCAACCACCACCACCCACACACCCCACCAAACCAAACACACTCCCCAAGTTCAACTAGCTAACTATGTCTGGCCGCGGTAAAGGTGGAAAGGTGAGATTTTCTACGCTTGAGGTCCGTTCAGTGGACTCACAAGCAACTGGCTTCATTAGGGCCTCGGAAAGGGTGGTGCCAAGCGTCACCGTAAGATTCTGCGTGATAACATCCAGGGTGAGTCGAAAAATCGCGCCAACGTCGACGTTTCCGGCGTGTATGCACGTGCCACTTCTGGACGCGTCGCGACGTGACTTCTCATTAAGAGGCGTGTTCTAACTTGTAATCCCTCAGGTATCACAAAGCCTGCCATTCGTCGTCTCGCACGTCGTGGTGGTGTCAAGCGTATCTCTGGTTTGATTTACGAAGAGACCCGTGGTGTTCTCAAGATCTTCTTGGAGAACGTATGTCGTCATTCACACCCGCCTTTACCACGTACTCTCCCTAACCTCTATCTTTTTCTCGTTAGGTCATCCGCGACTCTGTTACCTACACAGAGCATGCCAAGCGCAAGACTGTCACCGCTCTCGATGTTGTCTACGCCTTGAAAAGGTCGGGCCGAACCCTTTACGGTTTCGGTGCCTAAGTCACGTTGTGAGTCTACGCGTCTCTGCTCTGCCCCATAGATCTCTGATCCCTTTGTCGTTCCTGTAGTATCCTACATCGATCCTACTTGCCTTAGTTCGTACTCTTTGACCTGTCTTGCTATTTCCTGATGTACTACCTACGATATGAATATATGACAACCTAGCATGGTGTCAGGCCCTTGGCGATTCGATACCACCGCCATTGTACGGACGGGGATCAGCCCTTGGTTTATCCAGCGCCCGTGACGACGTCTGAGCCTTGCCTCTCCCTGCCTCCGTGGGGAGACGTAGCAAGTGTGGGAAATAAGTCCCACTTGATGGGGAAGGGCCCACGTTGATGGCTGGGTGCGGCCGCAGTCGACGCGACTTGTTCAAACCGTGACTGATTCGGCTTGGCTCGTCACCAGGCAACCGGACCCTGATGACACAGGAAATCTTACATCACACTTGCCAAATTCAGCGATCGCCGGGTCTCGTGGTCGTTTTAATATGAGTAGCAACCCTGGGAAACCCTGCGATATACCACATCCCTCACTACATCACGGTTCCGGACCATATGTGACTTTGCATTGCACGGCAGTGTGAAATTTGATCATGTAACGTGTCGGTACTGCGAGTACCGTTCGTGTGTATTGTACCGATAGGATGGTGCGCGGATGACCTATCGTCGAAGTAACGAAATATTAAGGGCATCCTGGAGACAAAACCGAGATTGGTTAGATGGGCGGGGAGAGGTATCGGAGATGCCCTGATCCGCCGGGGAAAACGCAGAGACGGTCATAAACCGAAAACAAACGAGCGAGGGGAATAACGAAGCAAAACAAAACAAAAACTAAGTTGGACGAAAGGGGGGTCGGGGTTAGAACAGTGCGGGAATGGCAGAATGGCACGAAGGAATTGATTTGACGAGCGATGCGGTGTAGGTATTGGAGTAAAGGTTGGGTAGTCCGGTGTTAGTGATTGAGATGCGATGGGGTAGGGCGGGGAGGCTGAGAAAGGGCGATATCGATATTAATGTTTCCCAAGGATCCGCATGATGTCTTGACTTCTTTGCCGTTGTGCCCGAAGACGCGACAGTGTGATCGGTGTTGGTGTGGTATCCGGAGAGGGTGAGGGCTGAGCGCTGAGGTGAGACACCCGCTTTACGAGGTTTCGCAGGAGTTCCGACCTGTACGCACCGGGGGCAACGGAATGTTTACTTACTGAAGAAACATTGAGTTTATGATGAAGTTTGAATCAGTATTTATATAAAAGAATAGAACGAGTGAAGAAACCTCAAGCCGGTGAGAGCAGCTCCCACCTATATTGTTGTCATGATCTCAACGCCTTTACCTTGAAAGAACTGATTCAAACTTCAAAATAAAATTATCATTTCTCCAGCGGGAAAACACCCCATTGCCCGCAGTGGCGTCAAACTCGTCGACGAGAGCGGAGGGAGAAGGGTTGGGATTCCTATCCCCAGACCCCTTCGGAGTGCTCTTCCTACCACTGTCCCCAGGAGCCTGATTGTGACTATCCTCACCGAGGAGTTTCGGGATACCCACATTCCCGTCATTTTCGAGACTGGAAATGGTGGAGGACCTCTTCAGATCCTTCTTTCTTACAAACACCGATCTCCGTTCCCCACGGGTGGTGTAAGCCGTAAATTTTTGGAGGGAATGGGCTATGCCCAGGGTACTTGGCTCCGGAATCAAACGCCATATGTCCGGACCAATGTGGCCTGGGTTCGACGCAATTGCGAAAGCGAGAACTGCGTAACTGATTCCCCTCCCTCCCTCACTATCAGTGCCGGTCGAGTCGCATCATACCCTAATGTGTTCCGGTTGAGAAGGTCGCTCGTACAGATGGTATCTGTCGCAGTTGCAAGGTTGACCGCAATTTCGGACCCCGATCCCCGGGGTTTTGGCCCCATCCAGTATGCGAGGCGGGACAGGGCTTCCTCCTCGAACCTGAACCGTCTATCCCACTCTGGAATCTTCCACGAAAAAGCTTGGCTTCTTCGTAGCCTGGGATTTGTTGAGCTCGACGACCACGCCTGATGAGGGAGCGTTCTGTTTCGACTGACGGCACTGGAACCAGAGACGGTACGGGGAAAAGGAATAGGACCGTCGCCCAAGCTGCTTCGTCCTAGGAGACTAGGGTTGCGACCCCGGAACGCATGATCTTTGGGCAAGAGGGTGAGAGGAGTGTTGAGGGAGGGGGGGAGGGGTTATTGCTGGACAGAGACCTCGTAGCCTCCTCGTCCCTCCGCTCCAGTGGGTTTGGTGGGAGGAGGGAGATGCGTCGTTTGTGGGGGTGGCCATGGAGTTGATCTACGGAGTCAATTGCGCGGTAGACTCAAGACAAAGATGACCGTGACCGCCTGAACGCGGTAAGAACCCCGAAGGTCGTTGGAGGATGAACGAGTGGAGTTGCGGAGCTTTGGGTGGATTGTTGGTTAGAGTCAAGGCTTATCCTGGCGACGGGGCCCATCAGTACTTGGGCTATAGTAAGGGTTGAAGAACCCCACCCTACATACCGAGCGGATGACAGCAGCTGAGCGCTGAGCGCTGAGCTCTCAGGTTGCACGTTGAGGGGGCATTGTAAGCACACTTCGAATGGGTGACTAGACAACGCTGGTCGCAAAGCACGGTGCCCCCTTTAACACGCAGATCGCATACCCAACAAATGAAAGCTGAATAAGAAGCTTCGGTAAACTGCACCGTACATTCTCGTACACATGCGTTATCGCTTACGTTTGCTGTCTTGATGAACGAGTGCTCCAGCGAGGCTACTCCAGTTGGATGACGTCACTGTCACATCTTATCACCTTCATCGACCACCAGGACTAAGTTCAACATCTGCTACGCAATTCGCCTCTGAATCTCCCGAACACATGGATCTGTCTTCCATATCACCCACACCCATGGCACCCTCCAACCCCAACCAATCCCAGATAGACAAGCCTTCTCGCCTCCGACTACGCAAGGGAATTGTTGGTGGATTTGTTATCCCTTGTGCAGAGGCTCGGGCAC
>Ga0307517_10003238_pt1 | contig 25505 bp, 13 predicted proteins | sample 23_EM_MG_FD_194515 | JGI IMG/M metagenome (GOLD analysis project Ga0307517, IMG submission 194515) | Populus trichocarpa ectomycorrhiza microbial communities from riparian zone in the Pacific Northwest, United States - 23_EM | ecosystem: Host-associated > Plants > Roots > Unclassified | place... | reverse complement strand
CGTCGTGCCTGCGAATACAAATAAGGTAGAGCCGCCGCTGCCGGTGGCCGTGTTGGTCAGGCTGAGATTACCCAGCAAGGAAAGCGTACCGCCGGAAAAATTAAGGGCGGCCGTTCCGCTCATCGTCACCGTACCACTCGTCGTCAGGGTCGTTCCTGAAGCCAGGGTGGTAGTGATCGGCCAGGGAGTGGTATTGCTGAACGTAATATTATTTAAGGTATGATTGCCGGTGATGGTCGTATTGCCTGCGAAAGCAATGTTCGAGTTGTTCGTCGTGGCGTCGATCGTACCTGCCGTATAGGTCCAGTTATTACCCGCCATCGTGATCAACGCGGGTAAGGTAAGGGTACCGGAAGTTTTATTGATATTAATGGAAGGCAGGCTGCTCTGATTGAGGGCCAGGGCGCTGGTGATGGCCTGGTTCGTTGTGCCTGCGAATACAAATAAGGTAGAGCCGCCGCTGCCGGTGGCTGTATTGGTCAGGCTAAGATTACCCAGCAGGGAAAGCGTACCGCCGGAAAAATTAAGGGCGGCCGTCCCGCTCATCGTAACGGTACCGCCGGCAGAAAGGGTCGTACCGGTCGCCAGGGTCGTAGTGGCCGGCCAGGGGGTACTATTATTAAAGTTGATATTGTTCAGGGTATGGCTGCCCGTGATCGTCGTACTGCCACCGAAGACAAGGGTCGAGTTGTTCGTGGTCGCATCGATCGTACCTGCCGTATAGGTCCAGCTATTGCCGGCCATCGTCAGCAGGGAAGGCAAAGTAAGGGTACCGGAAGTTTTATTGATATTGATGGAAGGCAGGCTGCTCTGATTGATGGCCAGGGCGCTGGTGATGGCCTGGTTCGTCGTGCCTGCGAAAGTTAATACGGTAGATCCACCGCCGCTGGCGGTATTGGTGAGGCTGAGATTACCTAATAAGTTGATCGTTCCGCCGGAAAAGTTGAGAGCCGCTGTTCCGCTCATGGTCATATTACCGCTGATCGTCAGGTTCGTTCCTGTGGCTATCGCCGTACTGGAAGGCCAGGGAGTGGTATTGTTGAAATTAATATTTTTCAGGGTATGGCTGCCCGTGATGGTCGTACTGCCTGCGAAAATTACCGTAGAGTTATTCGTCGTTGCGTCGATCGTGCCGCTCGTATAGTTCCAGTTGCTGCCCGTCATATTAAGGGTAGCAGGTAAGGTGATATTCGTCCCGGAGAGATTTACCGTTCCCGTGATCGTCATCGTCCCGTTGCCCATGAATATTCCTCCTGCGAACGTGGACGTACCCGAGATCGTAATGGGATTGGCGCCCTGGGAGATGGTGCCGGTATAACCGCTGTTAATGAGAAGGCTGCTGACCGTCACCGTACTACTCAGGTTACAATTTCCCATTCCCCCATTGTCGAAAATGGCGACGTCCGATGAACCAGGTACGCTGGCCCCGCCCGAACCTCCCGATGCCGTCGACCAGTTAGCCGTACTGTTCCAGTTGGCCGTACCGGCGGCGATCCAATAGCGGTTGGCTGCTTGCAGGGAGTGCGATGAGCCCAGGGCGAATAAAAGGGCGAGGAGGTAGATACTGGTCTTCATGGGTGCGATGTTTAGTATAGGGTTGAATTCTAACCCTATAGACCAAATAGCATTCCATCACTACATCCCCTTATTAACCAACGATCTATATACCTATTTTTTCATAAATTATTCCTTTTTCAGGAGGGAATTCCCAAAAATGGAAAGACCTTATTGCACCACCTTTACCGTCCCCGCTCCGTTATACGAATGGTATTCCCCGTTGTACATGGCATCGGCTCCCACGGGTCCCATCCGGTAAATACCCGGCGAAACGGCGCGGACGGCATAATAGTAGGTCTGGCGATTGCCATGCAGGTTGACGAAAAGGTTGATCCGGTCGTCCCGCACATCCAGGGAGGTCGGGGTATGCGCGTCCTTGATCCAGTCCATACCCGGAATATCCTTGGTGCGCGGGTTCTCGATCTCGAAGCCGGCCGGCAGCAGGTCGGTGATGACCACGTTATCGATATCCGTGCTATAGCTTTTTTCCAGGGTGAGTTGTACGATGATCAGTTCATTTTGTTTGAACGTATTGCTGCTGAACGGCCTTCCACTTCGATCGAAGAATCGTTTGCGCACTTTCAGGTAGCTGTCCTCTTCCTTGTACGCGCCGCTGGCCGAGATGCCTTCCGTCTGCCAGAAATAATACAGGTTCCCCGTACCCGATGTCCGGACCTCCACATTGGTACCCTTCAGGTCCTGGGTCGAGAGACGAAGCGTATTCCCGTTCATGGTTCCCACGGTCTTTCCGCCTACCTTGATATCGGCCGTCACGGTGGATTTGGCCGCTTCGCGCGCGATCTTGCCCAGGGCCAGGAAGCTGAAGGCCAGTTCCTGTGTGCTGTACCAGTAGCGCTGTTTCAATTTCTCCGCGACATGTTTGGCCATCAGGGGTATCTGCGTATTACCCGGGTCCACTTCCACCAGCACGTCGAGGGCCAGGGATTCGTCGCGGATGTCCGAATAGAAGCTGCCGCCCGTCTGTGGCAGGGACTCTTCGCCGGCGAACTGCGTGGGCAGGAATTCGCGGAAACTCTTTTTATCGCCTGCCAGGGCATAGGCTGCCGACAGCATATATTTTCCGTCCAGGCTCAGCAGGACGGGGTTCGATTTGTAATAGTTCATCACGCTGACATTCGGCCGGTTCGCCAGGGCCAGCACATAGAGGCCGTAGACCACTTCTTTCGGAGCGATCTTCCTGTTCTGGTCACGGTTATAGTAGTAGGTGATCGTCTCCCGGTTCTTCAGGCGGCTGTTGATATAACCCAGCATGGTCTCCAGCAATCCCTTGTCCACGTCGAAGCCCGCTTTCTGCGCTTCGATCAGGAAATGCGCCGAATAGATGGTAGCCCACCAGTTCTCCGTGTCCTCGTTATCCCAGAGGGTAACGGCGCCATTGTAGAGTTGCCGCATCTTGATCTTTCGGATCGCCTCCTGTATATTGGAATTGGCGCCTGCCTGTAAAGCCGTGCTGCGCTTGCGCATCAGGTCGGCGATATCCCCATAATAGAGCTGCGGGAAAGCGACCGAAACGGTCTGTTCCGTACAGCCATACGGATATTGCACCAGCAGATTGAGGTACTTGGCGTATTCGACGGCAGGCGAACGGCTCACCACCAGCTGATAATCGAGGCTGGAAGGGATAAAGTCATTGGCGGCCAGATTCAGGGGCAGGGAATTGCCTCCATTGATGGAACCGCTGCCCGTGATCTTTTGCAGGGAAGAGGCCGGGCGAACGCTGATCTCCGTCTCGTCCGTAAAATGCTCTCCCAGGCTGTTGACCTCCACCGTGACCTTACCCAGGCCCATCGCGGGCGGCGCCACGATCTGGAATACGGCGCGGCCTTCGCTATTAGGAGGTATGGAAAGGGAGGTCTGGTCCGCGCCCGCCACCTGTACAGAACCACTGACCTTCATACGGGCATTGGCCGTAGCCGCCCCGCTGGTCGTATTGGTGATGGTAACGGGAACGGTCACCGTATCGCCCGGGCTCAGGAATCTCGGCAGGGCCGTGCTCAGCACTATGGGGTCAGCCACCTTCATATTTTCCTCTTTCGAGCCGAAACGTTCATTCTTATAGGCGAGGGCCATAAGACGCAGCTCCCCGGAGAACTGAGGGATATCGAATTCGAATTCAGCCTCGCCGCTGCCGTTGGCCTGTGCGATGCCGCTCCAATAGGAGACGAGCTTGATCCGTTTGGCAGGCATGGGATTCACTCTTTTCTTCAGATCGCCTTCTCCGTCACCGCCCGTGCTGCTGAGGCTGGCTTTTATTTCCGGGAATAACAGCGGGTAGAGATCGTAGCCGCCGACCTCAAGCGCTCTTTTCGCATAAAAGTGGGCGTAAGGATCGGGCGTATTGAAATCGGATACTTGCAGGATGCCATTATCCACGGCCGCCAGGGTGATCATGCTTCCCGGCGCTGCCTTGACCCTTATTTTCTGGTGGGTATGAGAACGAACCGCTTTTTGCGCTACGATCTCGACGGGGATCTTCCTTTCCTTTTCTTCGACCTTCACGGATTGGTAGCCATGGGCCACCGTCAACGGTATGTCGGACAGCTCGTGCGGTTTGACGAGCGTGGCGGTTATATATACATTGGGGATCTCGTCCGCGGTCAGCTTCAGGTCCAGTGAGGCGCTGCGCTTATCCACCATGACATATTGATAAGAGACCACCTTATCCGTCTCCATCGTCACCAGCATGCGGCCGCTGAAAGGCGTCTTGAAGAGCGCTTTGACGCTTTCGCCCGTATAGTAAGAAGATTTGTCCAGCTCGATGTCGATATGGCCTTCGTTGTTGACGCCGAAGGAAGTATTCTCCCCGCCCCAGGAGCCATAGCTGTAGAAGCTCCGGCTTACATAGGTGGCGGCTCCCGGAACGGAGATCCGCAGCTCGTAGTCGCCGGGCGAACGGGGCACAAAAGAGTAAGTGGTATTTTCCCCGCTGATAGCCACGGTGGAAGAACTGATAAGCTTATCTTCCTTATGAGACTCGTAGCGGAAATAGCGGCCGCTTTTGCTGAGCACGGTCCGGTATTCATGCTTGACCACGTCTACTTTTGCACGGGCCCCGTTGACCACCTGTTCGTTCCTGTCGAGCGCAATAAGAGGGAATTGTATCGCCTGGTTCAATGCGTAGTAGCCGTACCCATCGTCCGCTACTCCGAAGAGAACGGGCTGCGTAAAGATGTCGACGGAAGTGCTGCGGCTGACGGGACGACCTGTCTCGTCGAAGACGGTGGCAAAGAAGACCGCTTTCAAAACTCCCATGTTCTTGTAGAGTTCCGGCACTTCGAATTTCTCCGTGGCGTTGCCCTGCTCGTCCGTTTTGCCTTCGCGGTTGATCTTGTCCAGCTGGGTGTTAAGATAAGAGGGGTCGAAGTTGTAGCGGGGATATTTTTGTGGACGGAAGGCGCGTTGCTTTACCTGGATCTCGCATTCGTAGTTGCGGTTGGCGGCCGGCGGGCCGAAGAAGTTGACGGCATGGATCGCCAGGTGGGAGAGGTCTCCCGCTTCGAGATAGCTCTTGTCCAGCTTAGCCGTGACCTTGATCCTGTCGGGAACGAATTCCTCGATGCGGAAGGGCTGGGTAGCCAGCAACACATCGTTGGACGTATATACTTCCAGGGAATAGGTGCCTGTGATCGCCGTGGCGGATAGGTCGACGCTACCTTCCAGGGAGCCCTGTTCATTCAGGGTCTTGCGGAAGGTCTTCAGCTCCTTGCCGTTCGGCAGCAGGAATTTCAGCTTGACGGGCAGTTCGCCCGGCGCTTTCCACTGGCCGTCGCGGATGATGACGGAAAAATTCAGCTTCTCTCCCGGGCGGTAGATATCCCGTTCAGGATAAACGAAGGCGTCGAGCCCCGTGCTGTTATTGCGTTTGCCCCCGACCTCGAACCGGGAGGTATTCACCTTGGTCGTGTTGAAAGGCAGGTAGTTGAAATCTTCCGGCGTCTTGGCGATGATCATGGCCGGCCTGAACCCGGCCAGGTCCTTACGGGAATAAGCGATCTCGGCCACGCCATCGGCATTGGTAGCCCCTGTCCCCAGCAGTTGGTTGTTCGCGCCGTAAGCGAAGATATTGATACCTGGCAGCGCCGCGGCCGTCTTGATGGAATTGGCGAATACCAGTACCTTCTCCCTGCCCTCCCTTGCGATAAGACCGATGTCCGACAGGGAAACGAAGCGGCTGTCCCGGACCCAGTAGTCCTTTGTACTGCGGATCACCAGGTGGTAGATGCCTTTGAATTCCGGCAGTTTGTCCGCGATATTGAAATTGAAAAGGCGATTGTTGCCATATTTCGGGAGAGAGCGGGTATCTACTTCCTGTTCGTAGATGACGTCGCCAAAGGTGGCATCGCCGCCGCTGCCCCCTTCATAATAACCTCCTCCTTCCCCCTCGCCATCTCCCTCGCTGCTGCTGGCGCTACGGGTGGTTTCCTTCGGTTCGTATCCATATCTCTGCGCCGCCAGAAGGTTATTTTCATAGATCCTGGAAACGACGATCTTTACTTTGGGAACATTGATGATCTTCACTTCGATGTTCTGCGCCCCCTTACCCGACAGGTAAACACCTTTATCATTGGCGAATCCGACGGACGGAGCCAGCTCGCCGAAAGTAACATTCGTATTGTATTCTTCGTGGAGGACCCCGCCGATGCGGCCGCGAAGGCCCTTGCGAAGGGTGAGGGCATAGCTCTTGCTCTGGTCGAAATTATCGCTGCGAATGGTAAAGCCGTCATCGGATGGCTCAACGGTAAATTTTACGGCCGGATCGAAGGAGACGGAAGCCGCCAGCCCTTCCGCTACCACCTGCTGGCTGGTGGTCACTTTGATGGAGCCGGTCTCCCCATCGTGTTCCGTAGTGACGTCGTTGACCAGGAGGACAAAGGGAGAGGGAATGCTGGCTTTTGCCTCGATCTTATCTTTACTGCCATTCGTGCCGCCCTGCGGTACAAGCCCTTTATCGATGGAGACATTCGCATCGTAGGTCTTGTCCTCCATCTTCAGGTTGAGCAGCCGGAGAGAGATCTTGTCGCCGGCGGACAGGGTTTGCAGGGTATAATTGACGGATTGACCGCCGATGTCGATCTTCAGCTTGTCCTTCAGGGTATTCGGATCGACGGGATAATTGAAATAAAGGTCGACCTGGGGCAGGGCGCTATGGCTGTTCTCATCCTGCAGGACCCAGGTGATATTGGTATTATCCAGTTTGAGGTCCGGGGTATGGAAGACGAGGTCATCGCCCTTTTTTACTGTGCCGAAAGTGCTATATTGAAGAACGTCTTTTTTGACGGTGGCCTTGAAAGTGGTGGCAGGGGTCAGGGGCGCCGCCGGGGAGAACACCAGTTCATCGGGATGCTCCCAGCGGAAACGGCCGGCGATCTTCGGTTCGAAGCTGACATATTCCGTGGAATCCCAGCGATCGAGCAAAGAATCTTTCACGAGCGCTTTGTCAAAACGAAAGATAAGGTTACCCAATGCAGGCACTTCATCCCTGGCATTGGTGAATTGGAGGCTTACCGCGCTGCGATTGCAGGCAGTAAAAAAAAGCAAGCCGCTGGCTGAGAAAAAGGCAATGGTTATCATTGCCAAAAGGCCGTATTGTATACGCATAAAGAGGTCTGATTGAAGATAGGAGACTAATTTTTTCCAAAAGCGCTGTTAATATACAAAAAGCAATTAAAAAAACCTGTCCGTTCTCTTGCAGGTATGTAAGAAAAGGAGAAATTAGTGTGGAGAAGCTAGGGAGGGTGATTGGAGGGGTTCATGTCAGTGGAAATAATTTCCGACATGAATGTACAGTAGGAAACAACTAGTTTGCAAGAGTATGCATAATAAGAATTTGTTAATTCGCGCATTCGGCCGGCGGCGCCCCTTCCGCTGGTCACGGTTCCTTTTAAAGTCGGGGATCGTGATGGTGGCCCTCTTTCTCCTGTTCCTCGTACTGAACCTGCTTTTCCCCCTGCCCGACCGGATCGAATACTCCACCATCGTGACCGATAGCAAGGGAGAGGTGGTCCATGCTTTTCTCACCAGCGACCAGCAATGGCGTATGAAGACGGAGCTCAGCGAGATCTCTCCCCTGCTCCGCAAGACCATCGTTGAAAAAGAAGACCGGTATTTCTATTATCATCCCGGTGTGAACCCCCTGGCGATCGCCCGCGCCTTCTTTCGCAATATGCTGCACAGGCACCGGACCTCCGGCGCCTCTACCATCACCATGCAGGTGGCACGGTCCCTGGAACCCAAACAACGCAGCTACCTGAACAAGCTGAGAGAAGCTTTCCGGGCGCTGCAGCTGGAATGGAAGTACAGCAAGAACGAGATCCTGCAGCTCTACCTCAACAAAGTGCCTTATGGCGGCAATATCGAAGGGGTGAAATCCGCCTCGATCCTTTACTTTAAAAAGAACCCCGACCACCTGTCGCTGGCGGAGATCACGGCCCTTTCCATCATACCCAACCGCCCTTCCAGCCTCGTCATCGGCCGGAATAACGACCGGATCGTGGAGGAACGCAACCGCTGGCTGAAAATATTCGCGAGGGAAAAAGTATTCAGCGAAAAAGAGATCCAGGATGCGCTGGCCGAACCACTGACCGCCACAAGGGGCGCCGTACCCGGGTTCATCCCTCACCTGTCCTGGCGCCTGAAGCGAAAAGGAGGCGGCGATATCATCCGCACGGCCATCGAACTGAATACCCAGCGGAAGATCGAGAAGCTGGTAAAGGATTATTCCCGCACCCTAAACCTGAAGAATATCCGTAATGCCGCCGTCATCGTCCTGGACAATGCCACCCACCGGGTGGTCAGCTATGTGGGTTCCGCCGATTTCAAAGATACCCTCGATGGAGGGCAGGTGAACGGCGCCGCCGCCATCCGCCAGCCGGGCAGCACATTGAAACCCCTGTTATATGGCCTCTGCATCGATCAGGGCCTGCTGACCCCCCGGATGATGATCACGGACGTGGCCGTGAATTACCAGGGATATGCCCCGGAGAACTATGACCGGAAATTCAATGGTACGGTCACGATGGAATATGCGCTGGAGCATTCTCTGAACATCCCCGCGGTGAAAAGCCTGCATGCGCTGGGCAAGGACCTGCTGATCCAGAAACTGGCGCTGTGCGATTTCCGGCAGGTGAAAATGGACCAGGGAAAGCTGGGCCTGTCGATGATCCTGGGTGGCTGCGGGGCGACCCTGGAAGAGCTGACGGGACTCTATTCGATCTTCGCCTGCGAGGGGCTGTATAACAAACCCGTGTATACGCTGGACGATGCGACGGGCCCGGCAGTTGGAAAGGCCCCCGAAGGCAGGCGGATCCTCAGCCCGGCGGCAGCCTATATGATCAACGAGACCCTATCGAAGGTCAACCGTCCGGATTTCCCCCTGAACTGGGAAAGCACCCTGCATCTCCCTAAGATCGCCTGGAAGACAGGCACCTCTTATGGCCGGCGGGATGCCTGGAGCATCGGGTATAACAAGCGATATACGGTCGGCGTCTGGGTGGGTAATTTTTCGGCCCTCGGCGTACCGGAACTGAGCGGGGCCAATGTCGCCACTCCCCTGCTGTTCACCGTCTTCAATACCATCGCCTATGATGATGACCAGGCCTGGTTCTCCCGGCCGAAGGACTGTGATACGCGGATCGTTTGTCCGGAGACGGGTCTGCCGCCCACGGATCATTGCACCGACCGGGTGACGGATTATTTTATTCCCCTGGTATCGCCTTCCAGGCCCTGTGATAACAGGCAGGAAGTGATCGTCTCGGCGGACGAAAAAATGTCTTATTGCCGGGTCTGTCAGCCGGAAAGCGGGTATAAGAAAAAACTCTATAAAATAATCCCGCCGGAGATGAAGGAATTCCTGGAAGAGCGCCGGATGGCCTACCAGCAGATCCCTCCGCATAATCCTCTCTGCGAGAAAGTTTTCCGGGATGGCGGTCCCGTCATCGTATCCCCTTCCAACAGGAATGAATACCTGATCAGCAAAAAAGATCCCGAGCCTATCCAGCTACGATGCCGCGTCAGCAATGATGTGGGTAAAGTGTATTGGTATATTAACAACAAGTTCTACCGGTCGGCCCCTGCGGCCAGCGCCCAGTTCTTCGTACCGGAACCTGGTCCTGTAAAGATCTCCTGCACGGACGACAAGGGACGCAACCGGGACGTACAGATCAATGTGCGGTATGTGGACCTGTAGGCTATTCCCGGTAAGCTGCGGGCGCTTCCATGTTGTTGAGGCTTCGATTGATCCGCCTGCCGATCTGCCGCCAGCCATCACCCGCACGCCTGAAAAGAAAGGTAAGGTCCGCCCCGCAATTGGGGCCGCAAACGGTATTGCAGTCTATGACGGCATACTGCCCGTCATCCGTGAAGGCAGGCCTGGAGAAAAAAAAGATGTAGCGCTCTTCCATGGGCAGGTGGGTGAACTTCATTTTATGAAGCGCCTTACGCCATTGCCGTCGGGTCAAAGAGGAATCCCTTGCGATCATATTCACGGGATGGAGCACCGAATCCAGTTTCTGCTGGCCTATACAGACCCCTCCCTTCAATTGATCCTGCCGCCAGTAATAAGTTCCCCTCTCTTCATATGCCTTGCGCGCCAGCTCATTCATGACCACGATCGACAAGGGTTCGTCCAGGTGGTATTTCACCCATTCGTCATAGTTGAATTTTGTGAAGAGGCAGGTGTCGGCTACGGCGAACAGGTAATATTTATAAAAGGACCGACCCATGATCTGTGGCAGAACTGCACTGACAAAGGCTTCGTTGGAAGGAAGAAGGACGGTATCGTGAACGGGGATCCCGGAAGCAACCCTTCCTGCGAAAGTGGGCTGACCGGCAGCCAGCAACAGGATGATAAGGTAGTTGCGCATGCTACAATGATCGTAAAAAAAAGGTTAAAAAGTTGGTAAATTGCGTAAAAAGAGGATATGAATAACGACTACCTGGAAAGCGCCAAGAAGACCTTCGAATACTACAAACTGCTCGGTGAAAAAGCCATGGCGCAGGTGCCGGAGGAGAAATTATCCTGGCAATACAGTCCCGAATGCAATAGCATCGCCATGATCGTGCAGCATCTCTGGGGGAATATGCTGTCCCGCTGGACGGATCTCCTCACCTCGGACGGAGAAAAAGAATGGAGGGACCGGGACGCGGAGTTCGAAGGCGGATCGGCCTCCCGAAAGGAAGTTCTGCAAAAATGGGACGAAGGCTGGGCCTGCCTGTATCACGCGCTGGATGCGCTCACCCCGGAGAACCTGGGAAAAACGATTTATATCCGCAATATGGGCCAAACGGTCATAGATGCCATCAACCGCCAACTCGCGCATTACCCCCACCATGTCGGACAGATCATCTTCCTGGCCAAAATGATCTGCGATGAAAAATGGGTCTCCCTTTCTATACCCCGGGACGCCTCGAACACCTATAATGCGGAGCGGTTCGCCAAACCCAAAAGGATCGAGCATTTCGTGGATGACTATAAAAAAGGGACTACTCCGCCCTCAAACTCTTCGTCGGATTAGCCAGCGCCGCCCGGATGGCGCGGAAGCTCACCGTACAGATCGTAATGATCCCGGCCAGGCCTGCGGCAACCGCGAATACCCACCAGGATATAGAAGTGCGGTAGGCAAAGTCCTGCAGCCAGCGGTCCATACCCCACCAGGCGAGCGGAATGGCGATGAGCGCGGCGACCACCACCAGCTTTAGAAAATCTTTGGACAGCAGGTGCACGATGCTGCCTACTCCCGCGCCCAGCACTTTCCGGATACCGATCTCTTTCGTGCGTTGCTCGGCGGCATAGGTGACAAGACCGAACAGTCCCAGGCAGGCGATCAGGATCGCAAATAAGGAGAAGGACATAAATATCTTTCCCGTCCGCTGGTCCGCCTGGTACAGGTGGTTGAAATCATCGTCCATAAAACTGTAAATGAAGGGCTGCCCCGCCATTTTTTCCACGGCATGATACCGGTCCCTGATCTGCGCGATCAGAGAAGAAATATTTTTTGTCCTGATGCGGAAAGACATCGCTCCTCTTTCTTCCCCCAGGTTGAACATGATCGGTGCTATCTTATTGTGAAGGGATCCGGGATGGAAGTCCTTTACGACCCCGATGATGCGATAGCCAACAGCCTTGTTGCTGTCGCCTGTCGGACGATACAGCATCTTATTCAGGGGGTCGTTATAGCCCAGCAGTTGCGCCGCCGTCTCGTTGATCAGCACGGCCGATGAATCCGTCGGTAGCTGCGGAGAAAAATTCCTTCCCTTCGCCATTTGCATCCCCAGGGTGGAAATATAATCCGCATCGATGGACCAAGTGTCCATGATCACGGCTTCCTCGGCTCTCAGCCCCGGATCCTTGAAGACGCCGTTGATATTATGGTCACCGGCATTGGGAAGGTCCCTGGTCATGGTGGCGCTTTGAATGCCGGGAAGTCCGGAGATCTCTTCCTTGAAAGCTTTGGCATGGACCCAGAGGGAATAGGTATTCTGGAGGGTCAGCACCTGCTCGCGGTCATACCCTAACTTCTTGTTCCGGATATAATCCAGCTGGCGATGGATGACGAGCGTTCCCACGATCAGCAGGATGGCCGTCGCAAACTGGAAGACCACCAGGCTGTTGCGGAGCCATCCATTCTTAAAGCCTGCCGTTAATTTCCCTTTTAAGACCTGGATGGGCTGGAACCCCGACAGGTAAAAGGCCGGGTAGCTGCCGGCCAGCAGGCCTACTACCAGGGAGGTCAGCAGCAGGGAAGGGATCATCCACCCTTTCGAGAACAATCCCAGGGAGATCTGCTTGCCCGAGAGTTGATTGAAATAGGGTATCAGCAAAGCCGCCAGGCCGACGGCCAGCAGCAGGGCGATAAAACTGGTGAGCACGGACTCCGCCAGGAATTGCGAGATGAGGTTGCTGCGGAGGGAACCCAATACCTTCCGTATGCCTACTTCCTTCGACCGGCCGGCAGAGCGGGCCGTAGACAGGTTCATGAAATTAACGCAGGCGATCAGCAAAATGAATACGGCGATCACGATAAAGATATAGACATATTGGGCGCTGCCGTTCGTCTCGAATTCATAGGTCAGGTTGGAATAGAGGTGGATCTTTTCCACGGGCATGGTCCTGTATTTGAAATAGCCCCCGTTCTTTGCCAGGTCTTCCAGGCTGGCATGGACCACCGCTTGCAGCTGGGGCGCCAGGTATTTTCTCACCGACTCGTCCAGGTATCCGTCAATACTGCTTTGGGAGGTCCCTTCCCGCACCAGCAGGTAGGTGATATAATTATTGCTAAGCCATTCGGTGCGCCGGCTATCCGGCTCCTCCGACATCGCCTTGATGAAATTAAAATGGAAATGGGATTGCGGCGGCATGTCCTTTATCACCCCTGTGATCTTGTATTGGGTGGTATTCCCCGTGAGCAGGGTCTTACCGAGAGGATCGACGCCGGGGAAATATTTTTTCGCCATGCTCTCCGAAAGGACCATGCTATGCGGCTCCGTCAGGGCCTTGCGGGGGTCGCCGGCGATCATCCGGATGGAGAATACGTCGAAGAGGCTGCTATCGGCCAGGACCGAATGATGTTCCATGATCGTCTCGTTGCCCTTTTTTATCAGCAGGTCGTGCGTATCCATGAAACGTACATATTTCTCTATCCGGGGGTAATCTTTCACCAGGGCGGGGCCCATCGGTGCGGGCACGGTGGCGGAGTGCAGGCCGTTGTTGTTGATCTGCAGATCGGCATTGATACGATAGATCCTATCCGCCTTGTCGTTGTACCGGTCGTAGCTCAGCTCGTCTGTAACGAAGAGGGCTATCAGCAGGCAAACGGCCAGGCCCATCGCCAGTCCGAAGATATTAATGGCTGAAAAGCCCTTGTCTTTCCAGAGGTTCCGGAATGCGACCTTGAAGTAGTTTTTGAGCATATGGCTGATTTGATGGAGATCAGGCTATGACGCAGGGGACGATGGAAAAGTTACAGCCGGGGTCCTATAAAATAAAAGGGTCGCCAATGGCGACCCTCTATGCAATGAAAGAAGTCCGCGGCGCCTATGGCTGCGGCTTCCAGGTATTATTATTCCTGTTCGCGTCCGGCAGGCGCTGGTCGGGATCGATGGTCACTTCCGCAAGACTGTCGGTGGTAAGGTACTGGAATTTAAAGCTGGCGCCATGCTGCCATACTTCGACAGGCAGTTGGAGGCGACGGGTCGTACCACCGGCTTCTTTCACTTCCAGCGTAACGGGCATCGGCATCTTCTCCCTGCACTCGATGGTGATGATAGCGCCTTTTCCGGGTTTGCCTCCCAGGTATTCTACATTCCCCACGGCCAGGTCGATCTTCCAGTTGTTGAGGAACCAGCCTCTCCAGAACCAATCCAGGTTCTCGCCGGCGGCGTTCTCCATGGCATGGAAAAAATCCCAGGGAGTGGGATGCTTGAAGGCCCATTGGTGGACATAGTAACGGAAGGCATAATCGAATACGGCCTTGCCCAGCACTTCTTCCCGCAGCAGCTCCAGGCCCATACCAGGCTTGGCATAGGCGGCTACGCCCAGGTTACGGCCCTGCGTCACATCGGGGATCGTCATGATGCCGTCGAATTCCGGGCGGAACATCGCCGCCAGGCGGGTGCGGCTCTTGACAGGACGGAAGTATTCGCCGTTGTTGAAGGCGCTATCCGCCACCGTATTGATATAGGTATTAAACCCTTCGTCCATCCAGGGGTATTTGCGTTCGTTGCTGCCCACGATCATGGGGAACCAGTTGTGGCCGAACTCATGGCTCGTCACGCCCCATAATCCACCCTTCCTTGCACGGAAGCCGCAGAAGACAATGCCGGGATATTCCATCCCGTTCACGATCCCGGCGACATTGGTGGCGACGGGATAGCTGAACTCATAGAGGTATTTGGAGTAGAATTCAATGGCGCCCTTGACATATTCCGTGGCGCGGCCCCAGGCGGAGTCACCGGCGCTCTCCACCGGGTAGATGGATTGGGCCAGGGATTTTTTACCGCTGGGCAGGTTGATGCGGGCGGCATCCCAGATGAATCCTTTGGACGAGGCCCAGGCGACATCCCGGGTATTGATACAGCGGAATTTCCAGGTCAGGCGTCCCTTGGGGCGGCTGGCCGGGTCGGTGACCTCCTGTTCGGAACGGATGGCGACGGTCTTTTCGCTGGTCTTCGCCGCCTGCCATCTTTTCAGCTGTTCGGCCGTCAGCACTTCCGTTGGATTGAGTAATTCCCCCGAGCCGGCAATGATCTGCTCCGCTGGGGCATTGATGCTATATTCGATATTACCATATTCCAGGTAGAACTCTCCCTGTCCCAGGTAAGGAAGGGTATTCCATCCCAGCACGTTGTCGTATACGCACATGCGGGGATACCATTGGGCCACGGTGTATACCCAGCCATTCTTTGTATTCAGGCGCCCGGTACGGTCGGTGCCGTATTCCGGTATTTTAAAGGAATAAGCGATCCGGATCTTCAGCACGCCGCCACTGCCCTTCAGGTCGGCAGGGAGCTGGATCTGCATACGCGTATCGGATACCCGGTATTTAGCTTCCGTCGCCTTGCCCGTGGCGGCATCGAGGATCTCCACGGATTTCAGCTGGTAGCCTCCGTCAAAAGCGCCCTGGTTGGCCCAGCGGCCTCCCCCGATCTCGGTGATGGCGATGGCGCGGGACTGCTGGTTGTAGATATTCTGATCCAACTGCAGCCATACGAAGGGCAGATTGCGGGGGCTGTTGTTCTTATAGGTGATAGTAACGGAGCCGGTGAGGGACTGCTCAACGTCGTCCAGGCGCGTGTCGATCTTATAGTCTGCGCTGTTCTGCCAGTATTTCGGACCGGGGCCGCCGTCGGCCGCGCGGGTCTCGTCACCATAGGCGGGATAGAGGAAGGGGCCAAAGGCCTCGTGCTGATCGAAGGGTGAAACGGCGGCGGCAGGGGCCGGAGCCGGAGGATTGGTCGATTGTGCCAGGGACGCCTGCTGAAGGAGCAGGATACCCGCGGCGATTAAGAACCCGGTTAACTTTCTCATTTATATGTGTGATTTTATAAGCGATAAAGATAGGGGAAAGGCAATAAACATTATTTTTACCACCTAATTTTTCATCTATGCAGGCTTGGAAAGAATACCAGGAAAAGAATAAGGACCGGTTTCTGAATGAATTGATGGACCTGCTGCGCATCCCTTCGGTGAGCGCACGCAGCGAACACAAAGAGGATATGAAGCAATGCGCGGAAGCCGTGAAGGCCCGCCTGCTGGCCGCTGGTGCGGATAAGGCGGAGATCTATCCCACGGAAGGGCATCCCGTCGTCTACGGCGAAAAGATCACCGATCCGTCCAAACCTACCGTGCTCGTCTACGGTCATTACGACGTGCAGCCCCCCGACCCCCTGGAGTTATGGGACAGCGGGCCCTTCGATCCCGTCATCCGGGACGGTAAGATCTACGCCCGGGGCTCGGCCGATGACAAGGGACAATTCTATATGCATGTGAAAGCCCTGGAGATCATGGTCAGCACGAAGTCCCTGCCGACCAATATAAAATTCATCATCGAAGGAGAGGAAGAGATCGGAAGCCCTAACCTGGGTAAGTTCGTCGCCTCCCATAAAGACCTGCTGAAGACGGACGTCATCCTCATCAGCGATACGGCGATGATCAGCCTCGAAACGCCTTCGCTGGATACGGGCGTCAGGGGCCTTTCTTATATCGAAGTGGAAGTGACGGGTCCCAACCGTGACCTGCACAGCGGGATCTATGGCGGCGCCGTCGCCAATCCCATCACCATCCTCTCGCAGATGATCGCCTCCTGCCACGATGCCAACAATCATATCACCATCCCCGGCTTCTATGACGATGTGGTGGAAGCCACTCCCGCGGAAAGGCAGCTGATGGCGGATGCGCCCTACAATGAGACGGAATACAAGAAGGACCTGGGCGTCACGGCGCTCTGGGGTGAAAAAGGATATACCACCAACGAGCGGACGGGTATCCGCCCCACGATCGAGGTCAATGGTATCTGGGGCGGCTATACGGGAGAAGGCGCCAAGACGGTGCTACCCTCGAAGGCCACCGCCAAGATCTCCGCAAGGCTCGTCCCCAACCAATCGTCTGCAAAAATAACAGAGAAATTACTGAACTATTTCCGCAGCATCGCGCCTGCGGGCATCACCGTCAAGGCGGAAGAGCATCATGGCGGGGAACCCTATATGACACCCATCGATTCGAAAGCTTACAAGGCGGCGGCAAAGGCCATCGAAGCCGTCTTCGGCAAAGCGCCCATCCCGCAACGGGGTGGCGGCAGCATTCCCATCTGCGCCCTGTTCGAGAAAGAGCTGGGAGTGAAGATCGTATTCATGGGATTCGGACTGGACAGCGACAATTTGCATTCACCGAATGAGAAGTTCGGGCTGGTGAATTTTTATAAGGGCATCGAGACGATCCCTTATTTTCATCAGTATTTTGCGGAATAGAGCATATCTCCAGCGTCCGGCGTAGATCATAAGGAGCTTATCGTGGATTCTGAGGGACCCCGCTCATCCGAATCTCATCATCCGGGATCGGCCAGGCATAACGAGGATCATTGGGCGGCAGCGTGTAGAGCTGACCGTTGACTATCCTTGTCAGGACGCGGGCAAATCGGGGGTCCTGGTTCAGCCGCCGCAGGTCGGCCCAGCGCAGGTCACGAAACAGCGTTTCCTTCCTTCTTTCCTCCAGGATCAACCGAAGGGCCTCCTCCGGGGTAAGGGCCGAATAGGGCACGAAACTACCCGTTTTCCATCGCTTGATCAGTAAAGCATTGAGATCTTCCAGCGCTTTATCCTTGTCACCGGCCCTGGCATTGCATTCAGCCCTGATCAGGTAAAGCTCATCTAAAGCCGGTCCACCGGACAGGTAGGAAAGACCGGTATATTGTCCTTTAAAACTGGGACTGCCCGTGGTCTGATTGATACGAAAGAACAGGTATTTCCGTAGATCATTCACGTCATAGGACCGATATAAGCTGCTGTCGATGATCGAACCGGATGCATACTGCGCCGCGTAAGCCTGCTGAGAGCAGTTAAGTAACACTTCTACATTCAGGGACAGGGAAAAAGGGCGTGTTGAATTTATATCGAACGCGTTATAATCCATCAGCCGGTCATACAAGGCCAGAGAAGAGTCAACATACTTCTTTGCTCCTTCATAATCCTGCATAGTCAGGCAAACCCGGGCAAGAAGCGCATAGGCAGCGGCAGCGGAAGGCCGGTTCCTTTTAACGGGGTCCGGGAGAGAGGGTAATAAGCTAACGGCCTGCCGGGCATCCGACAGGATCTGCCGGTAGACTTCGCTCACCGTCGCCCGGCCGGGATTGCTTTTCGGGTCGGAATTCAGGCGCAGGATGACCCCCAGATCCTTTGCCGCAGAAGCGGGACGAAAAGGTTCCCCAAAAGCCTCTTCGAGTGCGTAGAAGAAAAAGGCCCTGAAAAATAAGGCCCCTCCCTTCACCATCCGGTATTTCACGGAATCGTCCACCGGCACTTGCGGCAATCTCTCCAGCACCGCATTGACAATATAAATGGCTTTATACGAATTATTCCATCCCGGGACGGATTGTCCTTCATAGGGATTGGCTGCCCAGATATAGGCATTCCGGGCGATAATGTCCGCCGTCTGCCAGGCGGTGCCGGAAAGATAATAGTCGTCCGATCCCAGTTGAGACATACCGGGCGTGCTGTTCGTCGTTACCTGGTCGTTGTCCTCCATACTGAGCAGATCGTCTATTGTCCGCGTCACCTGCAGGTTACTGTCAGGTATCTCATTGAGATGTTTTTTGCAGGAGCATAACAAACTGCAAAAAAAGAAAGCAAAGAATATTCTATTGTTCATACGTTACGTTTAAAAGTCAAGGTGAAGATTGAGGCCGAAATTGGCCCTTGCAGGATAAGACAGGACATCGGAGGCATCGGGATCGATATGGAATTTATTCGCCCTCCAGAGTATCCCCGGGTTGGTCACCGAAGCGGAGATCCTTATATGCTTTATGCGCCGGATAAGGTGGCTGCTGCTATCGGAGGGGGAAATATCATAGGCCAGCTGTACATCCCGGAGGCGTATATGGTCGCCCCTGATGACCAACGCATCCGAATATTGATAGAAAAGATCACGGGTGGGATCATTCAGGGCCGGGAGGCCGGGGATACTGGTAAACTTCTCGTCACCCGGGGTTTTCCAGCGCCGGTCATAGTCCTGGTTTCCCGGATCGGCTGCATAGAGCATGGCATTGTAGTTCACGGAAGAACGCCTTAAAAAATAGCCCGCTTTGAAAATGATCAGGGCCGAAAAAGAAAACTTCTTCCAATGAAGACCAGGCCGGACGCTGCCGAAGAGGGGAGGTTGAGCAGGCCCCCTGTATCGGATCCCATCCAGCGTAGTAGCATTCAGGATAGAAGAATACTCCTTACCCGGCCGGCCGGCCAGGTAACCCAACGGATCGCCGCTATTATCCAGGCCTGCCCAACGATAGCTGAATAAGCCGGAGACAGAACGGCCCACCACCGGCTGCGTACCCTGCACATAGCCAAGCGCATTTTCCGGTAGAACCTGGTACTCCGTGACATGGTCTGTAACATAATTAAAAATGAAATTTACATCCCATTTCAGGTCTTTCCGGCCTTTCTGGTCATGCATGATATTCAGTGCGAGTTCCACTCCTTCCGAGCGTATACCTGCCGAATTACCCATAGGGAACGAAACACCGGTGGAAGGAGACAACGACATGACCCCTATAAGATCCGTCGCCCTCTTGCGGAAATATTCCAGGCTGGCCGTAAAATTCTTTTTCTTGCTGGCAAGGTCAAGGCCGATGTTCCATATGGCGCTTTTTTCCCAGCTCAGATTTGGATTGGCTGGGTTGGCTACACCCGTTTGCGGCGATCCATATGCATTATTCCCCAATGACTGAATGACGAGTAATGCATTACCTCCGCCCGCATTCCCGTTGAGGCCCCAGCTGGTTTTCAATCGTAGCAAGGAAAGAAGTGAAGAACGATAAAAAGGCTCTTTGCTGATCTCCCAGGTGGCCCCCATTGATCCGAAAGGCGCCCATTTTTTGTTTGTCTCCACCCCCACGATATTAGTAGCATCCTTACGGGCGCTCAGGTAGACGCAATATTTATCTTTGTAGATATAGGACAAACTGGAAAAAGAAGAAAGGAAAAAGTCGAGGAATGTTTGCGAAGGCTGGCCGGAAGGGATCTGCTGGGGCTCGCCGGTAATATAGGTTGGGAAAAGAGTCTGCTGATCGACAGGAATACCATCCTTATGTCCTTTGTCTACTCCATAGACAAAGTGGCTATACCAGGAAGCCCGGCTATCAAGGACCTCTCCGCCGATAAAGAAATTCCAGCGATGGCAGCTATCTTTAGAGGCCCTTTCATAATTAGCCTGCAAGCGGTAGTTATATGTCGAATAACCCGAATCCGATCGAAGCTGTATACCGCCTTGCGGTATCGGATAAATAATATTCTGCCCGTTGACCCGGGAGAAAAGATTGACCAGGTTGCGGGTGAAATAACTACGGGCATCATGCAGGTTATTCTTTTTAAGACCGCCTTTTACATACTGGGAAGTCAGTTCAACGCTAAATGCTTTTGTAAAACGGTATTTAAGCGCCAGCTGCAGGCGCAGGTCATACGATAAATTACGGTTACGGGTGAGTCCCAGTTCATCCAGGGGCCGATAGCCCCAATCTGATTTATACCCGCCGCCGGCAGTATCGGTATAGTTTTTTCTATACAGGAGATCCACAGTTGCCGGCCGGCCTTCCGCATCCACCAGCGCAGCATAAGGGTAGGGAGCAAGCGGCATACCGGGGTCCTTGTCCTGATCGAGGTTCCCTGCGGCGTTAAGCGCGACGGAAAGATCCAGTTTGTCATAATGCCAGGTATGGATACCATCCAAGGTAAATCGCTCATGATTTTCGCCCTGCCGGGCGAGCAGGTCCCTGCTAAAGCCGGCAGAAAAATAATATCGCCGGGTAGTATCGGCCGCTCCCGTGAAACTCACGTGGTATTGTTGGCTGATGAGCGCGCGATAAACATATTTCAACAGATCCCGGCGGGTATCATGACGGCTGATACTATCGATCAGGGCGCCGGCGGTAAGGGAAGCGATCTTTCCGTTGCGCAGATCGCTCAGGACCTCTACTACAGGGGTCGTGGCAAGATAGGCGGGATCAGAAAGCAGGTTGTCATAATACCCTTTGGAGAACATGGTGCTTTCGTAACCGGCATAGGATCTGGGATCCAGTTGGGGGTGGGAAAAAAGATCGGGCTTACGGGATATAATAATGCCGGAGGTAAAAGACCACCGCGGAGCGCTCTTATAGTTTCCCTTCCTGGTCGTGATGACGATCACACCGTTGGCTGCATGCGCGCCCCATACAGAAGCCGCTACTGCATCTTTCAGGACAGTCACGTTTTCAATATCCAAAGGATTAATATTGCGAGGATCGCCAGCGTATATGAAATTATCCACAACGATCAACAGGGACCGGTTGGAAAAAAAAGTACCGATCCCACGAATGGATATACCCAAAGGATTACGGGCGCCACGGTCGAAGAGGACACCGCTGAAAAGGCCCTGAATATGGTCCAGCATATACTGATCATGGCTGCGTTGCACCATGCTGTCCGTCAGGTGAGGAGAAGAGCCGGGATTGAGCTTGCTCTTATGGTCCTCGTATCCGGATTTACTTTCTACAATAACAGGATCCAGATCCTGAGCCTTTACAGGAACGCGAATCTTAAGGTATGCGCTGTCTTTCAAAAGGACCTCCAAATGATCGTCATTGGAGGCAGTAAAGACCAGGACATTGGATTTTCGAAGGTTGGGAAAAGAAAATCTTCCGTTGCTATCGGTTGTCCCGATGGCCTTTCCTTCTTTAACAGCCACCTGTACACAGCCCAAGGGCTCGCCCTGTTCATTTGTGACAATGCCGTTAACTCTTAGCGGAGGGGCATCGATGATAATGATGGCCTTTTGGTGTTTTTTAATCTTAAAATTCAATGGCACCGTGGACAAAACAGAGTCCATCAATTGCTCGAGATTCATATCTTTATCCTGGTGAAAACTGATCCTTTTATCGATATATTTCCTGTTGTCATAAAAAGAGTACCCTGTTTTCCGCTCGATGTCATTAAAAATGCTATCAAGGCGGCAATTTCTATAATTAAAAAGGGTTTTTATATATACGTGCAGATCCGGGTCGTCCGAATGAAGTCGATCTGAAACTGTCGATTGTCCGAAAAGGGATTGAGAGCCCAGGTGCATGCAGGCAAACAAGCCCATCCATCTGATAAAACTTACCATGACGCAGAAAAATTTTGGTGGAAGGATCGCGTTCCGGGATAAGCGATTAATGGTCAATGGTAATTGATCAGCGTGTTACAAAGATCGTATCAGGTGTAGTCCGAAAATGTGCCTGGCCATTTTCATTCAGGTTGTCGAGCACAGTCTTCAGGGAGCTATTTTTTGATATTCTGAAATGAAAAGGAACAGTAATAGAATCTTTAATAACGAATGGCCTATTATACCAGCGCTCTAATTGTCGTGTCACTTCTTTTAAAGAGACGCTGTCAAAAGTTATAAAGTCTTTACGCCAGGCAGTAAGGTAAGCGAGGTCAGCTTGCCGCATAGCTTCCTGTATGCCTGCACTGCTGACAGATAAGGAATATTGCTGGCCAGGGCTCAACTCCCGGTCATATTTCCCGCATAGGACCCTTACTACGCCACTTTCCAAAATCGTTCTCACCTGCGGCTCATCCTGGTAGGCCATTACATTAAAAGAGGTTCCCAAAGCCATTACCGTCACCGGGGAAGAGAATTTCTGCCCGTAAGGGGACTTTATAAAAGGTCTGTTGATCTTTACATAAAAGGGGATTGGCCTTCCAGAAAAATGTTTGACGATATCAAAATAGGCATGCCCTTCGAGTTTCACCTCCCTTTCCGTATCATTGAAACGAGTAGGAAATTGCAGCGAGCTAGTCGCATCAAGGGTCACCTTGCTATTATCGGGTAGTCGTAAACAAAATTTATGACCGGATGAGGTCTGCACCAGAACGGAATGGGATTCCGAAGGTCCGTCACCCTTCCTGTAAACGATCTGGTCATTGACCATATAAAGTTCTGTACTACCCTCCTTGTCAATCAGGCCTTCGTGAATACTATCCAGGTTGACAGCTGCATGACCTTCCAGGGTAAGGTAGGTCCCTGATTTATCCGCAGAAAGATGACCCATAGAATGCCCGGGGCGGGCCGGCTTCTGCCGGTAAGTGGTGATGTCTGCAGTCCGTTGATCGGTCCGACTGAATATACTTTTATATATTGAGACGGCTGCCAGGAGCGACAGAAAGAGGGCCGCTAAAGCCAAGGCATAACGCCGGCCAGCTGCCCCGGGCTTTCCAGGGAGATAATGAGCTATCCAATTCAATAAATGCCTTTGGGATTTTAGAGGCGGGACCACGACTTCATTTGCCAGGGATGGTATTCTTTCGAGCAACCTGTTCCAGACAGCAGGTTGGTCTATCTCATGGTATTGCTTTATTTGAGAACGGAGCGATTCCACATCTTCGAATGAGTCCATCAATTTCCGATGCCGGTCCGAACGACCCAGCCATTCATCCAGTTGTTCACGGCCACTGGCATCAAGTTCGCCGTTCAGGTGTTTGATAATCAAGGTGACAATATCGGATAATTGCTGTCCCATTATTGTATTTATTGAAGGACTTATTTGTTTCTATATTATTAATACGCCGCAGCGGGAAATTCCTTTAGAAATTCTTTTACTCATTTTTTAAAAAGATCGAATAAAAACAAGAATAAAAGCAAAAAACCTAAGCCTTTCCTTATTACCATGTTCCTTATCTTCTTCGTCAGGTTGGATTTATGAGCATCAACGGCACTTATGCTGATATCTAATTCCTTAGCTACTTCCTTAGTCGTTTTTTCATCCCGATAGAGAAGGTGAAAGACCTGTTTTTCCCTGTCCGTCAAATCAGATAAATCCTTAATAATCTCTTTTATTACTTCCGCTCCGGTCCTTTCCGGGTCTTCTCCCATACTTACATTTTGTGATAAATATTGAATTTCCTCCTTCCTTTTCTTTATATTTATTTCCTTTCGAAGATGGCTGATTGTGGTATTTTTGGCAACCAGGAACAGCCAATTCTTAATATTCTTCTCATCCTCGAATTCTTCTCTTTTTTTATATAGTTTAAGAAAAATACCCAATGCGATATCTTCTCCCACCTCTGTGTGCTTTGTTATACGCTGGATGTAATTAATAACAGGCTTGCAATATTTCTCGAAAATATATTCGAACTGTTCTCCATCCCCGAGCTGAAATTTTGTTATATCGAATTGAAATTTTTCCCATTGGTTTTCGTTCATAAAATTCTTTTGATTGGTGCCATCACAGTCTAATATGAATATGCATCTCCTGACAACAAGGTTTTACCCCTCCTGCCGCAAAGCAAGGAATAGAATAGTGCAGAAATAAGGTTTGATGGAAAATGGATGCCGTGTATGAACGGCGATAGATAGGTTCATATCTTAGACGCACAAAACGCAAAATCCTTTAGTTTTTAACAACAAATTTTTAGAAAAAAATATTTAACCAAAGCCCGCACCGGCCGTCATTCTCTACCGTTTGGTAAGTGTTACCGCTTACGATCGGGATTAGTTATCCTAAATACTTCCACTTTGCCTTTACCTCCATGTTAATTTTACACATCGAAGGTGTAAACCTTGATTCTATTCACCATTAAACATTTATTTATGAAAAAGATCAATTGGAGGCTGATTGCAGTCTTCCTCATCGCCATTTCCGTGGCTTTCACCACCCGGAAGAACATTCCGACAGACATGCATCACTATTCTTTCCTGTACACCGATATGACCCAGCAGAAGTATTATGTCTACAGGGACCTTACTGCCATGGGCTGGGTGCAGGGCGACCAGTACGACTGTAACAATATTTCCTATATCTGCACCCTGATCGCTAATCCCATAAAACTTCACCACGACCTTAGCGGCAGTTATTTCCTGGCTTCCGATGTTCCAACGTCCGGCATTAATTGGGGGGGTATCTTTATCCTGATGCCAGAATGATCTTTGCCGGGTGCGCCGTCCCTGTCACCTATCCGGCAGCGCACCCGGCTTTATTTTAAGCATTTTTGCAGATGGAAGCAAAAATCTATTTTTGCACTTTCTGAATTTTATGCCTGAAAAAGAAAAATTACGCCTCGATAAATATCTCTGGTCGATCCGCCTGTTCAAGACGCGGTCGCAGGCGGCGGATGCCTGCGACAAGGGCAGGGTGAAGTTCAACGGAGACGCAGCCAAGGCAGCCAGGACAGTCGTCATAGGAGACGAATACGAGGTGAAGACGGAGATCAAACGCTGGCGGATCAAGGTGGCGGGATTACTGGACCACCGCTTACAATATTCGGAAGCGATCAACTACTATATCGATATCACGCCGGCCGAAGAGATCGAAAGGCTGCAATACCAGGCCGCCAGCTTCAACACCGGCAAACGCCAGAGCAAGATCGGCCGTCCTACCAAGAAAGAAAGAAGGGACATCGAAGGGTTCATGGGGGAAGAGGAATAACCAGGCAGGACCTGGCCCGCCGCGCGCCTGCGGCTCAAAAGAACCACCTGTCATCCTATAAGCTCTTGTAAGTGTTACCCTTTACCCCGCCCATTAGTTATCCTAAATATTTACCCTTGCCTTCCCCTCCGTGTTAGTTTTACACAGTACAAGTGTAAACCTTGATTTTATGAAAAAGGGCAAGTTCGTGGAATTCATTTCTGCCTTGCTGATCTTTCTCTTCCTCTATGCAGCTTTCAGCAAGCTCTTTAACAGGGAAGAACTGCATAGCGATATGTACAACCA
>Ga0307517_10003237_pt1 | contig 25516 bp, 21 predicted proteins | sample 23_EM_MG_FD_194515 | JGI IMG/M metagenome (GOLD analysis project Ga0307517, IMG submission 194515) | Populus trichocarpa ectomycorrhiza microbial communities from riparian zone in the Pacific Northwest, United States - 23_EM | ecosystem: Host-associated > Plants > Roots > Unclassified | place... | reverse complement strand
CGTCGACAAACTGGCGGGCGTGAAGCCGCTGTCGACGGCCGAGCGGCGCGCGATCCAGAACTTCCTGGGCAGCGCCGTCGACCTCGACGACGTCGTGGCCCGCACGGTGCGGCTGCTCGCGCAGCTGACCCGGCAGGTCGCGGTGGTGCAGTATCCGTCCCTCACCCGCTCCACGGTCCGCCATGTCGAGCTGCTGGCGCTGGCCCCGGCCCGGATCATGCTCGTACTGATCACGGACACCGGGCGGGTCGAACAGCGGCTGGTGGACTGCCCGGCGCCGGTCGGCGAGACCGTGCTGGCGGATCTGCGGGCGCGGCTGAACAGCCGGGTGGTGGGACGGCGGTTCTCGGACGTTCCGCCGCTGGTGACGGATCTGCCGGAGAGCTTCGACCGCGACGACCGGCCGGCCGTCTCGCTGGTCCTGGCGACCTTGCTGGAGACGCTGGTCGAGGAGACCGAGGAGCGCGTCATGCTCGGCGGCACCGCGAATCTGACACGCTTCAATCACGATTTCCCCCTGACCATTCGTCCCGTCCTCGAGGCGCTGGAGGAGCAGATGGTGCTTCTCAAGCTGCTCGGCGAGGCCAAGGATTCAGGCATGGGCATGACGGTGCGAATCGGTCATGAGAACTTCCACGAGGGCCTCAACTCCACATCCGTGGTCGCGGTCGGCTACGGTTCGGGCGACGAGGCGGTCGCAAAACTCGGCGTGGTCGGACCGACCCGCATGGACTACCCCGGAACGATGGGAGCGGTACGCGCAGTGGCACGTTACGTCGGACAGATCCTGGCGGAGTCGTAAGTGGCGACGGACTACTACGCCGTCCTGGGCGTACGGCGAGACGCGGGCCCGGACGAGATCAAGAAGGCGTTCCGACGCCTGGCGCGCGAGCTTCACCCGGATGTGAATCCGGATCCGAAGACCCAGGAGCGGTTCAAGGAGATCAACGCCGCCTACGAGGTGCTCTCGGACCCGCAGAAGAAGCAGGTCTACGACCTCGGCGGCGACCCGCTGTCCGCGGCCGGAGGCGGCGGTGGCGCTGGTGGCTTCGGCGCGGGCTTCGGCAACTTCAGCGACATCATGGACGCGTTCTTCGGGCAGCAGTCGCAGCGCGGCCCGCGCTCGCGCACCCGGCGCGGCCAGGACGCCATGATCCGGCTGGAGATCGAGCTCGACGAGGCGGCCTTCGGCACGACGAAGGACATCCAGGTCGACACGGCCGTCACCTGCGGCACCTGCGCGGGCGAGGGCGCCGCCCCCGGCACCGCCGCGCAGACCTGTGACATGTGCCGCGGCCGTGGCGAGGTCTCCCAGGTCACCCGCTCCTTCCTCGGCCAGGTCATGACCTCCCGGCCCTGCCCCCAGTGCCAGGGCTTCGGCACCGTCGTCCCGACCCCCTGCCCCGAGTGCGCGGGCGACGGCCGGGTCCGGTCCCGCCGCACCCTCACGGTCAAGATCCCGGCCGGCGTCGACAACGGGACCAGGATCCAGCTCGCGGGCGAGGGCGAGGTCGGCCCCGGCGGCGGCCCCGCCGGCGACCTGTACGTCGAGATCCGCGAGCTGCCGCACCCCGTCTTCCAGCGGCGCGGCGACGACCTGCACTGCACGGTCACCCTCCCGATGACAGCGGCCTCCCTGGGCACCAAGTGCCCGCTGGAGACCCTGGACGGGCTGGAGGAGGTCGACATCCGGCCCGGCACCCAGTCCGGCCAGTCGATCCCGCTGCACCAGCGAGGCATCACCCACCTGCGAGGCGGCGGGCGCGGGGACCTCATCGTGCACGTCGAGGTGCTCACGCCGAGCAAGCTCGACCCCGACCAGGAGGAGCTGTTGCGGCGGCTCGCGAAGCTGCGAGGCGAGGAGCGGCCGCTCGGTCAGTTTCAGCCCGGGCAGCAGGGACTCTTCTCACGGCTGAAGGACGCCTTCAACGGGCGCTGAGCGGTTTTCGCGGCCGGTCGGGGCCACCCGACCGGCCGGTGCGAGCCCCGGACAAGGTCATGAAACGATGGCCTCATGGCTACGCTGAACGACCTCCTCGCGTACCCCGTCGTCCAGGCCCCCATGGCCGGCGGCGGGTCGACGCCGCGCCTCGCCGCCGCTGTCAGCGAGGCCGGCGGCCTCGGCTTCCTCGCCGCCGGGTACAAGACGCCCGAGGCGATGTACGAGGAGATCAAGCAGGTCCGCAGCCTCACCGCGAACCCCTTCGGCATGAACCTCTTCATGCCCCAGCTCATCACCGCCGATCCCGCCGCCGTCGAGGTCTACGCCGAGCAGCTGGCCGGCGAGGCCACCTGGTACAAAACCCCGCTCGGCGATCCGGACTCCGGCAACGACGACGCGTACGAGGCCAAGATCTCGGTCCTGCTCGACAACCCCGTACCGGTGGTCAGCTTCACCTTCGGCTGCCCGGACCGGGACACGCTGGACGCCCTCGCGCGCGCCGGCACCTTCACGGTCGTCACCGTCACCTCCACCGCCGAAGCGCTCGCCGCGCAGCGCGCCGGTGCCGATGCCGTCTGCGTCCAGGGCATAGAGGCCGGCGGCCACCAGGGCACCCACCGCGACGACGCCGAGCTGGACTGCGCGGGCGTCGGCCTGCTCGCCCTCGTCCCCCAGGTCCGCGACGCCGTGCGGCTCCCGGTCATCGCCGCCGGCGGCCTCATGCGCGGCGACCAGATCGCCTCCGTCCTCGCAGTCGGCGCCGACGCCGCCCAGCTCGGCACCGCCTTCCTCGTCTGCCCCGAGTCCGGCGCCAACGCCCTCCACAAGCGCGCCATCACCGACCCCGTCTTCACCCACACCGAGCTCACCCGCGCCTTCTCCGGCCGCCCCGCCCGCGGCCTCGTCAACCGCTTCATGCGCGAGCACGGCCCGTACGCCCCCGCCGCCTACCCCCAGGTCCACCACCTCACCTCGCCCCTGCGCAAGGCCGCCGCCGCGGCCGGCGACCCCCAGGCCATGGCCCTGTGGGCCGGCCAGGGCCACCGCCTCGCCCGGAGCGTCGCGGCGGGCGAGCTCGTCGCCCTGCTGGCCACCGAGCTCGACGCCGCCCGTGAGGCGATGGCTGCCGGGAGCGCGTCATGACCGCCCCCGTCTTCATCGTCGAGCCGGGCGCTCTTACGGGCCTTACGGGCGACCGCGTCGACCGCATCGTCCTGTCCGGCGCCGAGGGCCGCCACGCCGTCTCCGTACGCCGCCTGCGCGTCGGCGAGGACATCGTCCTCACCGACGGCACCGGTACGGGGGCCTACGGCACGGTGGCCGCGGTAGAGGGCAAGGACCACCTCGAAGTCGCCGTAACCGCCTTGCGCAGCGAGCCCGCGCCCCGCCCCCGCATCACCGTCGTCCAGGCCCTCCCGAAGGGCGACCGCGGCGAGCTGGCGGTCGAGACCATGACCGAGACCGGCGTGGACGCCATCGTGCCCTGGGCGGCGGTCCGTTGCGTCACCCAGTGGCGGGCCGAACGCGGTGCCAAGGCCCTCGCCAAGTGGCGCTCCACGGCCCGCGAGGCCGCCAAGCAGTCCCGCCGGCTCCGGTTCCCCGACGTGGACGAGCTGATGACCACCCGCCAGGTCGCCGCGCTGCTCGCGGGCGCCGCCTTCGCCGCCGTGCTCCACGAAGAGGGCTCCGAGCCGCTGGCCTCCGCCGCCCTCCCGGCCGACGGCGACATCGTGCTCGTCGTCGGCCCGGAGGGCGGGGTCGCCCCGGAGGAGCTGGACGCCTTCGCGGCGGCCGGCGCCAAGCCGTACCGGCTGGGGGCCAGCGTGCTGCGTACCTCCACGGCGGGCGTGGCGGCCACGGCGCTGCTGCTGGGGCGGACCGGGCGCTGGGGTTAGTCCCGGCTGGTCCCGGGCGGCGTGTACTCGTAGATCTTTCGGTCGGGGATGCGCTCGTTTGGGGGATTTGCTCTGACTCAGCGTAAGTTCCCGTTCAGGCGCCCACGAGCGGGGTCGGCCACCTGGATGACGCGCTGGGCCCGACGGGTGACTAATGTGACGGCGTGACGCAGCCTTCGCACCCCGCGTATCTCCGTTTTCCGCACCTCCACGGTGACCTGATCACCTTCACGGCCGAGGACGACATCTGGGCGGCCCCCCTGGACGGCGGCGGCCGTGCATGGCGGGTCAGCGCGGACAACGTGCCCGTCGACCATCCCCGGATCTCGCCGGACGGGGAGTGGATCGCGTGGACGTCGACCCGCGACGGGGCGCCGGAGGCGCATGTCGCGCCGGTGGACGGCGGGGCGTCGAAGCGGCTGACGTACTGGGGGAGTTGGAAGACCTCGGTGCGCGGCTGGACGGCCGGTGGGGAGGTCGTGGCGGTCAGCACCCACGGGCAGGCGAGCCTGCGGCGGAGCTGGGCGCGGGCGGTGCCGCTGGACGGCGGACCGGGACGGGTGCTGCCGTACGGGCCGGTTGGAGCGGTGGCGTACGGGCCGGGGGACCAGGTGGTGCTGCTGTCGGCGGGGATGAACCGCGAGGCGGCGTGGTGGAAGCGGTACCGGGGCGGGACGGCCGGGAAGCTGTGGATCGACCGTGACGGCGGCGGCGAGTTCGAGCGGCTCCACGAGGGGCTCGGCGGCAACATCGAGTACCCGGTGTGGGTGGGGGAGCGGATCGCCTTCCTGTCCGACCACGAGGGCGTGGGGGCCCTGTACTCCAGCCTGGCCGACGGGACGGATCTGCGGCGGCACACGCCCGTGGACGGCTTCTACGCCCGCCATGCCGCCACCGACGGCGCCCGGGTGATCTACGCGTCCGCCGGCGAGCTGTGGATCCTGGACGACCTGGAGGGCGCCGAGCCGCGCCGCGTGGCCGTGCGCCTGGGCGGGCAGCGTACGGATCTGCAGCCGCACCCGGTCCGGGCGGCGCACTACCTCGGCGGGGCGCGCCCGGACCACACGGGGCGGGGCAGCGCGGTGGAGGTGCGCGGGACGACGCACTGGGTGACGCATCGCGGCGGCCCGGCGCGGGCGCTGTCGGCCGAGCCGGGGGTGCGCACCAGGCTGCCGAGGGTGTTCGGGGGCGAGGGCGACCAGCAGGTGGTCCGGGTGACGGACGCGGAGGGCGAGGACGCGCTGGAGGTCGGACCGGCCGCCGGCGGTGCCTCGCGCAAGCTCGCCGCCGGACGGCTCGGCCGCGTACTGGGCCTCACGGTGTCGCCCGACGGGCACCGGATCGCGGTGGCCTCGCACGACGGGCGGGTGCTGCTGGTCGACACCCAGACGGGCGAGGTGCGCACCGTGGCCACCAGCGAGCACGGGCATGCCACCGGGCTGGCCTTCTCACCGGACTCGGCCTGGCTCGCCTGGTCGCACCCCGGCCCGGCCCCGCTGCGCAACCTGAAGCTGGCCGCGACGGCCGATCTGACGACCGTCGACGCGACGCCGCTGCGCTTCAACGACTCCTCGCCCGCCTTCACCTCCGACGGCAAGCACCTCGCGTTCCTCTCCGAGCGGGCCTTCGACCCGGTCTACGACGAGCACGTCTTCGACCTGTCGTTCCCCAACGCCTGCCGCCCGCACCTCATCACGCTCGCCGCCACCACCCCCTCGCCCTTCGGCCCGCAGCGCCACGGCCGCCCCGTCGACCCCGGGGCCGACGAGAAGTCCGAGAAGACCGACGGCGACACCCCGAAGAAGGACACCGCCCCCGTCACCAAGGTCGACGCCGAGGGCCTGGCCGACCGCATCGTGCCCTTCCCGGTCGAGGCCGCCCGCTACTCGACCTGCCGCGCCGCCAAGGACGGCGTCCTGTGGCTGCGGCACCCGCTGCGCGGCGTCCTCGGCGCGGCCCGGGCCACGCCGGAGGCCGAACCGCCCGCCACGACGCTTGAGCGCTACGACCTCAAGCAGCTGCGTATCGAGGAACTCGCCGACGACGCCGACGACTACGCCGTCAGCGGCGACGGCAACAAGGTCCTGATCACCTCCGGCCACACGCTCCGGGTCGCCTCCGCCGACCACAAGTCCGTGCCCTCGGAGGACGATTCGGACTCCAACGTCACCGTGGACCTCTCCCGCGTACGCCTCACCGTCCAGCCGCACGCCGAATGGCGCCAGATGTACGACGAGGCCCACCGCCTCATGCGGGACAACTTCTGGCGGCCCGACATGGGCGGCGTCGACTGGGACGGCGTCGCCGAGCGCTACCGGCCCGTCCTGGACCGGGTCGCCACCCACGACGACCTCGTCGACCTGCTCTGGGAGGTCGCGGGCGAACTCGGCACCTCGCACGCCTACGTGACCCCGCCGGGCGGCCACGGGGACGCCCTGCACCGGCAGGGCCTGCTCGGCGCCGACCTCTCCCGCGACCCGGAGGGCGTCTGGCGGGTCGACCGCGTCCTGCCCTCGGAGACCTCCGACCCCCGCGCCCGCTCCCCGCTCGCCGCGCCCGGCGTCGCCGTCCGCGCCGGGGACGCCCTGCTCGCCGTCGACGGCCGCCCTGTCGACCCGGTCACCGGCCCCGGTCCGCTGCTCATCGGAACCGCCCGCAAGCCCGTCGAGCTGACCGTCGGCGGCGAGGCGGGCGTACGGCATGTGGTCGTCGTGCCCGTCGCCGACGAGGAGCCGCTGCGCTACCACGACTGGGTCGCCGGCCGCCGTGCCTACGTCCACGAGCACTCCGCCGGACGCCTCGGCTATCTGCACGTCCCCGACATGGTCGGCTCCGGCTGGGCCCAGCTCCACCGCGACCTGCGGGTCGAGGTGGCGCGCGAGGGGCTCGTGGTCGACGTACGCGAGAACCGCGGCGGCCACACGTCCCAGCTCGTCGTCGAGAAGCTGGCCCGCCGCATCGTCGGCTGGGACCTCCCGCGCGGCCTGCCCGCCCTCAGCTACCCCATGGACGCCCCACGCGGCCCCGTCGTCGCCGTCGCCAACGAGCACTCCGGCTCCGACGGCGACATCGTCAACGCCGCCATCAAGGCCCTCGGCATCGGCCCCGTGGTCGGCACCCGCACCTGGGGCGGCGTCATCGGCATCGACTCCCGCTACCACCTCGTCGACGGCACGCTCGTCACCCAGCCCAAGTACGCCTTCTGGCTGGAGGGGATGGGCTGGGACGTCGAGAACCACGGTGTCGATCCCGACATCGAGGTCCCGCACACCCCGCAGGACTGGGCGGCCGGGCGCGACCCCCAACTCGACGTCGCGATCCGCGTGGCGCTGGACGCGCTGGCGGAGCGGCCCGCGAAGACGCCGCCGGGGCTACCACCGTTGCCGTAGCCGGCGCTACCTAGCAAGGCCCGCCCTCGCCTTTAGGTATACGCATCTTTGCCCGGCCGCCCGCAGGGCACGTACGGCCCGGGGAGACTCGGAGCGTGCCCGAGATCCTCGACCACGAACGCGCAGCGGACGTCGCGGAGCTGCTCCATGACGCCCGCCTGGTGACGATCACCGGCATGGCCGGCGTCGGCAAGACGAGACTGGCCCGGGAGGTGGCGAGGTCGGCCGGACTGCCGGCGTTCGGGCTGGACCTGACGGAGTGCCGGGCGCCGGGGATGCTGCCGCAGGCGGTCGCGGGGGTGCTGGGGCTCGCGCGGTACACGGATCTGCCGCCCGCGGAGGCGCTGGCGCGCACCCTGCTGAACCGCAGCGCGCTGCTCGTACTGGACACGTGCGAGCATCTGACCGTCCCGTGCGCGGAGTTGGCGGCGTACCTGCTGGACGCGGCCCCCGGACTGCGAATACTGGCGACGAGCCGCAGGACGCTGAGCGTCGAGGGCGAGCGCGTGCTGCGGCTCGGCCCGCTGCGCGCGGAGTACAGCGTGCGGCTGCTGATGCGGCGGGCGGCGGCGTACGGAGCGGTGCTGCCGGACTACATGGCGGCGAGGATCTGCGCCTACCTGGACGGCGATCCGCTGAGCATCGAGCTGGCGGCGCGCAGGCTGCGCCACATGTCGGGCAAGCGCCTGTCGGAGCGGCTGAGCATGCCCGGGGAGAGATTCACGCTGCTGACGGACGGCCCGACCGAGCCGCTGCGGCACCACACGCTGCGCGCGGCCATCGGCTGGAGCCATGAGCTGTGCACGCGCGAGGAACGGCTGCTGTGGGCGCGGCTGTCGGCCTTCCCTGCGGAGTTCGCGGCCGGGCAGGCCGAGCTGCTGTTCCCCGGCGGGGCGCGGCCCGCGGACCTGGCGGCGGCCTCGGTGCTGCTGGCCACGGCTGACGGCCGCTATCTGCTTCCGCTGGGCCACCGCGAGTACGGCGCCGACTGGCTGGCGCAGCTCGGATAGGCTGCGCGTGTACACAGCCTGTACGTACCAGACGCTAGCCGGAGGCGGAACCGTGGCGGGAGAAGCGCAGGCCGACTGCCTGTTCTGCAAGATCGTGGAGGGAAGCATCCCCGCGACGGTGGTGCGCGAGACCGAGACGACGGTCGCGTTCCGCGACATAAACCCGCAGGCGCCGACGCACGTCCTGGTCATTCCGAAGGCGCACTACCCCGACGCGGCCGGCCTGGCCGCCGCCGAGCCGTCGCTGATGGCGGACGTGCTGCGCGAGGCGGGCGAGGTCGCGGCGCAGGACAAGGTGGACGCGACCGGCTACCGGGTGGTCTTCAACACGGGCGTCGGCGCCGGGCAGACCGTCTTCCACGCGCATGCGCACGTCCTGGGCGGGCGCGGCTTCGAATGGCCCCCGGGATAGCCACGGATGTCCGCACGTGAACTGGTCGTCCTCGGCACCGCCAGCCAGGTCCCGACCCGGCACCGAAACCACAACGGCTACTTCCTGCGCTGGGACGGCGAGGGCATCCTCTTCGACCCCGGAGAGGGCACCCAGCGCCAGATGCTGCGCGCCGGGGTGGCTGCGCACGACCTGACCCGGCTGTGCGTCACGCACTTCCACGGCGACCACAGTCTCGGCCTGGCCGGCGTGATCCAGCGGATCAACCTCGACCGGGTCCCGCACCCGGTCGCCGCCCACTACCCGGCCTCCGGCCAGCGCTTCTTCGACCGGCTGCGCTACGCGACCGCGTACCGCGAGACCGTCAAGCTCAGCCAGGAGCCGGTGAGCGGCGAGGGCGGCGTCCTCGCCGACACGCCCGCCTTCCGCCTGGAGGCGCGCAGACTGTCGCACCCGGTGGAGTCGTACGGCTACCGGCTCACCGAGCCGGACGGCACGCGCATGCTGCCCGAGCGGCTCAAGGCGCACGGCATCAGCGGTCCGGACGTCGGCCGCCTGCAGCGCGAGGGTGCGGTGAACGGCATCACCCTCGACGAGGTCAGCGAGCCGCGCCCCGGGCAGCGCTTCGCGTTCGTCATGGACACCCGGCTGTGCGACGGGGTGCACGAGCTCGCCGAGGGCGCCGACATGCTCGTCATCGAGTCGACCTTCCTGGACGAGGACGCGCAACTGGCCGCCGACCACGGCCACCTGACGGCGGGCCAGGCCGCGAAGGCGGCCGCCGAGGCGGGCGTACGGCACCTGGTGCTCACCCACTTCTCGCAGCGCTACACCGACCCGCAGGCCTTTGAGCGGCATGCGCGCGACGCGGGTTTCGAGGGCGGGCTCACCATCGCGCAGGACCTCGACCGGGTGCCCGTGCCGAAGCGGCGGTAATCGCTCTGACCTGTACGGTTGGCCGTTATGTCGAACCAGATTCCCAAGGCCGAGCTGCACCTGCACATCGAGGGCACCCTCGAACCCGAGCTGGCCTTCGCCCTCGCCGCGCGCAACGGTGTCGAGCTGCCGTACGCGACGGCCGAGGAGCTGCGCAAGGCCTACTCCTTCTCCGACCTGCAGTCCTTCCTGGACCTGTACTACGCCCTTATGGCCGTCCTGCGCACCGAGGAGGACTTCGCGCTCCTCGCGGACGCCTACCTGGCCCGGGCCGCCAAGCAGGGCGTACGGCACGCCGAGATCTTCTTCGACCCGCAGGCGCACACCGCGCGCGGCGTGCCGATCGGCACCGTCATCGAGGGCCTGGGCCGGGCCCTGGACCGCAGTGAGGACCTGCACGGCATCAGCACCCGGCTCATCATGTGCTTCCTGCGCGACGAGTCCGCCGACTCCGCCATGGAGACCTTCGAGGCCGCCCGCCCCTGGTTCGGCCGCATCGCGGCCGTCGGGCTGGACTCCGCCGAGGTCGGCAACCCGCCGTCGAAGTTCCGGGAGGTCTACGCGGCCGCCGCCGAGGCCGGCCTGCGGCGCGTCGCGCACGCGGGGGAGGAGGGCCCGCCCGCGTACATCCTTGAGGCGCTGGACATCCTCGGCGTCGAGCGCGTCGACCACGGCATCCGCTGCATGGAGGACCCGGCCCTGGTCGAACGGCTGGTCCGCGACCAGGTCCCGCTGACGGTGTGCCCGCTGTCCAACGTCCGGCTGCGCTGCGTCGACACGATGGCCGACCACCCGCTCCCCGCGATGCTGGACGCCGGGCTCCTGGTCACCGTCAACTCCGACGACCCGGCCTACTTCGGCGGCTACGCGGGCGACAACTTCGACGCCGTACGCGACGCCCTACCACTGGACGACGACGCCCTGCGCACCCTCGCCCGCAATTCCTTCCGGGCCGCCTTCCTCGACGCGCCTGCGCGTGACGCGTTTCTCGCCGAGGTGGACGCGTACGAGGCGTAGGGCCCTGCCCCCGGACGCACGGCGGGCGGGCCCGGTGAACCCGGGCCCGCCCGTCACTGCCCCCCTCGGGCAGCCCTTACGCGACGAAGTACGTCGGGTTCGGGATCTTGTACGTCTTGTCGGCGTAGCCGCCGTCCAGGTCGGACTGCTGGTCACCGAAGCTGCCGATGATGTTGTAGCCCTCGGACTCGATGTACTTCCGGGTGCCTTCCTTGTACTGGACCGTGGTGCAGGTCCAGGCCGCCGCCGTCGCGCAGTCGCTCAGGTAGGACGGCGGGGTGACCTTGTCCTTGAGGAAGACATGGTCGGTGTCGAGCGCCGTCTTGTAGCCCACCGTGTCGAGGTTCGCGGTGGTGTAGGACCGCAGCGACGCGTCCAGGCCGGACAGGAAGAAGACCTCGACGCCCTTGCTCTTGGCGTACGCGACCAGCTCCGGCATGCCGAAGACGGCCTGACGGGTGGTGGTCTTGATGTAGGTGCTCCACCCGCTGCTGCTGTACGTGAAGTTGGTGGCCTTCTCGAAGTCGTAGCTCAGCAAAGAGGTGTCATCGATGTCCAGCACGATGGCGGGCTTCTCGCCCGTCTTCGCGGCCTTCTGGACGGCCTTCTTGATGTCCTTCTTCGCGTCCGACTCGACGTGCGCCACGTCGGCGGCGTACAGGCTGTTCGCCGAGGCGGACCAGACGCCGGCGCTGTCCTTCGTGCCGCCGTAGTAGGTGTCGATCTGCGAGACGAGCGTCGCGATGTTCTCGGGCTCGTGCGTCTTCGTACCCGAGGTGTGGGCACTTGCGGCGCCGGTGCCGTACAGGGCGGCACCGGCGACGGCACAGGCTGCGGCGATGCTCGCGAGTCTTATGGACTTCCGCATGGGGATGTGTCTCCGGATCTGGCCCTTTCCGGGCCGTGGGGTCTGGAGTTGAGTGTGAGAGCCGGTGCGCGCGAAGTGCGTCTCGCACCAGGTGGGAGCTTGTCTACGCGCATCACACATCCCGCGACAAGCATTTTTGCTCATCTGTTATGTGAACGCGTGGTTACGCGGGCTCCGTGCGATCCAGCACGCGCGCGGCGGCGGCCACCGAATCGATCAGCGGATGCATCGCCAGAGCCCGCAAAGCCGCAGCCCGGGAGCCTGTGGCGGCCGCCTCGATCGCCGCCCGCTCCACCGCTTTCAGCGACAGCATCAGCCCGGCCTGGTGCTCGTCCGGCGGCGACACGCGCAGCGGCCTCGCCCCGAAGGAGCCCACAGCGCAGGGCACTTCGACGACCGCGTCGGCGTCCAGAACCGCGACGGCGGAGCCGCTCCCGGGACCGCCCCCGGAGCCGTTTCGCACGTTCAGGATCAGCGTCGTCCGCTCGTCCCGCGCGATCGCCCGCATCAGCGCCAGCGCGACCCGGTCGTAGCCGCCGCCGTCCAGGTCGTGCGCATCGCGCTCCCAGCCCCCGGTGGCGGCCCGGTTCTCCGCCATGTAGGTCTCCTCGCGCTCCCTGCGCGTGCTGTCCCACAGCCGGTACGCGTCCTGAGGGCGGTCCTGCGCCACCGCTGCCGCCGCCGCGAAGAAGGCACCCTGCTGGCGGTCCAGGAACTCCCCGCGCGTCGCCTCCGCGTCCCGTACGGCCGCCTGCGCCTCCCGCGCGAAGTAGTAGTAGTGCAGGTACTCGTTGGGCAGCGACCCCAGTGCCCGCAGCCACCGCGCCCCGAACAGCCGGCCCTCCTCGAAGGAGCCGAGCGCCTCGGTGTCCGCCAGCAGCCCCGGCAGCAGGTCGCGGCCCTGGCCGTCCGTCAGGCGGCGCAGCCAGCCCAGGTGGTTGAGCCCCACGTAGTCGTACGTCACGGCATCCGGATCGGCGCCGGCGGCCCGCGCGGCGCGGCGTACCAGGCCGACCGGCGAGTCGCAGATGCCGATGACGCGGTCGCCGAGGACGCGTGACATCGCCTCGGTGACCATGCCCGCCGGATTGGTGAAGTTGATGACCCAGGCGCCGGGCGCGACCGCCGCGACCCGCTCCGCGATCTCCGTCGCGACGGGCAGCGTGCGCAGGCCGTACAGCACCCCTCCCGCGCCCACCGTCTCCTGCCCCAGCAGCCCCTCCGCCAGCGGCAGCCGCTCGTCCCGTACCCGCCCGGCCGTCCCGCCCACCCGGATCGCGGAGAAGACGAAATCCGCGCCGCGCAGGGCGTCGTCGAGGTCCTGCGCGATCCGCACACGCGGCGCCATGGGGTGGCCCTGCGCCTGGTGGGCGAGGACGGCGGCGACGGCCCGGACCCGCAGCGGGTCGGTGTCGTACAGCACCAGTTCGGTGACGGCGTCGTCGGTGAGCAGCGCGCGGTGCACGAGCGGCACGCGGAAGCCGCCGCCACCCAGAATCGTGAGCCTCATTTGCCCCATTCTCCTGGCACAGTGGGCGGTAGCCGATGAGGAAAGGACTCATGGGGTGGACGTGCACGACAACCCGGTCCTCGACAGCCAGGCCCACGGCGACCGGGTCCCCGACAATCCGGTCCTCGACCCGCTCGCGGCGATCCGAGCGCCCGGTGACCCGGGGACCGATGTCTATCTGACCGGGACGGTCTTCCTGGACATCATCTTCACCGGCCTCGACAGCGCCCCTGTGCGCGGCACCGAGTCCTGGGCGCGGGGCATGGGCTCCAGCCCCGGCGGCATCGCCAACATGGCCACCGCGCTGGCCCGCCTCGGCCTGCACACCTCGCTCGCGGCGGCCTTCGGCGACGACATGTACGGCGACTACTGCTGGGACAGCCTCTCCGACGGCGAGGGCATCGACCTCGCCCTCTCCCGCAAGATCCCCGGCTGGCACTCCCCGGTCACCGTCTCCATGGCCTACGAGGGCGAACGCACCATGATCAGCCACGGCCACGAGGCTCCGCCCCCAGAGGAACCCGCCCCCCAGTGCCCGCCCCCGGCCCGCGCATGCGTCGCCTCCCTCACCCCCGGCGGCCCCGGCCAGCCCTGGATCGGCAACGCCGCCCGGCACGGCAGCCGCGTCTTTGCAGACGTCGGCTGGGACGACTCCGGCCGCTGGGACCCCGCCGACCTCGCCGAGCTCGCCCACTGCGAGGCGTTCCTCCCCAACGCGGCCGAGGCCATGAACTACACCCGCACCTCCTGCCCCCGCGCCGCCGCCCGCCGCCTCGCCGAACTCGTCCCCCTCGCCGTCGTCACCCTCGGCCCCGAGGGCGCCTACGCCGTCGACTCGGCGAGCGGCGAGACGGCGCAGGTCCCGGCGCTGTCCGTGGACGCCCTCGACCCCACCGGCGCCGGCGACGTCTTCGTCGCAGGCTTCCTCACCGGCACCCTCGCCGACTGGCCCCTCACCGACCGGCTGGCCTTCGCCAGCCTCACCGCCGCCCTGTCCGTCCAGGAGTTCGGCGGCTCGCTGTCCGCCCCCGGCTGGATCGAGATCGCCGCCTGGTGGCAGCACGCCAAGTCCTACGACGACCAGGACCGCGCCGCCCTGCGGCGCTACGCCTTCCTCGACGACCTGCTCCCGGCCGGCACCCGCCGCTGGCCGCTGCGGCGCGCGGTGCCGACGATCGGCTTCCGGCAGTCCGGCTGACCGTCGACCGCCGAATGCTCAAGCCGGGCCGTAAAACCCCTCGGGACTGTCGTAGCCCCGTCGTACCCTTGGTACCCAAGGCCTCACGGGCGATTCGATCAGCAGAAGGCGGGATGAGCAGGCCTAGAGCCGGCCCATGACTCAGACACCCACAGCAGCGCAGGCGCGCGCTCACTTCGTCGTACCGGCAAGCCACCCGATGGTGACCGTCCTGGGGTCTGGGGACACCCTCCTGCGCGTCATCGAGAGTGCCTTCCCGGCCGTCGACATCCATGTGCGCGGCAACGAGATCAGCGCGACCGGCGACCGGGCGGACGTCGCCCTGGTCCAGAGGCTTTTCGACGAGATGATGCTGGTGCTCCGTACCGGCCAGCCGATGACGGAGGACGCAGTGGAACGCTCGATCGCCATGCTCCGGCAGAGCGAGAACGGCGGGGCGCCCGGCGAGGAGACCCCGTCGGAGGTGCTCACCCAGAACATCCTGAGCAACCGGGGCCGCACCATCCGCCCCAAGACGCTCAACCAGAAGCGCTACGTCGACGCCATCGACAAGCACACCATCGTCTTCGGCATCGGCCCCGCCGGCACCGGCAAGACCTACCTCGCCATGGCCAAGGCCGTCCAGGCCCTGCAGTCCAAGCAGGTCAACCGGATCATCCTGACCCGCCCCGCGGTCGAGGCCGGCGAACGCCTCGGCTTCCTGCCCGGCACCCTCTACGAGAAGATCGACCCGTACCTGCGCCCGCTCTACGACGCGCTGCACGACATGATCGACCCCGACTCCATCCCCCGCCTGATGGCCGCCGGGACGATCGAGGTCGCCCCGCTGGCGTACATGCGAGGCCGCACCCTGAACGACGCGTTCATCATCCTCGACGAGGCGCAGAACACCAGCGCCGAGCAGATGAAGATGTTCCTGACCCGGCTCGGCTTCGACTCCAAGATCGTCATCACCGGTGACATCACCCAGATCGACCTCCCCGGCGGCGGCTCGAAGAGCGGTCTGCGCCAGGTCCAGCACATCCTGGACGGCGTCGAGGACGTGCACTTCTCGCGCCTGACGAGCTCGGACGTCGTACGCCATAAGCTGGTCGGGCGCATCGTGGACGCCTACGAGCGCTACGACGACCAAAACGGCAACGCCGACCAGCGAAAGTAGCCAGCGAAACCACCATGTCGATCGACGTCAACAACGAGTCCGGCTGGGAGCTCGACGAGCAGGCGGTGCTCGACATCGCGCGCTACGCCATCCAGCACATGCGCATCCACCCGCTCTCCGAGCTCTCCATCATCGCCGTCGACGCCGACGCCATGGAGCAGCTCCACATCCAGTGGATGGACGAGCCCGGCCCCACCGACGTCATGTCCTTCCCGATGGACGAACTCCGTCCCGGGAAGGACGACGAGGAGCCCCCGCAGGGCCTCCTCGGCGACATCGTGCTGTGCCCGGAGGTGGCGAAGAAGCAGGGCGACGCAGCCGCCACCAAGCACACCATGGACGAGGAGCTCCAGCTCCTCACCGTCCACGGCGTCCTGCACCTCCTCGGCTACGACCACGAGGAGCAGGACGAGAAGACCGAGATGTTCGGCCTCCAGAAAGCCATCCTCGACGGCTGGCGCGCCGAACACGGCCTCACCGGCCCGTCCCCGGCCCCGACGACCAGTCACTGACCCTGATGATCGTCTACGCCGTACTGCTGGTCGTCATCGCGTGGCTCGCCGCCTGCGCCGAAGCTGCCCTCGCCCGCGTCTCGCACCCCCGCGCCGAGAACGCCGTCCGCGGCGGCCGGCGCGGCGGTGACAAACTCCTCGCCGTCACCGCCGACCCGACCCGCTACCTCAACGTCGCGCTGCTGGTCCGCGTCACCTGCGAGATGGCCGCCGCCGTCCTCGTCACCGTCGTCTGCGTCCGCCACTTCGACCACACCTGGCAGGCCCTCGCCGTCGCCATCGGCGTCATGGTCCTCGTCTCCTACGTCGCCATCGGCGTCTCCCCCCGCACCATCGGCCGCCAGCACCCCCTGAACACGGCGACGGCGGCCGCGTACGTCCTCCTCCCGCTCGCCCGCATCATGGGGCCCATCCCCAAGCTGCTGATCCTCCTCGGCAACGCGGTCACCCCCGGCAAGGGCTTCCGCCAGGGCCCGTTCGCCAGTGAGGCCGAACTGCGCGCCCTGGTCGACCTCGCCGAGTCCGAGTCCCTCATCGAGGACGACGAGCGCCGCATGGTGCACTCCGTCTTCGAGCTCGGCGAGACCCTCGTACGCGAAGTCATGGTCCCGCGCACCGAACTCGTCTCCATCGAGCGCTACAAGACCATCCGTCAGGCCATGACCCTCGCCCTGCGGTCCGGCTTCTCGCGCATCCCGGTGACGGGCGAGTCCGACGACGACGTCGTCGGCATCGTCTACCTGAAGGACCTCGCCCGCCGCGTCCACATCAACCGCGAGTCCGAGACCGACCCGGTGTCCACGGTGATGCGGCCCGCCGCCTTCGTCCCCGACACCAAGAACGCGGGCGACCTGCTCCGCGAGATGCAGCAACAGCGCAACCACGTCGCCGTCGTCGTCGACGAGTACGGCGGCACGGCCGGCATCGTCACCATCGAGGACATCCTCGAGGAGATCGTCGGCGAGATCACCGACGAGTACGACACCGAGCTCCCGCCCGTCGAAGACCTCGGCGACGGCTCCTACCGCGTCACCTCCCGCCTCGACCTCGGCGACCTCGGCGACCTCTACGGCATCGACCTCGACGACGAGGACGTCGAGACCGTCGGCGGCCTCCTCGCCAAAACCCTCGGCCGCGTCCCCATCCCCGGCGCCTCCGCCGTCTTCCCCCTCCCCGAGGACTCCTCCTACCCCGACCGGCCCCTCGGCCTCCGCCTCACCGCCGAGACCGTCGCGGGACGGCGCAACCGCATCGGCGCGGTGCTGGTCGAGCCGGTCCGGTCGGCCGAACTCAGCCCGTCCGGCGGCGGTCCGGCCGTCTGACAAGGTCCCGCCTGCGGATACGCTGACCGCATGAGCGACGACCTGCCCGCCGAGGCCCTGTCCGCCGAGGACCGCAAGATCATCACCCTGGCCCGCTCGGCCCGCGCCCGCAACGGCGTGCCCGAGGGCGCGGCCGTACGTGACGAGACCGGGCGTACGTACGTGGCCGGGACGGTGGCCCTGGATTCGCTGAAGCTCAGCGCGCTGCAGACGGCCGTCGCCATGGCGGTGGCCAGCGGCGCGAAGTCGCTGGAGGCGGCGGCGGTCGTCACGGCGTCGGACGTGGTCTCCGTCGCGGACCGCGCGGCGGTGCGGGACCTGGGCGGTGCGGAGACGCCGGTGCTGCTCGCAGGGCCGGACGGGACGCTGCGCGGCACGATCGCCGCGGATTAGCGGGCCGACGGGCCGGTCGGCCGGATGCCGGCGGCGGGTGGGATCATCGGCCCTGAAACAGGGTGCGATGGGAGGAACACAGGGTGATCGGATCAGGTGCCCCGGTGGACAGCACACGGCGTCGGGCGCTGCTGACGGGCGCGGTCGCGGGGCTGACCGGGGTCGCGATGACCGGGGCCCAGCCGGCGGCGGCCGCTGACGCGACTCCGGCCACACCGGACTGGGTCAACGTGAAGGCGTACGGCGCGGCGGGTGACGGGACGACCGACGACACCGCCGCCATTCAGGCCGCGATCGACGCCTGCCCGCGGGGCGGAACCGTCTTCTTCCCCGTCGGGGTGTTTCTGGTCTCGGCTCAACTGGTGCTCCCCCCGCGTACCACTCTCAGGGGCGGCTACGCGCCGCACTGGCCGCAGTACGCCAACGACTCCGGGCTGCCGCTCTCCGCATGCGTCAAGGCCGCGGAAGGCTTCTCCGGCCAGGCGCTCGTGCGGCTGCTCGACGCCGCCCAGGGCGGCTGGCCGGAGACGTACATGTCCTCCGCGCGCATCACCCATCTGACCCTCGACGGTGGCGACCACGGCACCGACGTGGCCGGCATCCTCGCCCAGGGCCAGGTCGTGGACATCGCGCTGACCAACGTGTGCGTCAACAACATGTCCGGGCACGGGCTGTACACGGACACCTATGCGGGGAAGCAGCCCAAGGGCTGGCAGCTGCACCACGTCGCCGTCCAGTCGTGCGGCGGCTCCGGTTTCCACCACGCCAACACGGGCTCGGCGGGTTTCGCGGTCACGGACATGACGTACGAGGCGTGCTGGGCCGGCGCCAACGAGGGCGACGGCTGGCACATCGACTCCGCGGTCTCCGTCGACCTGATCGGCTGCCGCAGCGAGTTCAACGCCGGGCACGGCTACTACGCGGCCGGGAACAGCCGCATACGGTGGGTCGACTGCGACACCGACCGCAGTTCGAAATCCGGCTGGCGGCTGGAGTGCCTGGGCGCGGGCACGCGGTCCCTCATCCTCTCCGGGTGTCTCGCCAACCGTGACGGCGCCAACGACGATGCCACGGCGGCCGGTTACTCCGGAATCGACATCGTGGGCACCAGCGCCGAGGCGCACGTGCCCGTGACGATCACCGGGTGCGTCGTCAACGTCAACCACAACGACCAGGGCGGGGGGATCTACTGCCCCGACTACGGCCTCAAGACCGCCTACGCGCCACAGGTCAGTGTCTCCGGCACCCTGCTCAACGGTACCGTCGCGGCACTGTCGGACGCTCAGAAGCAGGTGGCGTACGACAGCACCACCCGGTTCAACGTCACCAGCGCGACGGACGGCAGCACGACGCTGGAGAAGGCCAATTCGCAGCGCATCATCGGCCTCGCCGGAACCAACCGCGACATCGAATGGTGGACCGCCACCGGCGGCAAACGATGGGCGCTGCGCGTGTCCTCCGCCGCGGAGTCGGGGAGCAGCGCGGGCTCGAACTTCAACCTCGTGCGCTACGACGACACCGGCACGGTCATCGACACCCCCGTGACCGTCGTCCGCCAGACGGGTGTCACCGCCGTCAGCGGCCTGGCCGTCAAGGAGGGCACCACGGCCTCCCGCATGGGCACCGCCACGCTGGTCGCCGGCACGGTGACCGTGTCCAGCACCAGCGTGACCGCCAGTACGAGGATTTTCCTCACCGCCCAGTCCCTGTCCGGCACACCCGGCGCCCTGGGCATCTCGGCGCGCACCTCTGGGACCGGTTTCACGATCAGGTCCAGCTCGGCCACCGACACATCCGTGGTCGCCTGGATGCTCGTCGAGCCGGTCTGACCACACCCTGGTGCGTCTGGGCGGTGGCGCCGATGGTGAGTTCGGCTACGACGTCGGTGGCGAAGATGTGGTCCTCGGCGGTGCCGGTGCCCGTGTAGCCGCCGCCGGTGTCGCGCACGGTCGGCCGCGCCGGGCGGATCAGGGACAATGGGCGTCATGAGCGCTCGTACTGATTCCTCCGCCCCGCACCGGTCGGGCTTCGCCTGCTTCGTCGGCCGCCCCAACGCAGGCAAGTCCACCCTCACGAACGCTCTGGTCGGCATCAAGGTGGCGATCACTTCCAACCGGCCGCAGACGACCCGCCACACGGTGCGCGGCATCGTGCACCGGGAGGACGCCCAGCTGGTGCTTGTGGACACCCCGGGGCTCCACAAGCCCCGCACCCTGCTCGGGGAGCGTCTCAACGACGTCGTCCGCGCCACGTGGGCCGAGGTCGACGTCATCGGGTTCTGCCTGCCCGCCGACCAGAAGCTCGGCCCCGGCGACAAGTACATCGCCAAGGAGCTGGCGTCGGTCCGCAAGACCCCCAAGGTGGCCATCGTCACCAAGACCGACCTCGTCGACTCCAAGGCTCTGGCCGAGCAGCTCATCGCCATCGACCAGCTGGGCAAGGAGCTCGGCATCGAATGGGCCGAGATCGTCCCCGTCTCGGCCGTCGGCGACAAGCAGGTCTCCCTCCTCGCCGACCTTCTCGTGCCCCTGCTCCCCGAGGGCCCGATGCTCTACCCCGAGGGCGACCTCACGGACGAGCCCGAGCAGGTCATGGTCGCCGAGCTGATCCGAGAGGCCGCGCTCGAAGGCGTACGGGACGAGCTGCCGCACTCCATCGCGGTCGTCGTCGAGGAGATGATCCCCCGCGAGGGGCGCCCCGAGGGCAAGCCGCTGCTCGACGTCCACGCGAACATCTATATCGAGCGGCCCAGCCAGAAGGGCATCATCATCGGCCCGAAGGGCGCCCGGCTGAAGGAGGTCGGTACGAAGTCGCGCAAGCACATCGAGGCGCTGCTCGGTACGCCGGTCTTCCTGGATCTGCATGTGAAGGTCGCGAAGGACTGGCAGCGCGACCCGAAGCAGCTGCGCAAACTCGGCTTCTAGGAGCCTTCTTTCAGGATTGTCCGCACCAGCTCCCGCTGTGCCTGCGTGAGCTGCGGGTCCGCGCAGTGCACCGTCCGGCCGTCCACGGTGATCGTGTACTGGAAGCCGTCGGGAACCCCTCGCGGGGGCGCGGCCTCGCCCGCGGCGAGGGCGTCGCGGGCGAGGCCGTGCAGATGGAACGCGTCGGGCCGGCCGTTGGTGTCCAGGGCGGCTTGACGCTCGATTCCGGCGAAGCCGCCGGAGCGGGTCACGGAGATGCGCATACCGTGCGCCTACCCGTGGACGGACGACGGTCACGCACTTTCGGGAACGCTTTCGGGAGCGCTTTCGGCGGCCGGGACGCCGACCTGGCCCCAGGCGTCGAGGACGGCCTTGTGCTCGTCGCCGTCGCCGTAGCGGGCGCGGGCGGAGGCGACGGTGAGGGCGGCGAAAGCGGCGAAGTCCGCGTTGGGGCCCAGCTCGCCGCCGGTGAGGGTGTCGTACCAGATCTGTCCGGCCTTCTCCCAGGCGTGGCCGCCCAGCGCCTCGGCGACGAGATAGAAGGCGTGGTTGGGGATGCCGGAGTTGATGTGGACGCCGCCGTTGTCGCGGCCGGTGTGCACGTAGTGCTCCATGGTGGCGGGCTGCGGGTCCTTGCCGAGGACGTCGTCGTCGTACGCGGTCCCCGGGGCCTTCATGGACCGCAGCGCGACGCCGGTCACGCGCGGGGCCAGCAGCCCGGCGCCGATGAGCCAGTCGGCCTGGTCGGCGGTCTGCTGGAGGGCGTACTGCTTGACCAGCGACCCGAAGACATCGGACAGCGACTCGTTGAGCGCGCCGGACTGGCTGAAGTACTCCAGGTTCGCGGTGTGGTAGGTCACGCCGTGGGTGAGCTCGTGCCCGATGACGTCGAGGGAGATGGTGAAGTCGTTGAAGATCTCGCCGTCGCCGTCGCCGAACACCATCTGCTCGCCGTTCCAGAAGGCGTTGTTGTAGCCCTCGTCGTAGTGGACGGAGGCGATCAGCGGCATGCCCGAGTCGTCGATCGAGTGGCGGTTGTACGCCTTCAGGTAGAGCTCGAAGGTCGCGCCGAGGCCGTCGTAGGCCCGGTTGACGGTGATGTCCTTGACGGGGTTGTGGCCTTCGGGACGGACCTTCTTGCCCGGCAGGTCGGTGCGGTGCTTGGCGTCGTAGACCGTCCGGTTCGGCAGGTCCGATGGCGCCCCCGCAGGCACCGGACCGATCGCGCTGACGGTGGCGAGACGGCGCCGCGTGCGCAGGGCGGCGTCCTGTTCCAGGGTGCGGCGGGCGGGATCGGCGAGTGCCTGGTCCTCGTTCCGGGCGATCTTGTCCAGGACGTGCGGCGGGATGATCGTGCAGAAGACAGGAGCGTGGGATGTGTGCGTCATGCACGGCAATCTGGCACGCAGTGAGCGGGCTGTCACCGGTTGCTCCTGATGATCACGAAAATGAGGGAATATCTACGCTTTTCCGCGCATGGCGCCCGATCCCGCATACTGAGAAGAAGAGCCCCGTGGCTGCGAGCAGCCGCCGGGCTGGGCTAAGGTCGTCGCATCATGAGTTTCGGGCTGCTTCTCCTTAGCTGCCGCGGCGAGGGCCTGTAGTCGAGGCCGACCCCCTCCCCGCGGAGTTCGGTGTTGCGCATCCGCAGCCGTCGGCCGTACGTCAGCCGGACCCTTTGAGGAGCCCCCGCACATGACCAGCAGCATGTCCCGTACGCCGATCACCGCCGCGACCGTACGCCAGCAGCCGACCGCGATGCCCGTCCACAAGTACAAGCCGTACGACGCCGTGGACATCCCGGACCGTACATGGCCGAACAACCGGATCACCGCCGCGCCCCGCTGGCTGTCCACCGACCTGCGGGACGGCAACCAGGCGCTGATCGACCCGATGTCGCCGGCCCGTAAGCGCGCGATGTTCGATCTGCTGGTGAAGATGGGCTACAAGGAGATCGAGGTCGGTTTCCCGTCCTCCGGTGAGACGGACTTCGCCTTCGTGCGCTCCATCATCGAAGAGGGCGCGATCCCGGAGGACGTGACGATCTCCGTCCTGACCCAGGCCCGCGAGGACCTGATCGAGCGCACCGTGGAGTCGCTGCGCGGCGCCGCCCGCGCCACCGTCCACATGTACAACGCGACCGCGCCGACCTTCCGCCGGGTGGTGTTCCGGGGCTCGAAGGAGCAGATCAAGGCCATCGCGGTGGACGGCACGCGGCTGGTGATGGAGTACGCCGAGAAGATCCTGGGCGAGGAGGCGGTCTTCGGCTACCAGTACAGCCCGGAGATCTTCACCGACACCGAGCTGGACTTCGCGCTGGAGGTCTGCGAGGGCGTCATGGACGTCTGGCAGCCCGCCCCCGGCCGCGAGATCATCCTCAACCTGCCCGCGACCGTCGAGCGCTCCACCCCCTCCACCCACGCGGACCGCTTCGAGTGGATGTCCCGCAACCTGTCGCGCCGCGAGCACGTCTGCCTGTCCGTCCACCCGCACAACGACCGCGGCACGGCGGTGGCCGCCGCCGAACTGGCGCTGATGGCGGGCGCCGACCGCATCGAGGGCTGTCTGTTCGGGCAGGGCGAGCGCACGGGCAACGTGGACCTGGTCACGCTGGGCATGAACCTGTTCAGCCAGGGCGTCGACCCGCAGATCGACTTCTCCAACATCGACGAGGTCCGCCGGACCGCCGAGTACTGCAACCAGATGGAAGTACACGCCCGCCACCCCTACGTGGGCGATCTCGTCTACACCTCCTTCTCCGGCTCCCACCAGGACGCCATCAAGAAGGGCTTCGACGCCATGGAGGCCGACGCGGCCGCCGCCGGCAAGACGGTGGACGAGATCGAGTGGGCCGTGCCGTACCTGCCCATCGACCCCAAGGACGTCGGCCGCTCCTACGAGGCCGTCATCCGGGTCAACTCGCAGTCCGGCAAGGGCGGTATCGCGTACGTCCTGAAGAACGACCACAAGCTGGACCTGCCCCGCCGCATGCAGATCGAGTTCTCGAAGATCATCCAGGCCAAGACGGACGCCGAGGGCGGCGAGATCACCCCCGGCGAGATCTGGGCCGTCTTCCAGGACGAGTACCTGCCTGTCACCGAGAACCCGTGGGGCCGGATCCAGCTGCGCGCCGGCCAGTCCACCACCGACAAGGACGGCGTCGACACCCTGTCCGTCGAGGCGGTCGTCGACGGCCAGGAGACGGTTCTCGCCGGGTCCGGCAACGGCCCCATCTCGGCCTTCTTCGAGGCCCTGAGCGCCGTCGGCATCGACGCCCGGCTGCTGGACTACACCGAGCACACCATGAGCGAGGGCGCCAGCGCCCAGGCCGCGTCCTACATCGAGTGCGCGATCGACGGCCAGGTGCTGTGGGGCATCGGTATCGACCCCAACACGACGCGCGCCTCGCTGAAGGCGGTCGTCTCGGCGGTCAACCGCGCCACCCGCTGAGTTTTCCTCACTTCGAGCACTGGGACCGGCCCTGTTTTCGGGCCGGTCCCAGTGCTTTTTATGAATTGCCCCCTTACGTGGTACTGACTGCACGTCATCGATGTGGCTAACATCACGGAAACACGGCAGCGTTGCCGAGGCGTTATCCGCGCTCACGCGTCAGGCGCAGCCGTGTCCGTACAAAGCGGGACGAAACGGCGGCCGGAGGGCGCGAGGTGCTCCAGATCAAGGGCTTGTGCATCCTGGGCGTGCGTACGACCTGGCACACCGAGGGCGACGGGGATTTCTTCTGCCCCGACTGCGGCGGCGACCGCGGCTACCGACGTCGCAGCGGCACCCGCCGGCTCACCCTGCTCGGCGTCCCGCTCTGGCCGCGCGGCAGCGCCGGCACGATCGTCGAGTGCGTGATGTGCCGCGGCCGCCTCGGCCCCGAGGCCCTCGAACGCCCCACCGCCACCGTCTTCTCCGCGATGCTGCGCGACGCCGTCCACACCGTCGCCCTGGCCGTCCTCACGGCGGGCGGCGCCCCCGGCGCCACTGGGGGAGCCGCCTGCACCGCCGCCGTCGGCGCCGTCCGCTCGGCGGGCTTCACCGACTGCACCGAGGACCAGCTCCTCGGCCTCCTCGCCGCCATCGTCGCCGACGAGGGCCGCTTCCCCGGCGCCGCCGACGCCTGGGGCCCCGCCGGCCTCGCCGACGCCCTCGACGGCTGCGGAAGCTGGCTCTCCATCGAGCTCCACGAAGCCCTCGAACCCCTCGCCCGCCACCTCGTCCCCCAGGGCTGCGAGCACATCCTCCTCCAAGGCGCCCGCATCGCCCTGGCCGACGGCCCCTACCTCCCCGCCGAACGCGAGGTCCTCGCCGCCGTCGGCCGCTGCCTCGGCCTCACCCCGGCGGACATCGACCGCCTCCTGGAAGCGGCGGCGGGCACGCCGTCCTAGGGCCGGACAGGCTCTAGAGCCACCGGTCGAACCACGCCCGCGTGCGCCGGAGCAGGTCGAGCTGATGGTTCCGCTCCCTGAGGCCGTGCCCCTCGCGCGGATAGACGACGAACTCGTGCTCGACCCCGAACCGGCTGAGGGCACGGTGGAAGTAGATCGACTGGCCCACCGGAACGTTCGAGTCGTCCTCGCCGTGCACGATCAGCACCGGCGTACGGACCTTCGACGCGTACGAGACCGGGCTGACCCGGTCGTGGGGATGCGGCCCGGCGCCCTCCCAGCCGACGCTGCCGGTGAGATCCGCCTCCACGGATCCCCATTCACCGGTGGCGGCGAGCATGCCCCAGTCACTGATCCCGGCGCCCATCAGCGCGGCCTTGAACCGATCGGTCTGCCCCACCGCCCACGCTGTCATGAAACCGCCGTGACTCCATCCGCCGATCCCGAGCCGATCCGGATCCGCGACCCCGTCCGCGATCAGCAGGTCGATCCCGCTCAGGATGTCCGTCAACTCGTCGCCACCGATTGCGCCCGCCACCATCGATGCGAAGTCATGGCCATGGCCCGAACCACCCCTCGGGTTGGGCAGGAACACCGCGTAGCCCGCCGCCGCGAGCAACTGCCCCGAAAGTATTGAATAGAGCTGGAGCTCGTCCGCG
>Ga0307517_10003236_pt1 | contig 25521 bp, 7 predicted proteins | sample 23_EM_MG_FD_194515 | JGI IMG/M metagenome (GOLD analysis project Ga0307517, IMG submission 194515) | Populus trichocarpa ectomycorrhiza microbial communities from riparian zone in the Pacific Northwest, United States - 23_EM | ecosystem: Host-associated > Plants > Roots > Unclassified | place... | reverse complement strand
GATTTATCACTAATATATATAGTTTATATTCATGTTGTTTTTTCATGTTTATACTTTATAGGAATTTGAGCTAAACAAGAGATGCTTTAGATCTCATTAGCTTTGATAACATTGACCTAACTTTATATTTAAAATATTTGTATTAAAACATTTTACTTTCATAATATTTTGATATTTTGTTTAAGTTAAATTACTTTAAGTTAAAGATCTATTTAATCTTGACTATTTAGAAATATTTTAAATTTTAAAATTATATTTATTTGGCATTGTGTTTGTATTGCATAATTTATAATTAATTTATCTTGAATTTGAATTATATATATATATATAGTACAACCTCGAAACGACACGCCGAAACACTCCGAACTAAAACATTCTATTCCAATTGAAAAAACAAAACACCTACCGAAACGGAATTGACAACCTTGATTTTTCCTTCATAATAGCATATATAGACGACTCGTTTTTTCAAACATCTCGCTGTTTTTTCTAAATTAATTAGGTTAATCTGTAAAATCTGAGATTCGTGTCATGAAAATCTGATAACTAAATAAAAAGATATTTAATATTAACAAACTAAATTAAACAAAAGGAATTAATTAAAAAGGAAAAAACAAAGAAAAAAAACCAATAGAAAAAAAAACTAATGAAGAAAAAGAAAAAAAACTAAATTAACTGAGTTATCTAGTCAAACTTGAGATCCGTGTCGTGAAAGTTTGATAACTAATTAATAGAAAAAAAATATTAACAAACTAAATTAAACAAAAAAATTAATTAAAAATCCTTCAATATTGATTTCCTTCATAGTGCTTATGAGTTTTTGAATAATAATTATAGATTTTAAGTATGATATGTCACTCCTTCAATATTGATTTCTTTTTTCCTTGATATTGTTGACTTTTTATTTTGTTTTCTTTTACTTTTGACTACCTTCTAGCTAGCCTCTTCAATATATATATATATATATATCCACTTCTTTCAAAAAAAAAAAATCATTATTTAATATGTTTAGATGTTAGTAAGACATAATAGAAAAAAGGGAAAGGTTTAATTATGTGGGTGCAAAAGAAATGTATTGGAACCAATTATACCGATCTTACTTACAATATTTATTTGTTCAAATTGGCGAGATCGATGATTTAAATGAAGAGGAGATTAAAATATCAATACGCTTGCTAGCTAGCTAGCTGCAAGATTTATGATCTGTTTTCATAACAATAAAGGAGATTTTAATGAAGGAATTAAAACCCACACTTCGAAATTTTAACAATATCATAGGACAATTTGTCATTGATCGATCATGAACAAGTTCATCAAGTGACATGCATAACAACGCATGCTATTGCATCCTAATACCATGAAAATAAAGCCTATACAAGGCGGAATCAACAACCCAAGGGGTCTATTGGAAACAAAAACAACAGTAACAAAAGAAACCAAGCGGGAGAAAACATGTAACCCAAAGGCAGGAAGTCATCGTTACAGATCACTATAGTGAGTAGGGATCTGAAGTAGGTAGCCTGGCTAGAGAGCACACTTGATCAGTTGTCTCATGTCATCAATGGAAGTGCGAGGATGATGAAAAATGATGCGACACCCAGGCTGATACCAGCGTTCTCCAACCTTCTCGACGCAAGAGGGAACTTGTCGTGAATCAGCTGTGAAAGAACAAAAGAAAGAAAGGGAAGCGCGATACAGGCAGCGCGTAAGTATTTAAGATAGGGTTTCGCGTGTTCATCAATATGTCCGTATTTATGATCAGTTTGCGAAGCTGCAGCAAAACAGAAGAGCATGAGCATCCTTGCCAATAAAGAACGCCGGTTAACAGCATTCTCTGTATTGGCTGGCTGGTGGTTGGCTGTAAAGGAATGTCGCGGTTGCGGTTGCGGTGTCTGGAGGTTGGCGGTGAAAGAGAGTTCGGGTTGTATTGTTTCTGGCAACTGCGACTCCAGATCAGTAGCCTGATCAGAAGAAGGTTGTGAATTTGGTGGTTGTGATTCTGCAGGTAAATGCTGCTCTGGATTGATATCAGGAGGAGAGATAAGCTTGGACAAAAAAGCTATTGCTGTAACAAAGATGCCCATCACCATTTTTGTACGTGTTTAGAAGAAGATTGAAGAGGTTTTTATGTGCTTAGAAGAGATCAGACCAAAAGAAAATGGGTTTGGAGAGCAGCTACTCGGCATCGTATATATAGATGTGTGGGAGACGTCTTTGCCATCATGAAGGAAAAGTGAGCCGTATCATATGAAAGTCAAATATTTCGTGGGTCAGAGCCTCTTTTTTTTTTTTTTTGTTAATAATCGTGGAAGCCCTGCCGGCTCTCGAAGGAGCCATGCACCTCCACTTGCTTAATGAACTATACCAGTATTGTACGTACCAGCATGAGGAATATTTTAAATTAAGCAGGAGATTGCGCAGCATCGATGAGACGTCTCTGCGTTTTTCCTTGATACATATTACACGACCAAATATTTGTCGTCTTTCATGAGACGTCTCACTGCTTTTCCTTCATAGGAGCACAGACGTTTTCCTTCGTAACAGCACAGACGTCTCTCTGTTTTTCCTTCATACATAATATATAGCACCAACCAGTATGGATCGACCTAAAACTGGGAGTAGGAGGGTGACGAGCTCGCATGGGCTCCACATGCAAGAAAAAACTATATATCCATGGCTACGCACGCTTCAAGCCTTCAACTTGACGGCCTTAAAAGTTGAGGGATTTTAATTTCTCAACAATATTACATTATAAGCGGGAGTCAACAAAGTAACTCATAATTAACAGCCTTAGAGATCAAAGTAGTAAGAATTAAACAAGGGAAAGGATTGCGCGTTAATAACATGTCCCAGCGTATTGGAGGTGGTGCCACACACACACACACACACACACACACACACACACACACCAAGGAAATACGCTGCAAGATTTATATATCATGATATGTGATTAATTATAAGCATAATATTTCTTGTATAATTATGACTAATTGTACGAGATGGATGCTCTTTAATTAATGGATATTGTTTTATTACATTTCAATTTCAATTTCCTAATTGCACACTTTCAAAAATCCAGCTTAATTAATTCAGCTTAGGCTTGTGCGTGCATTCAACAGAAGATAATAATATATATTTCTATCACAAAAATTAAATTAAATTAAATTCAATAGAAGATAATAATTTACTAAAATTAAATTCTTTATTTGTATTTCAAAGTTGGAAGACAACTGTTTGATCTATAAATCAGATTAAAAATATATATTGTGTAAGTTTTCATTATTCCTCTTACGAATAGTCGGGATATATATATATATATATGCGCTAAGATCACCAATTGCTTTTTTATACTTCTTGAGTTGGCCAAAGTGATTTTTTTTAAATAAAAAAAATAAATATAATAAGTTATATAATTATTTCTATATATGGCCTAAACATTATGTTTTCTCTGCTTACTCACGAATGATCTAAAAGAATAAAATCAATAAACCGAGATAGAATAACTAGGTATATTTAAATCTTTATAATTCAATTAATTAACGAGACATATTGAATTAATAACTAGATAAGCCTTAATTCTCATAATTAAAAGCAAACTTCATCCCCTTTTCTTGACCTGATCCTCTGATTTAACTTCAGTAGTGTTTATAATACACACACACACACACACACACACACACAGAGAAAACAAGCCTAGTCTTGCTTAATTTCACACTCAAATGAAAAAGAATCATGAACTCAGTCCTTATAGTTTACCAAACAAGTTAATTATAACCCTACAATAAATAATAAAAATATCTTCGGTTTTAAAATGAACTCATAGAATAAAAAAGCTAGTTTTTTATAATTAAATTATATATAATCTTAACTTAAATCTCAATCACAAAAACAACTTACCCAAATCCAGCAACCTCATCCATAACAAATATACTCTATCTAAATGGATAATATTTAAAATTATAATATTATTTATTCTTTAAATTATTTTTTGTTTAGTAATAAATTACAATAATATTATTTTTATTTTTTAAAATTTATTTTTAAAAGAAATTAAATTTAAAAAATAAAAAATCTTCAAAAAAATAAAAATAAAATACAACAACCCATGACATAACTGACAACTTGCTTGTTGACTTATTTTCCCAGCCACCAAATTTCCGGCTGCATCTCTTTCATCCTTTCACTGAGAATCTGAGAATTTGGTTTTCAGTTCTCCAAGGTCAGTATCAGCTGCTTCTCTCTTACAGTAATTTTGACACAAATCTTAATTTCATGAAACCCTTTATTTATCTTGTCTTTTTTACAGGGTTTGGCTTCCTAAAATGAATCAGGCAGCTGTTATAGCTGAAATTACAGACATCCTTGAAGAAACATGTCGTGCACATAATTTACCTCTAGCTCTAACGTGGGTTTCTTCAAATTCCCTTAAAAACAACAAAAGAACCTTAAAAGTTGTGAGTAGTGCTTGTTGTGTGAATGATTTAGGGATGCAAGGGTTTCTCAAGGCGTGTATAGGGCATCATCTTGAAGAAGGTCAAGGTGTTGCTGGAAAAGCACTTAAATCGACGCATCATTGCTCTGTCTCCGATGTTTGTTTGCTTGGCGTAGCTGATTATCCGTTTGTGGATGATGCTAGGATTTCTGGGCTTCGTGCTGCTTTAGCTATAAAGTTAATGATAAAGGAGGGGTTTTATAGAAGTAATGTTGATTATGTGGTGGAGTTTTTTCTTCCTGCGAATCTGGAAGCTTTGGAAGAGAAGACATTGATGGATGGGATTTCAGCTAGTTTGAGGAAATTTTGTGAGAATTCCAGGACTGTTATAGCACCTGGGTATAGTGTCCAGCCAGTGCATTTGTTTGGCAGTTTGAATTTGAATCAAACGAGTCTGGAGAGGAACCATGAGGATTCAAGTGAAGTTTCGTTTTCCGATTGGAATAACTTTCAGCCCGTTGCTGTTTCTGGGAGCTCTTTGCGGCATTCTGAGCAGGTGTGCCTCTTTTAATTGTGCAATTGTTGTTTAGTATTCTTTCTTGTTGATGAATGGATTGTTCTGTTGATGAACAAATTGAGACTTTTATTTGGATCATGGGGCTTAGTTTTTCTTTGAATACATTTCTGCATACCAATTGATGTGCTGCGTGTATACATCTTCTGTGATTACTAAACTTGTTGTGAGCAGTTGAAAATGTTTTGGTGCGTACAATTTAGTTTCTCAGCTTAGGTTTACCCCAATTATTGATTTAAGAAGTCTGAGTTTGATATGCGAATCTTGTTTCTTTATGTCCGTTTCCCATACCTCTATGTATATTAGATGGTATGAAAGCCCTGCCTTGCTGTTAGGGTTAAATTTCTAATGAAATGGACATGTTTACTAAATCCGCTACTTTATATTAGGTCTTAATTGTCCGTAGATAATTATAAGTATACAACAATCTAGGTAGGTTAATAAGTATACAACAATCTAGGTTGGTTCTATCTAGGAAGACTGTAAGAAAAACTGGGATCATGTGTATGGCCAGCTAGGTTGTCATCTAATTCTACCCTATTTGTTACCCATTGAAAATCTGCAGATTTGTAATTCTACCCTATTTGTTACCCATTGAAAATCTGCAGATTATGGCGTATGATGTTTCACGTGGAAATACTTAATTTTTTCCTACCGTACCTATATGCATGAGACTGTAAATGCAAGAATATCTTGTGCATTACATATTTTCTATTGAGTTTGATGGGCTTCTAAGATGCTCTGTTGCTTGGCTATTTCTTTATAGGAAGTTGGAGAACAAAATGCTGCAGTTGAACCTGTGCAAGATGTTGACAATCAGTTGGCAGCGGTGAATGGTTCCCAACCAACCAATGGCAATGCTAAACGAAGAAAGATATCTGAAGTTTGGACAGCCTTCGATAAAGTTCGAGAAAATGGTTCAGTATGGGCTATATGTAGAGTTTGTAAAAAGAGGTATCCTGGAGAAAGTAAAAAGGGGACTTCAAATCTGCATAAACATATGAAAAAATGTTTCAGAGATAGGGTGAGAGACACAGGACAGCAGCCTTCACCATTTGTTGATAGAAGTAATTTAATGTCTAGTATGATTGGCAGCAATTGCATGTTTAACCAAGAAAGGAGTCGTATGGACATTGCAAGAATGGTTATTAAGCACGGATATCCTTTGAATATAGTTGAACATGAATTTTTTGAGATTTTTGTCAGCAGTTTGCAGCCAATGTTTGAATTCTATTCACAAGACACTGTTGAGGTTGATGTTCTTGCTGTTTACAAAGAAGAGAAAGAAAAACTTAGCAAATCTTTGGATAATCTATCTCGCCTCTTTAGTTTGACTATTGATTTGCATTCATATGAGGACAGAAAGGTGACATACTGTTGCTTGACCCTTCATTTTATTGATGATGGATGGGAGCTGAAGAAGAAGATTCTTGCTTTCAAGAATCTAGCTTACAATTGTTACACAGGGAATCTGTATGAAGTTATTAGAATTGTGCTTCGAGAGTGGAACATTGATAAGAATGTGCAATTCATCTCCACAAAACTTATTCCTCCAAATGAACAGGTGGTTGGAGAACTAAAAAGTAAGCTTTCTGATGAAGTCTTGCCTCACAGTGGAGATTTGTTCTATACATCTTGCCATGCACAAGTTCTTAGCCTCCTTGTTCAAGATGGATTTGGTGAGATAAGGAGAGTTCTTTATAAGATAAGGCAATCTATTGAATACTTCAATGCAACACCCATTCAGAGACAGAACTTCTGTGAAGTAATTAATCGATTGAAAGTACAAGATAGTACTATGATTTCCCAAGATGTTCCTACAAGATGGGAAACCACTTTTCTCATGCTTGAACGTGCACTAGAATTACGGGATGTCTTTACTCACCTAGAGCAGGTTGATGACGACTATACAGTGAAACTGTCCACAGAGGAATGGGAAATGGCAACTGTCATGTGCGAGTGCTTGAAAGTGTTCCACAAGTCCATATGCAATTTTTCAACAAGCTTAGATGTATATTTTGAGAATATTTGTCTAATCTATAAGAGTTTGCACAAATGGGAAAAGAGTGAACATGTGTATATCAAGTCGATGGCAAATAGAATGAAGGTGAAATTTGATGAGTACTGGAGTGAAAATAGTTTGACTTTTGGAATATTAGCAGTTCTTGACCCTCGCTATAAATATGATTTGGTGGAGTATGGGTACGAGCAAATCTACAACAGTGACGCTGAGTTACACTTGTGGAGATTTCGTCATGATCTTAAACGTGTGTACAGTAAATATGCAAGTGGCTCCAACTCTCTGGAGTCATCTGCTCCGACCACTGCTGATATGAGTTCTTCATGTAATCCTAACTCTGGTGACAACTTATGTGGATTTAAACAGTGGCAAAAACATAAATACGATTCCAATACAGGAGACTCCCACAAGTCTGAACTCGACCAATATTTACAAGAACCCTCGGTTAATTTGGGTATGGATTCTGACATATTAGGTTGGTGGCGTGCCAATGCTCTAAAATTTCCAACACTAGGGAAAATGGCTCGTGATTTCTTAGCAATTCCAATATCAGCTATTTTATCGAAGTCAAACTTTATTGATGAAATAATGAAAATGAATCCAGCCATCAGTGGCCTGAACCCTGAGATTGTGGAGGCTTTAGTATGTGGACAGGACTGGCTGGAAAGCCCTAAGAGGAGGTAAATTCTTATTTTCATAAATATCTTGTTGGGATCCTTCTAGTCTCCACTGTATGCCACTTTTATCTCTGGTTCCTTTTGCCCCCTATCTAGTTCATTCTGCTGTAAGCTGAAATGGATATAATTTTCCATAGAAATGGTGTTTTGGAGGATCTATGGAAAAAGAAAACTAAAACTCCTAAGCAGTTTCCTTTGAGTTGTTTTGGAATATCCAATTCCTGTGAGAAGTGGTAATTTTAAATGCTTCCCACTGTTATGAGAATTCAGATTACTTATTGAACCATTTTTCAAGCTAGAAGTGGTAATTTCTTTTTCTAGGAGATATTCCAGTGTCTATATTACTATTCAAAAGTTTTTTTTTTCGTTTTAACAGCACCAAAGGGAAGAGAAATATAAAATCAAAGAATTATAATCTTCTTTTGTTGATGCATGCTTATTTCTTCTTTTCCCATTTCTTTTAATGGGGAGGATATTATTGTTTGAGACGTAATCTGATGAAGCTGCTATCCACGTTCCATCTTTTGTTTCCTGTCAAGTTTTCCCTTGTGCTCCTATTCAGCTGCACATCATTGGCAAACTTTTGTGTCTACAGAAGTGGAAAAAAAAGCAATGAAATTTGAAAGTTATGCTTCCTCTAGTTAAAATCTGAAAGGTCTAAAGCTAGCAGCAAGTTTACCTTGATATCATTTTCGGTTTACCTTAATATCATTTTCGTAGAAAGTATCAATAGTCTATAAATTGCAGGCATGTTCCTGTTTGTTTATTTCACATGTGAGAATTCTTGTGATTCCAATATGTGCCATTATGGCTCACCCCCTTGAATCATATAGTTGATATTGTTTGTTAACTTGCATTTTTTTCAATTGTACCTGATAATTTTTATCTTTTTTTATATTAATTTTCCAATAACTCTAGACTCACCCGGAGCGAGGATGGTGTGCTGGAGATGGAATGGAATCAAACTCCTCTTCATCATCATCATCCAAATCTCCTCCCTCATCCACATTCGTCGGATCACAATCAAGCAGCTCCAATTAATTCAGAGGAGCACCAATCTTCTCAAGTCCAGACTTGATCTCAGTAGCAGTGCTGTGGCCTTGTCTAGGTTATACTATTTTAATATTTATTTAAATTGCAGTCATTTAATGATGAGAAGCATATGTTTAATTAAGGACTTTTTTTTTTTTGCAGGAATGGATCGTAAAGCTTGAAGGTTTTCTTCTTCATAACCCGAATATCAATACCCATTTGCTAAAAATATTCAATCTGGATTGCAAGTTTCAGTTTTGGCCATATCTATAGTATCATCACAAGGAGGTGAAGTCCCTTCCCATTTCTGATTTCACCAACTGTTATCAGTACTGATGGCGAATCTGCTGTTGCTGCCATGGACATCCGAGGAAGTACTTGTGGTGTCTCTTTCAATTCATGCATTGTATATTGTATATAAATACCATATCAGTTTGGTCTTCTATGACCAACTAGGTCCATGAATAATGTTTGTTGTCAACGCCGTGGCATCAGGCGATTGAACAGTGAATCGGTTAGTTATATGTGATGTTATTATATTCATATAAATATATAGTTATTATTAATAAAAATTTAATTTATCTTTAATATTCGTTTAATATTAGATTAATAAATTTAGAATAAATATGAAGTTTATAGGATAAAAATGTTTTATAAAGAAAATTATAGATATAAAGATTGATATATATTATATTTCTTTCTTTATGAAAATCACTAATGACTTTTTTAATTTTTGAGGGATCATGACACATTATTAGATGATATACCTGATTTTCAAATATAAATTAATCAATTATTGAATTAATAATAAAATAAATTGTTTAATTTATTTAATTCTATTTACATAAAATTATAATTTATATTTAGAACAACATATTAGAAACCTACCTAATGGATCAAACACATTAAGAATCATTTGTTAGAAATTAAACTTGAATGATTTAATTAAGTATAACTTGATTAAAATATATATTAGAAATTAAAGATTAAATTATAATTAATACATGAATTGTATTTCTAGACCTAGAAAAATCAAGTGAGGACTTGGTTGAGTTAATCTTTAAAATTATCTTGAATTAATATATGGATATTATTCAGTAAATTGATATTTTATCAATTTATAGGGTTTTTCATATTTCTCTATAAATAGTAAGTTACACCTCTTATTTTTTTTTAAGTGAAGAGTGATTGTTTATTAAAGAGAAAAACTACAAAAACAAAATATTAGAGTTAACATTCTAGACATAGCAATATTTTTCTTCTAAATAGGGATTTAGGAGATTTTTCACGAATAAATCGTGTGAATTATTATTGGAAGTTGGACAACTAGACAGTTTGTAGTTTATGATAACCCAACCTTTAAGGAATTATTCAAAGCTGAAAGTGATCAGATTTTCAGGTTAATATTCTTAAACAACTCTAAATCTATCTAGAAGGATTTTAAAAAACCTCAAATAAATTTATTTTATAATTTCTATGACATATGTGAAATTCAAAACCCAACAAGGTCCGCATTCGAAATAATCAAGTAGCTGATCTATACTTTGTGAGTTTTCTGTGGTTGAATCTTAAATAATGTTCTACATCGGGCTGGTAATGATCAGCTAATGTTTCAAGGTGCAAAGAAGTCAAGTGCAAACGATTCGTAACGTGCTGTTGCTGGCTCCGGCCCAGATGAAAAATGGGTCTATTTCATATTGGAGGTTGATCATCTGCTACTAGTTTACCTTTACCCTATGGTTTTGGCGGGGAAATTCTTGGCTGGTGATTTTAACTGTGCTGGAGATTGATGGACCTTGCATTTTATTGATGATGGATGGGAGCTGAAGAAGAATATATTCTTGCTTTCAAGAACTGACATGGCGACTCTACTTCAAGTTACTAAAAGTGTTCTTATGGAGTGAAACATCAACAGCAACGTGCAATCCATCTCTGCCAAGACTGTTCCTCCAGATGAACATATGGTTAAAGAACTAAAAATGGCCCAACTTGTTATCTAATTATGGTAATTTCAGCTGATTTAACTCGTGTTAATTTGAATTGATTTAATTTGTTATTTTCTTGATATTAAAGAAAAAAACCCAAACCACATTTTGACCAGTTGTTCAACTAAATTAAAAGAAGGTAACATTTTCTCTTTCAGCTTCCTTATTTCTCCCTTAACTAGTTCCTCCTCTTGTAAGCTAAAATGCGCCCTTTTTTTTTTCGTTTTTCATGCAGGGACTGAAGATAAAGCCTGGAGTCATTGGCTGGTTACTAAAATCATTGCAAGCTTCACAGCTACTGATATCTACAGAATCATCACAAGGATGTCAGGTCCGTTTCTGTTTCTGATTCCATCAGCTGATTATCAGAACTGAAGGTGGATCTACTGCATTTGCTACCATTGATGCCCAGAGATGTAATTTTCCGTATCCAGTGCTATTTTTAACAACCAATGGAAAATTAATATCCTCAAATCTCATCCAGGTAAATATTAACTCTTACCATAACTCTCGTATATAGTTAAATATAAATAATCAAAATGCAAATCCAACAATAAATTTATTTTCTCTTGGGGTATGTTGTTATGCTTAGGAAATGATTCTTTTCAATGGCAATCCTGCTCAGGCAATTGTCTCCCTCTTTTCTTTTTGCTGCTTCCATGTATGGCTTATTCTTGTTTTTGAAGAGCATAAACATATAGAGAAAGGTTGTCTTCTGACCGGACAAAATCATTTTATTTATTTATTTATTTTATTTATTATGGGTTAGGACTAAACTAGGAGATGATAATTTGTTCATTACTAGAGGGTATAAAAGGAGGGAGAAGCCAAGCCAACTAGTTCAGATAATAATTATTAATGTCAATTTAGAGTAACGCGGTATGCGTTTTCTTAAATTTTTATTTTATTAATGTTTTAGATTATATTAAAAATAATTTTTAAAAAAATACTATTTTAATATATTTTTAAACTATTTTAAACTACAATCACTAATATAATTTCATACGCGCTTTTATAGATTTACTTGGATAAGATTTGAGGCTATGAATTAAAAAGATTAATTCGTTTTTATTTATAAAAAAAATTACAGTAATATTGTTTTAAATATTTTTAAAAGAATTAATATATATATACAACCAAGTTTTATCTTGCTAATCTGAATTATTAAGCAACCCGGGTTTTTAACTAGGGTCACTAAATCAATTGACTGTTATATTTCTTTTTAAATCTAAACCAGTTTAGTTACTGAATTCTTGTTTAACCTTAAAGATTGGTTTGGATTTTATCAAAGTGATATTAATAAAAAATCCCAGGAAAATTTTACCTTTACAATTAGACCACCATCTAATATTTAATAAAAAAATTACGCTATACGGCAAAGATAATAATTATTAATGATTAATAGTATTTATCTAATATTTTAATATTTTTATTTAAATAATATTTATTATCTTTGATTTGATTAATATTTATTATCTCGAGGGCAACTCTGATTTTGATTTTAAAGTTTTATAGTCGAAATTTTTCGGCATTTATACGGCAGGCCAGTCCTTGACAAACTTAATTTATTTTTTTACTGATCTAATAATTAAGTGTTTTTTTTTAATTAAAAGATTTTTTTACATTCTCTCTTGTTATAAGGCAAACAGAACATATGAGTAAAAAAAATACAACATATACAAACATGCAAATTATTACATAAACTAATTCTAACTTTATTAATATCAACAAAAAAAAAAAATACAAAATTCATATATATATATATATATTTTTGTACTTGAAATCGGATTTTATAACTATTGTTTGCGATAGTTTAGGGGTATATTTGGTATTCTAATAATAATTATATCAATATCAATATCAATAATATAGTATAGTCCACAAGAATATAAAAAAAAGTGTGGTGAGCAGACTTTAGGAGCAGCAGCAGTAGCTCAAGTCAATCATATTCTCTCCTGTTCATCCCCTCTCTCTCTTTCTGCGTTCTAGATCCTTCCATTCCGTCCCCGTCTCCGGCTTCTGTATTTCTTGGTTGTTGAAAAGAATCAATGGCGGATCTGGAGAAGAAAGCGAAAGAAGCATTCATCGACGACCACTTCGAGCTTGCCGTAGATCTCTACACGCAAGCCATCGCGCTTAACCCTACCAATCCTGACCTCTTCGCCGACCGCTCGCAAGCCAATATCAAACTCAACAATTTCACCGGTAACCTAACCGTAGCACTAACTGGACAATTTCTCTCTTCTTTTTAGTTATTCAGTTATTTCTCGCTTTATCTCAGTTTTGCTCTCTGTTTTACTTTTAATTTTTTTTTATCGTAATTAGTTATTAATTGCGACAGAACTCTGATTCTTTTTAATCTTTTTTTAATCTTTATTTTTTTGTTAAAGAAGAGCTGATTTTAGAAGATTAATATTTTTTTAATTAGGTTATAATTGTGAATTTTATGCAGATTTGTTTGATTTTGTGATTTTATTAATGAGAGACTGAGTTTTTGTTTGTAGAGGCTGTTGCGGATGCTAGTAGAGCAATTGCGTTGGATGCTTCCTTGGCTAAAGCTTACTTGCGGAAAGGGTAAGTTCGCATTTTTTTTTTTTTTACGGTTTTTGAGTTGATGAATGTGTGTTTAGGGTATTATTGGGATTGTAAGTGGAGTTTGTAGTGGTTTGGCTGTGTGATTGGTGTGTTCTTGCATGTGAAATGTGGGTTCATGATAATTCTAAAGAAAAGTTGTGTTCTTGTAGTAATAAAAGCGAGATTGCAAATGTGAATGGATGATTCTGTATCGATTTCTGTTTGATTATTAAAGTTATTTTTCGATAAAGGGGGGAGATGTTTTGGTATATGTGATGGCTCGAAGACATTATCATTTTCGCCATAGCTATAAAGATAATCTCATGCGCGTTTTACCATCATAATCATTACTATCCACAAAACCTGGCATTCACCTGATAGTCTCTTTGGCATCACCAGGGAAACCTTATTGCAGTGGCCCCATGTCTAGTCATAACTATTGCTTCAACTGATTATTGTGACTTTGGGATGAGACAAAGAACTACATGTTTGAGATTGGGTCTGTGTATCCAAATATTAAATGGAATGCTATTGATACCTCTATTTTGGTAAATGAACTCAACAAATGAATCATGTATCATATTTTAGCATAACTTCATTGCTTCATGGTTCTTTGTCAGTTTGATTTTCAATGTACCAGCATCAGATTTCTTTCCTGTTTCGGCTGTTCAGTTTTCCTATAACCATGTGATGTTTTCCTCTCTCCTGTATTATTTTGATCTTCATTCACTTTTATCTATAGAATGTCAGTTTTGCTTTTAGAAGATGGTTACGAGTCAAAGTGATCATTGTTAGTGCAATGTAAAACTTTTGCGCTTGCAATCCCTTTGGAGCAAGTTAGAACTTGAGGATGGTGATTATGGTACTCCTTTTTATCTGCTAGTGTTTTGCTTTCTGGGACTATCATTAGATATTGTTTTTTATTTTTTCCTTTTGTTTTCTGGAGATTAGTGTGCTTGCTCGCATTCTTCATTGGGTAACATGTGGGGTGAAAAATTATAAAATTCACTTGACAAGCAGGTAGATTGGAATTTTTACTACATATTTTAGGTTCTGATAGGGTGAACAAAATATTGGAAGCAACGCTTTTTACAGGAAAACTTCTTTAAAAGGCTGCGTAGGTTTTCATTGTAGATACACAGCTCCGTTATGTTCAAGTTTGTTGACCTATATTTAAACCTGGGGCCCTTGGTTTCACTTCATGTGTTTTAGGTGGTGCATTTTTACCTTTCTTCTCATGGATGTTCTGGTTCTGCTTGCTGGATTTTCTGACTGATTTTCTGTTGGCACTCTTTCTGTTGCAGTATTGCATGTATGAAACTTGAGGAATATCAGACTGCTAAGGCAGCATTGGAAGCAGGCGCGTCTTTGGCACCGGGAGAGTCTAGATTCACTAACTTGATCAAGGAATGCGACGAGTGCATTGCAGGTATGTAGTTCTTCTTTTCCAGTATCAGTGTGAATACTTGGTCCATTTATTCATATTTTATTAATTGAAACAAAATTGTTTAGGACAGTATTGTTGTGTTTTTAGAAACATTGTCGCTTTTTCATGATCTCATAAACGGATTTTTATGTCCTTTCAGAGGAAACTGGTGGGTCGAAAAATCATGCAGCAGATGCCCCAGTTAACACTGTTTCCATAAAAGATGTCGAGCCAGAAGACACTTCTAGTCAGGCTCCAATGGTAATACCTTCCAAGCCAAAGTACAGGTTAGCACATATTTGTGCTTGTGTTTCTTTTGCAGGCACCTTCAATCCCATGGTTTATGATTTTCAAAATTTGTTCCGGTGACATTAAATTTGGCAATGCTGGTGAAGGATTGCTTTTATCTTAAAACTTCTTAGTATTGTTTCTCATTTTAATGAATACTAGTAATTTAATGTTTTTTTTTTCTCAAATGAATTATGCAATTGATCTTCTGTGTTGTACAGGCATGAATTCTACCAAAAGCCAGAAGAGGTGGTTGTGAGTATATTTGCGAAGGGCGTACAAGCCAGTTGGATTAGTGTTGATTTTGGTGAACAGATTGTATGCACTTCAATTAGAACTCTATTTCTTTGTTCATTTTCCTGGATACAAGGAGCTGAATTTATAACTTTTAAAGCATGCTGATTGCTTTGCAGCTAAGTGTTAGGATTGAGGTTCCTGGTGAAGATGGGTATCATTTTCAACCTCGCTTATTTGGGAAGGTATTAATTGAGATTCACGTTTTGGAATCTTTCGCTTGTTTGAGCAGGCTATAATTTTTAGATCGTTTAGCATTTGCTTGTTTGACTTGAGAGGAATGGAGGGTTATCTAAAATAATTAGCGTCTAGTACTACTTTCATTCTGAGTCTTTTCCCCTGTAATACCATAGGGGCAACCTTCTTCTACTCTTTTTTTTTTTTGGATACTCATTGTGGAGGCAAATTTGATGCAAACAGATAATACCCGACAAGTGCAAGTATAACATCTTGTCCACCAAAGTTGAATTTCGACTTGCAAAAGCTGAACCAGGTCTGCACTGGGCATCTCTTGAATACAACAAGGAGACAGCAGTAGTACAAAGGATTGCTGTATCCTCTGGTATGTCAACTTGCTAGCAATACATTAATGTATCATCATCAGCTATGTTAAATACGATTAAAATACAACTATTTACTAATATGAACTGGAGGTTGAAGTGATTGTGGAATCCATTCTTGTAAAATGTTTTCTTTAACCCTCTTCCTCTTGTTATCTGTTGTTTTCAAGGCATTGTATCGTGCATGTTTTCATCTTGCATTATCAAGCATAATTTGTTATGAATTGTGAGTTTTAATCTATTCCATTTTCTCAGCTAGCTTCGTTCATTACTTAGTTTATTAAATTTTCTATACCAAGTATAGGTGAAATCCTTGTAATTGATCTTGAAATTCACTTGTGTAACTAACTTCAAGAGAATCAATGAATTGTTCCAGGAATATGCCTTGTAAGATGAGATGCATTTCTCAGGGTTCAGGGGTTGTTTTGGAACTGTGTGCGCTAGAATTGTATGTTGGTGGGATCAGGGATCCCTTAAGCCTACTGCTAGTACCTTGAATTTGTGCATGCTGCATTGTCCTTGCTAACATTGCTTTACATCTCTCTATGATAAATTTGCTTTTGATGATGTACGGTGCAGAAATTGTTCAAAAGCCTACCTATTCCTCATCAAAACCAAAACGAGTTGATTGGGACAAGATTGAAGCTCAAGTAAAGAAGGAGGTAAGTAACATTTACTGATTCTGTACTCGTGTTTTGTGTTCATGCTTTACAAAAGATGTAGAGAATTGAAGCGTGAGATATAATTTATGGATATCAGGAGAAAGAAGAGAAGCTAGATGGGGATGCAGCTTTGAACAAATTTTTCCGAGAAATTTATCAAGATGCTGATGAAGACACAAGAAGAGCCATGAAAAAATCTTTTGTAAGGCCTTTGAACACACTATAATTGTTTATGAAGTGTTATGCAATCATTCAAGAGTGATGGAACAAGCAGCCTAATATTTGCTGTGCTTTCTGTTTAACAACAAAAGGTGGAGTCCAACGGCACGGTGCTGTCGACAAACTGGAAAGAAGTGGGTACGAAGAAGGTGGAAGGAAGCCCTCCTGATGGGATGGAGATGAGGAAATGGGAGTACTGAGCTTGTGTTTTGGTAATGGGGAATGCGCTGTAAAGAACATAACAGTTAGATTTTGTTCCCTGAATGATGATTGTGGTTGTTGTTTTTTTTCCTTGCTTAAAAATTCTGAGCTAAAAAGAATAGGTTGACGGTTGTGTTGTTGGGTGATAGGGTGGTGTCATTGCAGAAAACTGCCGCGTCTGTACAATGTCTAAGAACTTGACTGCTTTCACTCGTCTGGCAAAGTGGTGTGTGTGTGTGTGTGTGTGTGTGTGTTTTGAAAATGACCGTCAGGGATGATGGTTAAATAACTCAAATCTATTTTTTATATACTCGGTCGTGTCTTTAATAGATTCTTGTATTTATCACTGTGTTCTTATATAATATAAAAATCCCCAATATATCCACATCTTAATTTATTATTTTAAAAATCCCCTTGAGCTATGAAATAATATGAATATAACGAATTTTTAAAATCCTAAATATTAAATCTTTGTACGCTATCTTGAAATGATAGAGAATTAGACGCTACACAAATAATGTATATAATAATAAAAATAATCGAGTGACCACAACCAATCATCTATTAAACAGTAAATAAATACATGAGAACTAATGTAGCTATTATCTAATAAAACCCAACCGTCGCAGAACACGTTCTTAAGCATAAAATTGATTTATTTAGAAAAACAATAGATTTATGCTTTTTTAAAAAACTTAAACAAGCAAATCATTTTAAAATGAGTATATCAATCTAAGAGATGCTTGTGGAACTATAATCTTAATCAAACCTTCAATCTTGATTGATATAATCTATTTTTATTTTAAAATCCAAATATTGAAGTGCATTTCGTTACATATAGATATCACTAACTATGAAACCTAGAAAAATTAAATTTTTTATTTTTATTAATAAAAATTAAAAACTTACCTTACTTTGAAAATAATGAAAAACAGCATTACATGAGATCTTGATAGAGTTTATCATCATATTATTGAAAAAAACAAAAAAAATATTAAATTAACTAATTGAACAATACACAACATTTTCCTTTCCAAATAGGATGGATTTAAAATAAAATAAAATAAAGGCGTCCACGACAGGTCGTTTGAAGCTCCCAAATCTCCAAAGCCCAAAAAACTAGAAAGCTTTCTTCCTCCACCCTTCCACTCGCACCCTGTTTCTTCTCCAGGCAACCTCAACGATCTACAAATTTCTCTGGTAATTGTTGTCTCTCGGTATCTTAAACTTCAGTGCTTCGATCAGGGTCAGTGAGATTCATCGTTGAAATCCCAACAAGATGCAGTTTTTTGGAGGGTCAGACATAAGTCCATCACCACCAGCACCAACTGCATCAGGGAACAATGCACACATGATGTATGTCTTTAACAGGAACGGCGTTTGTTTGCTTTATAGAGAATGGAATCGCCCACTTCACACTCTTAATGCTCAGCAAGACCACAAGCTCATGTTTGGTTTGCTCTTCTCTCTCAAATCCTTGACTGCCAAGATGGATCCCACAAGGTTTTTTTCCTCATTTCTCTAATGTTGTGTAACTTTTCTTGCTGCTTTGTTACTGGGATTGCTGAATTTTGATTAAAGGTTCAAATTTTGGGAACTTAGAATGGTAACTAAATATGGTCCCTCAAGGTTTTATTTATTTATCTTTGTTACTGAGTAGCTTTAATTTCGAGTAAGGTTTCGATTTTTAGAATCATGGGGTGGTGATTGAATGTGATTTTAGTGCATGGTTGCGAAGTGGTTTGTTCTTCTTTAGGGGATGTAACATCTGGGATGCTCTCTTCTTATGTTACTTGGCTGGTTGTGATTTTGCATTAAATTCAATTTTGAGAATCATGGAATGCTGATTTAATGTGATCTTTGTGACTGGTTGAGAATTGGGATGGTTCATCATTAGGATATGTAATATCTGGATGCTTCTTTTGATACTGAGTGGTTGTGATTCTAAGTAAAGATTCGATTTTGGATTCAGTTGCTGATTAGTTATGAGTGATATTATAGGGATGTTATTTATTTGTAGCATTTGAGATTGTGTTGATTTTTTAAAATCATAGAATGGTATTGCAATATTTATGTGCTCTCTTTTATATATATATATATATATATATATATATATATAATTTGAATGGTTGTGGTATTTTAGCGAGTATTCAGTTTTGAGAACCATGAATGGTGAATGAATGTGATTTTGGTTCATGGTTGTGAAATGGGTTGTTGTTCTTTAGGATAAGTAACATTTGAGATGCTCTTTCTGATACTGGATAAGGGGAAATTTTGAGTAAAGATTCAATTTTGAGATTCATGGAGGATATGATCTTAGTGCATGATTGTGAAATGGGGCTGTTGATTTTTAGTATATGTAATGTTTGAATGTTCTTTTTAGCATTGGGAGCTGTGACTTGTGTAAAGATTATTTTTTAGAGTCCATTGCTTGTAATTAAGGATGATCTTAGAGAATGTTTGAGGACTGTGATTGTTAATCATGAGGATATGTAACATTTGCATGCTCCTTTTGATGCTCAGTAGTTGTGATTTTGAGTAAAGATTCATTTTTTTGGATCATAAAATGGTTATTGAATGTGATTTTAGTGAGTGGTTGTGAAGTGCAGAAGGGATTAATTGCTTAATTTTGATTCAACTTAGATAGTTGAGAGTGATATTTTAGGGACTTATTTGTAGCATTTGAGATTGTGTTGATTTTATCATTATTATTACTTTTTAATTCTTTGTTGGGTGAGCAGTATGGATAAAGGAAACCTTGGGGTGCCTCAATTACCAGGACAAGGTTGTTCGTTTCACAGTTTTCGTACAAATACATACAAGCTTAGCTTCATGGAAACTCCTTCTGGGATAAAGGTCAGATTTTTGTACTTTATATGTTTTCATGTGTGTGAATTTCAATTATTTTAAGCATTCATTTGCTTTACATTTTTGTTGAGTGCTTGATTGTTAGTTTGAGATCATGCAATTTCAGTTTTTGGGAAGAGGTTTTGGTGAAAAGTGAGTCCATTAGCGGGGTTTCCTGCTAAATATTGTAATTGGAAGTCTTGCTAAGTGGATAATGGAACGAGAAATCAATTATGGTAGAGAAGTTCTCATGTCACTCATGATGCCACTGTAAAACTCAAGTTATTCTTGATTTTATCTAAGGCTCAATCTCTTCTTTCAGTTTGATTGGATACCTGATATGTATTTTGTCCCTTAAACATTGCAATGTTGCCAAAGTGATGTGATATGGTTTCCAGTATGGCGGATGCTGTTGTGGAAATGCTTCATTTAATTTGTACAACTTTAGAAGCTTATAATTTTGTTTGAGATATGATAGAACTTGCCCATAAATCAGTTACAAACTGGTTTACATATTTATAAGAAATTGGGATGTGCTTAAATGATTTTGATTTACCTCTCAGAACTTGCATTGACTTGTTTTTCTCATAGCTGGATTTTATTACTGTTACGTTTGATCAGTAACTCTTAATTCTGATTAATATCCAGTTGCAATTAACTTTTCAAACAATGCCATGAATCACAGACTTGTACAAGTGTCATGTTTGATGAGAAACTCTTAATTCTTCTTGAATTCCAGTTCTAATTAAAGCTTTCAAAAAGTACTATGAATAAAATCCACATAGTTCAGTTGGCTGTCTGATTGGTTGAGGAATGTAGTTCTTGGACGTCCCATTTTACCATTGCAGCTTAATGGCCTCATTCTCGAAAGCAGTTTGATTATGCAAGATCTAATTCCGTAGCAGCTCCAAGTTCTTGTATTTTGTTCAATTGTTATTCTTTTTAATCAGCATTAGGTTTGTGCAGATTATCCTGATTACTCATCCCAAAACTGGTGATCTACGGGAATCCTTAAAGTACATTTATAACTTGTATGTTGAATATGTAGTCAAGAATCCAATCTACACTCCTGGAGCCCCTATCAGGTAATGCAAAACCCTACTTTGTAACAAAGCTGCATGCAGTGTAACACTACCTGTAGATGAACAATCAGTGTAGCTGAATTTATCCTCACTGACAAAAGATTGTCATGAAATAAAAAAAATATTCCTTTTCTGTGTATCCTTAAAAGAGGTATGCTGAAAAATTCTTCTTCGTGTACTCATGTTCTGTTCCAACCCAAAAAAGTGTTAATGGGATATAACCTGTACTTTGTTTCGTGTACACAAAAGCAATAACTCTACGCCCTATGCATTCAGCTTTACCTTTTATGAACCTTGGAGGATCTCATAGCTCCCCATTCACCAATTCTGAACTGCTAGTGCACAATGCAAAGCTCAATGGTAGATGATTGACAGATTCAGTCGCATCTCTGCATAAAAGCACAGTTATTTTTTTTATTTTTAAATTACTAATAGTTAATGTCCGGCCCTGTGTAACTCCAAAGTAATCCACACATGTATATACACACATGCATACATGTATTCATGTGTTTTCTTCTATCCTCCGTTGACAATTCTTGTACTGAATTTGATTAGTTTTTCTTCTAATAGTATTAGCTGGATGATTGTTTTTAACTAAATGAATTTGTTTTTACTTTCTATAGGTGTGAGTTGTTCAACACTTCTCTTGATCAATATGTAAGAAGCATTTCATAGTCCCTCAGGTAGTAAACTGTTATCTTGTTATCCTCTGCAAGGTGCATGATTTTGATTCTTGTTTATACTGAATAAGAAATAAGTGAGGGTTTTCGTATTGCAGTCTACTCTTCAAACCAAGACCCAAGTGGAACTGGAGATTTGGTTCTGCAAAAGTTCAGCGGAACTGCCTACTTTCCGTGGATACTTTGTGACAGTATGATCTCAAGAATGTTATAGAATTGTGATGCTCTTTCATTCTAATTGGTGAACTTAGGCATACAGTTTGGTGTTGATTTCCATTATTAAGGCACTGATTTCTGTGTCAAAATCAGTGGTGAAAAACTTGGGGAGCAGGGATATTCTTAATATAATCTGAGAATCTATCTGTTTTTAGTGAAAGATGCTTTGTTGTGATCTAGATAGAACTTCATTGTCTGATGTGGTAGGACATTATGGGCTCCGAGTTTGTTGAATATAAAATTGCTGTGAATCCAAACTAATCTTAATCAGTTTAAAGTTGATTTAACAAAAGCTTGGACGTTTTCATGAAATTTTTTTAAAGGAAAGACATGGACACATTGCAAGTCATAGAAACAGAAGTTTGTTTTCATGATGGGACTCTGAAGTCTGAAATTTTGTGGTCCTCCCTTCCTTTCCCGCTCCCTGCCCCTGTTTTTCTACTGATGGTCCTGGTAACTACTTGTCAAGGAAAGATAAATACATTCTATTGGCTTCCTTTGTGGTGAAAATGTAGAAGATATCTTGTGGCTACAAACAACCATGGAATCTGACGTTAGTGCTGACTACTGTTTAGGGCTTAGATTTCTAATTTACTCTAGCCTTAATTGTCTAGATTTAGGAGTTTTAGTCTTAGGTTTGGTTTCAATGGTTGTTTGCTACTTTTCTATTGTCTTTGCCGAGTATGAGAAACCAAGGTGAAAGACCTGATATCAATTATTTAATATCTAAACAAATCATTGAAAATCTTGGTGGAACAGCACATATCTGTCCCTATTCCATGCCAAGATGCTGCTTCTAGCCTCTCTTTTTTTCCTATTAAAATATACCGCCATAGGAAAGGCCACAAGGAGCCATACAAGAGGCCACGCTTCTCCGATTGGCCAGTTGATATCTATGGTGGAGCTAGGCAAACTGTTGTTGACCCAGCAACCTTCCCTATATATTCACATGCTCATCACTTCTGCACCCAGTAAATTCACATGCTCATCACTTCTGTACACAGAAACCTTCCCTATCTATTCACATGCTCATCACTTCTGTACCCAGCAACCTTATTGTTGAATCGGAAGAAATGAAACTTGCTTTGCCAATAAACGAAGTGGATGACGGGTTTGTAAGTTTAGCCGAGGTTCGAGGAGCGAGTTAGAGGGTAGATGGAGTCAGAGAAAGGTAAGTTGGTTTGGTAGCGAACTCTTGCTGTGAAAAATGCAGCCAAGGCTGCATTGAGGGCGGTCAGTCCGTGCATGTGGCTTGTTTACTATAGCGTTCTTAAAAAAATTAATTTTTTTTTTGTTTTTATTAAAATTTAATATAATTTATATATTTTAATACTAATATTAAAAATAATTTTAAAAAATAAAAAAATATCATGAAGATACATTTCAATAAATGCTATCGCTTGCTATTCCAAGTACTCTCACGTCGTTTTGTCTGTGGAGTTAGTGTGATCATCTGTCCTTTGCCAGGGGCCACTTCAATAATTATTTCAAACAAATCATAGCCAGCCAAGAATCTTGAAACGAAGATTGTGATGATTATAATTTATTATTTTATATATTTATAGGCTGGAATCCACTAAACTGATGTCAAGACAAAAGTCAGCAACGCGACAAAATCAATCAATTAGAACACCTTGAAAGAAATTCAATTAATCCATGAATGAAAATGCTAAATTTGTTTAACTGGTGTTTTCTTTAAGGGAAAGGACCTGTTTTTTTTTAATTTTTTTAATTTTTAATTGCGACCAAAGCACAAGGAAGAAAAAATATATATTTACTAAACTCAATTCTGTTTTTAAAAAATTAAAATAATATTATTTAAAAAAATCAAAGAGTTTTGACCAAGTAAATCGCAAGTCAACTAAACAACTGCCGTTATGAAATCATGATATAGAGATCTTCCAAACCGAAAATGAATTCCAACGGAGCAAGAGCTGCCATGATCAGTCAACCACTCATCATATGGATTACCTTCAAGATGATGTGAGAAATCTTTTATTTCCAGTACCGAAGGGTCTCTAGCAGAAGAATTATTGGCACCAGAAATGGCAAAGGGAATAGCTTAGTTGAGCTGTCATTACAGCCGTTGAGCTCGAGTGGTATTTTTATCCTTTTATCTTAGATTTCCCATCAGTTTTTCTTGAAGGATGGGATACTTAGCTTCTATTTTCTCCGTCCTTTATAACTAAAGAGAAAAGAAGAAAAAAGGATAGCCATGTCTGTCCTGTCAACATCGACACAGCAATCATATGAGAAAGAGTAGTGATGCACGGCATTGCTTGGTAATTAAGCATGCTTTCTTCATTCACCTAACTTCTGACATAATTGCTGCCATCATATGGGATCTGAATTGAATCACAAACAAAGTTTGACAATTTATGTCATGGAGTTCAATATTTTGCTACTTCTCTTCCCATAATTACAGGAGAATTTCGACCCAAATTGTGTTTTCATACATCATTACAACGTACTAGGGTTGTTAAACCTGTTCCAGCTAGACATGTTAGTTAACTGGTGTTTTGTCAATTCAGGATTTAGCCTGGGTTTAGTTTTAAAATATATTAGATTGGATTTGACTTGGCTAACACATGGATAGTTTAATCAAGATTCAATTTTATTTTTTTAAAAGAAATTTAAAATAACATCGTTTTAGATTTTTTTTTAAAATAAATCTTGAAGCCATGGATAGCCTTGTACCGAAACACATGTTTAATAACTTTGAGTATAATACTACGTATGTATATAACAATTAGAACAATGGGAATCAAAATACTGAATGATTGATCTACCTGAATTTAAATCTATATATTTAATACGGGAAATTGTCGCATCAATAATAACTTATTTCTCACAAGTGACAGCAACAAACGAAGCATTGCATCAATTAATTAATAGGGATTCATTAATTAAATCCAACACGAAGCTTCGTCAATGTTGTAGACTTCCACAATTACAGGCACATACACCGATTACCATTTGCTTGTATGTTTCATACAAACGTAGTCGTGACAAAAACATGCATTGTAGCACGTTTCAATCATGACTTGTCACAATAATGGCTGAACGATTGAGATGTGAGAGATCCCACTAAAGAATTGAAAAAGAATTTGATTGTAAGGAAGATAGGGAGGCTTAATTGCATGTTCAACAATTCAAAACCTAATCTTATCACCTTTTAAATTATTGTTTTCTCACATTACAAATATGTTGTCCACTCACTTCTCATCCCATCCCAAGATTTTGTAGCGCTTGTTACTGTTTAATCTCTCAAGGAGAGCAATGGAGGAAGCGCTAGTTCTGTACCCTTCACCACCTATTGGCCACTTGGTTTCTATGGTGGAGCTAGGAAAACTTTTACTCACTCGTAGACCATCTCTCTCCATTCATATTCTCATTGCTGCATCACCCTATGTTGCAGGCAAGGCTGATAAATACATGGCTACTGTTTCCGCCAATGTTCCTTCCATCGATTTCCATCATCTCCCCATTGTTACACCAGTTTCCACCAATATAACCCACCATGAAGAACTCACTTTGGAGGTCCTTCACCTTAGCAAACCACATGTTCATGAAGAGCTCCTCAACATATCCAAAAGGTATAAAATTCATGGCCTTGTTATGGACTTCTTTTGCACCTCGGGTCTATCCGTGGCCACTGAACTTGACATCCCTAGTTACTTTTTCATCACTTCTGGTGCTTGTTTTCTCGCCTTTTTCCTTTACCTCCCTACCCTTCACCAAAAAACCTCCAA
>Ga0307517_10003235_pt1 | contig 25523 bp, 12 predicted proteins | sample 23_EM_MG_FD_194515 | JGI IMG/M metagenome (GOLD analysis project Ga0307517, IMG submission 194515) | Populus trichocarpa ectomycorrhiza microbial communities from riparian zone in the Pacific Northwest, United States - 23_EM | ecosystem: Host-associated > Plants > Roots > Unclassified | place... | reverse complement strand
AATAAAAAATATTTGATATCAATATTATTTATTTCATGATATAATAACAGTAGTTAAATCTACAATATTTAAATTAAAAATCATTAATATTAATATATATATATTTTAATTATTTTATAACCTCAATTTGAAAAACATTTTTTTAACTAAACACATTAAACTACTTTTTATTCAACCTCAATTTCAACCACAGTTTTAACCAAACATATATTTTTCCAAACCAACCTCAACTAAAAGTACTTTTTTATAAAACAATTTTTTTAAAACCACAACCACAACAACAACCTCAATACCAAACACACTCTTAAAACAATATAGTTTATATATACATATATGTTAAATATTTGATATTCTAAATTATTAATTAATTAAGTTTAATCATCTAAATGATACCTTAGATCTTGTTACAAAAAAACTACATGCTTTAAACCCATCTACATCAAGAACAAAGAAACCAAGAAAATCAACTGCATGAATAAATGCTATAAGACAGCCAATCGAGTCAAATTAATGTAGAAAAAGTAGAACATCAAGTTAAGATGATTATCCCTTAATAAAATAAGAAACCACAGGTATAGTTTATGCACAGTGATGTATTATGATATATAATTTTATGTTTTAAAAGTGTTTTTAAAAAAATTAAAAAAAAAAATTCAAATTAATTTTGCTTTGCTGTTTTTATATTGTTTTGATGTGGTGATGTCAAAAATAATTTTTTAAAAATGAAAAATTATTAATTTAATGTATTTTCAAGTAAAAAAACACTTTAAAAAGCAACCGCTACATCTTACATATCTAAGCATTCTTTAACAAAGTACGAAAACACTTGTGACCATTTAAAACAAAAAATAGTTTGCTTTTTCGACAGGCTTTGAAGCTTGGTCTCTTGCATAGGTTTAATTAAAACATGATGCTGACACTTGCTTATTGAAGAATCTGAACTCAATATTCCAAGCAATATTCAAATTAATTAACAGTACTGTAACAAAAGATTGAAGAAGATAATCATACTATTTGCACTGCACAGTACTAGACGTTAACCTAAATTGAACCAAGAGGGTAAAAAAGTTGTGAATCTCTTCGCTTGGTAGGGTTACACTCTTACAAATAATTTTCTCTTAGGGTTTGAGAAGTCTCGTCGGCTGAAATCTAAATAGAAGAGAAAGAGAAGGGAATAAATAAGAGGAGAAGCGTTCCATTCTGAAGATTTGCCAATATCTATAATCAAGCTATCAACCCTAGCTAGCTACTTGGTCAAGATTCGTAATGATATTATAACGTGGTGCGGCTAACTTAAAATACCTTTAAATTAATCATAGCTTTGAAAAATATTTATTTAACTCTACTTTTTACCTCAAAACTGCAGGAAAAACTTGAAGTAAATGTATCCATAAAAATTATCACATCGTGGAACACGAAGCGATTGAAAAGAGAGCTGCATACTTCGTGCCTGCCAGTTGGGTCAATGCTAATGAATCTCTTCTCCAGTGCTAATGATTCGCCCCACCTCAAAAATTAGGCAGCTTGCAAGTATAGCTGATCATGAAAAGCATTAACTACAGGTGTAAAATAAACTTCGAACAAGTGGCGATGATAAAGGAAGATATATAATGATTCATAGACGACACGTTTCATTAAAATCTGAATATTTTCTTTTTAGATATAGGATTTTTCTTAATCTTTTTCAGTCAATTATATATGATAATTAATCACAGATTTTTCAAACCGGCCCAATATTTCCAACGAAACATCCACGATTAAATTAAGGTATTAAGCATTGATTTACGGCAAGAGTACTAATATGTTTAAAGAGAATCCGACTCCGACTCCGACTCCGACTCGTGGGGTAGTGTTAGTAATGTGGTATTTTTATTTATTTATTTTGAAATATATGAAAATAATATTTTTTTATTTTTTAAAAATTATCTTTGATATAATTAACCACGTAACAATGATTTAAAATATTTAAAAAAATGAAGTAAATTTTTTTAAATAAAAAATCACTAAACACAATTTGAACGGTAAAAACAATAATCAGCACTTAAATTAATTAAGCATTTGCATGTTAGTATTACGATGAAGAATGATTAGAAATTGAAGGTCTTTTGAAGTATGAAAGGATATTCTAGCCACTTGCTAAAAGGCAGGACTTCGGAGTCCAAAAGCTCACCTTCATTTTCCACGAAAGAGGATGCATAATGCTATATATTCTTGGATAGGTTAGAAGCTGTCAAAGCATGATGTCGACTAGAGAACCATAGTTGAGCAGACAAACTCATGGAACATTGCTATTCAGATTTTAAACATTCTTAACCTCACATACATTGCTATTCTGAGATCAAAAGTTATTAAATCCCGCTATACTTGTGACTCTATCATTGTTTAGGTTAAGAATTAATTAGACATATTGGTCTAAATCAATTAAAACGATAACGATGTGGTTTTAAATTTTTTTTTAAAATATTAAAACGATAGAGCTTTAAATTTTTTTAAGTCATATTAAATTTTAATCGGGTCAACTCTCACTTGATTTTTTTTAAATCTAACCCAAGTTAGATCCTTGATCGACATGTCAAGATGAGTCCTAATTTAATTTTATTGTGAGAAGGCTTCTATAGCATTATTTTTATCTTTCCTTTGTTTTCATCCAAAAAAAAAATTTATATATATTCCTAATTTGATTGACCAATCAATTTAGCCCAATAAGAAAAGTTTGCACTCCATAATTTTCCTCAGATTCTCACCCATCCTTTCAATGAAATACCCAAATATTTTATATGTCTCCTTCCTCTAATTAATTTGTTGGCTAAATAATTTGAAGAAAGCTTTGATTGTTCATCTTCAAGACCATTCTTTAACCCTCTCCCATGCATGGGCATACATGGCTGGATTGCATGCTACATGGTATCTGAAATGTCCATTCATCTCCCTTCGTATAAGACATGAATGAGTTGTCAAAACACTATTGTTAGGTGGAAAAAGGAAGAAGAAAGGATAAGAAAGACAGCAATGAAAAGACAAGAGGAAGATGAACAGACGAGATAAGATTTACCTCTTTAGCCGAAACTTGAGAATAAATCAAAGCATCTCTTCATGTCCCCATCTTCTCACATGATTGACACTCATCTAGAAGCAAGTAAAATGCTCTAAAGGGTGAAAACAAACAAACAAAACAGAAGCTTTGGAACCTTTCCCATTTTATCACCATAGTTGTACAATTGGACGAATAAGATTTTGTTTGATTTTGTATTTTAAAAATATTTTTTATTATATTTTTATATTATTTTAATCTGCTAATATTAAAAATAATTTTTAAATAATAAAAAATATTATTTTAATTCATTTCCAAACAAAAAACACTTTGAAAAATATCTTTTACTATATTTTCCAACACCCCCAAAACACCAAAGCTACAGGTATGAAGAGTTAACCTCCAAATTTTTTTTAAAAAAAATCAAAATAAAATTGTTTTTATAAGAATAAAAAATTAATAAATTAAAAATCAAGTTTTGAAGAGATCAGATGACTGACGAGGTTAAGCATGTCATTTGATATAATAAATAGAAACCAACGATGTTATTTGCTATTAATTTCTTTTGGTTCCATTTCATCCCAAAAATATTAAGTAGAGGAAAGTTAAGCATATATAAGGGGAAATGAAGTTGCCCCACGATGAAAAAGAAAATAAAATAAAAGAAATTATTTTTTTTTTTTTTTAATTTTTCTTAACTAAGAGGAGCCAGATAACGAAGGTAAACATTGTCCTTCTACTTCTGTAATGCAACAAAATTAATTCATATACTATCAAGCTGTGAATTAATTTTTTATATTATAAATTATTGGCTATACTAAATAGTAGCCAGATAAGCAGCATATATCTTAATTATTTTATGATTTTTTTAAATTTTCAAACAAATTAAATAGAACGTATATAACCACTTTACAAGGCGTGGACAAGTCTATGTAGCTAATTCATTCTGCATCACTGATCTTCCAAGTTTATGACTAGAGCTATCCACTGTAAGGCACTAAATATTAAGAGTCACGAGAATTATTGGTGCAAATTAAACTTAAAACAAATAGAGAAAATAAAAAAAATATATTACAAGTCATTTTGATTTTCAACCCAAATTAAGAATATTTTAGATATAATATAAAATGAATTTTATTCTATCATTGATAAGAGATTTCTTAGTAAAAATTATGAATCCTCAGTCCTCCAAATTGAGAAATATTTATTTAATCACATAGTTTGGACTATTAGTAGACTGGTGTTAGCGTGATGTACGTTGTGGATTCACATTGTTTTTCCAATAAAATATTTATGAGTCACAAGCATTTTTTTTTTAAAAAAAATTCAACAACTCAGTTTATAATCCTGATCAACAAATAACTTGCTTTATTTGAAAAAAAGAGAGGCATTGTGTGCCTCTGCAAACAATGTGTCACGTGGAACTCCCAGAACTCGGCCACTGATATAGCTGGAAAAATATGGTTCATGGTTTTTTTCACCCAAAAAACCATTATGAACCAATTCTTGACCCAAAAACCTATGGAACATCTTAGAAGCATTGTTAAACCAATCTATAGCCTTAAAAAACACAAAAAATCATCCCAAAAACTAAAATAAAAAAACTTCCCGAACTCAGATATGTTTATCTCAACCCCTCTTGTCATATGGAACCATTTGATATAAAAATTAACTGTTTTGCTGGCTGATATCATTGCCAACAACAATTTTATCTCTTTAAGCCGAAATCCAGCAACCCCTCTCTCTACTCTATAAAAAAGACTAAAACATGAGGGAAATGCAGTTTGGTAAAAAAATTTATTTTTAAAAAATTATAGGAACTAATCACTTGATAGCTAATTAAAAAAGATGAGGGATGAAAATAAACTTTTCAAAAAAATCTCAAAGTCGTCACCTATGTTACTTGCATTTTCATTTTAATCTCTTTTCTTTCAATTCAACCATTCCCTCAAAAAATAATGCGATTGAGTTCAAATTTGGGTTCTAAATGGCCCAATCATGAAAAAAAATGTTTGAGGATCAAAATTAATTTTTTTTATATTATATTATTGCAATTCATAGTGAATTGTAAAATGACGAACAATAAAAATTAATACAATATTTTACCCACAAACTTTTTTTTTAATTAACTGCTTCTCTCAAGCTAGCCATGAATTGATTTACAATCATCATACTCTTAATTAATATTTATGCACTAAAAAAAATATTGCACATCCAATAGTTTCTAGAAAGGATAAAAATTTGAAAATTAATTATTGAAGATAATGCCAAGCATATATATCAATAATTAAAGGAAGGATGGTGATTGATGGTGGCAATTTCCACTCAATTTTTGAAAATTATTGGAGGGACAAAATATTTATTTATTTATTTTAGTCAACTAAGATAATTAATAATAATTGTATAGATAACACATGATCCCTTTCATAGTCACAAAATATCCATAGTCATCCTCTCTTGGAAAACTCCAAATATATATACGTAAAAAAAAACATCCACTTGCCCCGCCACGTGACAACTAGACATCAAACATGATTAATCTTATCACATCTTGGACGTCCACGTGCAATGCATACCATATTTCTCATAATCACATTCATGTCACAGCCAAATTGCACCACGTAATCAGTCACCTCCATCTTATCCATAGGTTTCAGCAATTAGTGATAATAAAAAATCATGTTAAAATAAAAACTAACCATTTATGATTTACTTCTTGAATTACCATTTTACGATTTTAATTTATTTTGATTATCTTGTAATCATTTTATTTTTCATAAAATGTTTTAAATTCGAATATAAAAATTATAATTAACTCTTTAAAAAGTTATCTTTATAAATTATAGATATTAAATATACTCTAACCACAAAATGAAATAAAAACATTATCTTATTATTACTAACTTAGTTGAATTGTGAATCATATGTAGGGATGAAAAATTTATATAAGATATGCAACTAATATCATTCTCAATTGAATTTGATTTAAAAATTTGAAATAAATAAAATTAGATGCCGAGAAGTGAGTAGTTTATCCGACTCATCATATAAATTGACTCCTATTTAGTTTTTTAATTTATTTTTTTATTTTATAAACTTGAAATTTTATTTATCAATATGAATTTAAAATTTATTTTATTATTTTATGATTCTCAAATAAAAAAATATATTTTTTATTTTTTTAAAAAAATCAATTTATAAAATGATTTGGACAGATGAAGAAAATCTTCTACCTGACTCGACTAAATTAAAAATATATTTGAATAATATATTTAGATATTCCGGAAAAAAACAAAATTTAACTTTGACTTGTACCTAAATCTATCCATCATAAATATCCATCATAAAAGAAAAAAAAATATTTATAGAAGAATATAAATTTATTTATCTAAATAAAAAAATGATAAGTTATATAGAGAGCAACAAAAATAAATGAAAAATATTTTAGATATTAGTTTTGAGGTCTGCCACGTGTCAATATTTAATAGGAGCAACTGTTTCTGTTATTTAACGATCGTCTGTTAATAAATAGACAGTTGATAAGGTCCAGAAAACAAAAAAACTACGCACAAAGAGAGAAAGCTATACTTCAAGAGCTTCAAAAACTTTATGTAAATGGAAACTACCATGTTCACCGAGTTGATCCCGAGTTTGCCTCAAGAACTCGGTCTTGAGTGCATGACTCGGCTGCCTTACACAGCTCACAGAGTTGCTTCCCAAGTTTGCAAGCAATGGTGTGACTTACTGGAAAGCAAGGATTTTTATTACCACAGGAAGAAACTTGGCTACACCCATAAAGTTGCTTGTCTTGTTCAAGCTGTTCACGGGGCTGATGTTTTACAGGGATCCAAACAAGGTAACTCACCGTGTTTTGGGATCTCTGTGTTTGACTCAGCGAGTCAGACATGGGAGAGACTCGACCCGGTGCCCAATTATCCGATCGAGTTGCCCTTGTTTTGTCAATTGGCAAGCTGTGAAGGGAAGCTCGTGGTCATGGGTGGGTGGGACCCGGTGAGTTATGAACAGGTGAGTCATGTTTTTGTGTATGATTTCACAACAAGGAAGTGGAGAGAGGGTAAGGAGATGCCTTCCAAGAGGTCCTTTTTTGCTATCGGGTCCTATTCAGGTCGGGTTTATGTCGTGGGCGGGCATGATGAGAATAAGAATGCATTAAGAACTGGGTGGGTTTATGATTTGAGCAAGGATGAGTGGACTGAGTTAGCTCAAATGAGTCAAGAGCGAGATGAGTGTGAGGGAGTGGTGATCGGGGATGAGTTTTGGGTGGTCAGCGGATATGGGACCGATAATCAGGGGGCATTTGAGGGGAATGCTGAGGTATATGAATTCGGGTCGGGTCAATGGAGGCAGGTGAAGAAGGCATGGATTCCGGGCCGGTGCCCGAGATCTTGTGTTGGGGTAGGGAAAGATGGGAGATTGATGAGTTGGGCTGACTTGGACCCGATGGTTCGAGCTGGGGTTCGTGGGATCCCGTTGGGCTCTCGGGTCATGCTTACCGGGTTGGATAACCAAGGTTCACCCGAAGAGTTCTATTTGATAGAAATGAAAGATGGTCAAAATGGGAAATTGGAGAAGATCATTGTGCCTGATGAGTTCTCAGGGTTTGTTCAATCTGGCTGCTGCGTGGAGATCTAATGGAAAGCTGCCATTTGTGGGCATGCAAGATCAAGTATAAAAAGGGTTATTAATATCGTATGCCATCGATCAATTTTTGTACCCTATAACATGCATGAACAATGGGGGATCGAAAGAAAAGGGAAAACACAAGCCAGATGTGTCATGTTCAGAGAGGAGTTGAATTTGGCCGGGTACCCAAATACATACACAGAGTGCCCGGCCCTCTTTGCACAAATTCAACCCTCTATGCTTTCTCGCTGTAGCAAGTGCTCGTTTGGCAATGCGATGCACTATAATATAACCTATGTTTCCTTGACAAAAACATTAAAAATGATGTTTTTACTCTGATATACACGCGTTTGTAACCCAAAAAAAGCTGGTATATATTAGCTTGTATACTGAATGATATTGCCATGTAATGAATACTTGAGATGAAAGGTAATGATATTGCCATGTAGGCTTGTTTTGGATATGTTTAGCAGTCTTTATCCTTGGTTTTCATTGCTTTTTATCATATAGTTTTTATCCATTTAAATTGGGTTATCCATTTCATGATGGAGCCCAATTTTCACTCCATATTGGTGTCTAGAAGAGGTTTCACACGCCCATATATACAACAACATTTCCGAGAGCAGGAGGGCTGAAGCTACGAGGCATGATCTTGTGGTCTCTAGCATCGTTTGTGTACAAGACTTATCCATGAGCATGGTGTGGTGCAGTTCAAACCGAGTTAATTAATATTCATTATAATTTTACTTTGTTCTCGCTACAAACTCTCTCTCGAAACCTTAAGTATAAAAAAGCTATAATTTATAGTTCTTTCTTACGCCTAATCTTTTCAAACGATAACAGCACAAACTACACGAAAGCTGGTTTAGTCATGTGTATTTTGAATTTTCTTTCTCGGTATGCTTTGAAGCCCAACCAAACAGCAACCATCTTTTTTTAAAAAAATAAAATAAAATTCAACAAGAAGAGGCAACGAGAAAAATCATTTAGATGGTCAGGGCAATTTCTTCAATCCAGGTATCACAAAAGGTGAAAAACGTTGTGCTTAATCACTCTAAATTAAAGAATCTTTCAGAGTTCAGGGGTACCTCTTCTTTTCCTGACGAGACATCACTCTATATATACCTTAATTTGTTGCCTTGTATACTCCCAATGGCCTGCATGCATGGCCGTCTAATTATTGTTGGACACCGAAATTCTAAAAATCTTCGTAGTTTTCTCTTTAACAAGACATAGTATTTCACAATATGCCGCGTATATACTCATTCCATCAACTTGCCCTAATCTCTACACTCCTATATATAAATATTCTGATGCTTCCTCTCACCCCTCGTGCAAATATTGTGCTGTGATTAAGCTCTAGCTCAAAAAACTATGGCATCCGTCTTCAAGAATTTCATTGCCTCTTCTGTTATGACATTGTTGTGTTTCAGTTTGTGCTTTTATCCATTCGCATTGGCTCAAGATTCAGGAACTGCGACCTTCAACACACCCCCATACGTTCGTAAGAATTTCTTTCATCCCCTAAAAAAATTAATCAAGTATAATAAATTAGCCATGTATTCTTCTTGTTTTCTCTATCCCTTTCATGATTTAATTTATTTGTAAACTCAGCTTCTAAATGCTATGGATATGAAGATCGAGGAGTGATGATTGCAGCAGCAAGTGAGGGGATTTTTAACAATGGGGAAGCTTGTGGGCGATATTACCAAGTAACTTGTGTTAGCGGGACAAATGAGGGCACTCCATTCCCTTGTTTGGATAATGGGTCAGTTGTTGTGATGATTACAGATCTTTGCCCTCCTGATTCTTGTAGGGGTACCATTGATTTGTCACAAGAAGCTTTTGCCTCCATTGCTGACCCCAATTCTGGCGTTATAAACATCTCTTACCAACAGTAAGTCTGCATTAAGGGCTCGAGAAATTAATTCTTGTTAATTTGTGAAATATTTGAATGCTTTAAAGTACATGGCTGATATTGCATGTTCAATTACTATGCAGGATTTGAGAGAAGAAGCATGCATTGAAGAAAGAACCAGCACGGATTTTGGTTAATGCATTCTGATACTGATCAAGAAATGAAGGGGTTCCTGATCGATTGAATATTGTTTGTTTTTTTTATTATATCCAATAATTGGACAAGAAATTGTACCAAAAATTACAAATTAAAGAAATTCATTTTTTTTCCCGCTATTTACTTACTTTTAGTATTGTTCAGGTGTCAAAATACAACGGAATTTAAGACAAGTGAGCTGGATATTGTTTTGAATCTTCTGAAGAATGCATTAGGCATCAGAAAGATAATTTAGTCCATCAGACCTCGTGAAGAACAAAAAAGAAAAGACAAGGCGATTACATAAACCATGCCAACCTGTTTGCCCTTTGAAGGAAATTGTGAGCATTGCGTTCATACATAACTTCGATGCCAAGATAAGCACGGTTTATAATATCCGCGTTTCGTTGCTAGCAACATTGGCTTGTTTAGCCTTTTTCGACTACCCGAGGATCTAACGGATAAATGGTATTTCCAAGACAAGAAGTACAAAAAGAGTCAATCTGTATAGTATTTGCATGCATGGACAAGAAGAATGGCAGAAGGAACCATAGCAGAGGAAAAACAGAGTTGTTAAAGGGAGAGAGTCAGGGCCACATAAATTTTGATACCAAACTTTTCATACACATTGCCCTTTGGACTTCTTCTTATCTTTCTGTGTCATGTCCTCTTGGACAACGATGCAAATGGGTACAATGATGTGCTTCGTAAAATGAAGCGAATATTTTTGTTCAGATTCTACAAAAAGTGTAATGGATCTTCTACCGGGTTCTGTTGCTGTAATATGAGGAGAATCTGTTTTACTACCGTTCAAGGAAGCAAGCAGAAACAATCAAATAACATATTTGATAATAGAAGCTTATATATATTTTTTTTTTTACAAAATTCGTGAAAATTAAGAGTTTGGAGTTGTAATGCTTTATAACATAGCAATTTTTCATGAACCATTAGACTAGTCCTTGGAGAAAGAAGAAAAGATTTTCATATTCTGTTGGACTCATCAGCATCTAGATGTCCTTGAGCACTTCAAAGCACCTGCAGAGCTTGTCAATGCCTTCACATACTTGGCATCTCCAACCTTGAAGCTTTGCTCCTTATTGTAGTTAGGCTTTGCCATACCTCTGCGACCTGTTTGGAAAAATGAAGCTCCATTTGTAAACAGATCCCCTATGGAGTAGAAGTTCCAGGGCTTGCTTTTCCCACTGATCCCATTTCTCCATGTTACCTGTTATTTCAAGTGTCTGGTTATAGTTTTTCTGATCAATATTTAGCCATCCTTTCTCCTAATTTTGTAAGAGGAAGAACAAGCGTTTGACAATTGTTATTATTACCTCCTTCTTTCCTGATGTTGGTGCAATAAAATAGTTGGATTCGCTCTTGATGCTAGGACTCATGCTTCCCCCAATCGCATACTGTTCCCATCCTCGGTACAGATTGTTGGCTACATGTGCATATCCATGGCGAATCCTGTGTTACATAGTTTTGAATTCTTCTATTAAGATTCACCAATTATACATTATGCAGAAATTATGTTCAAGAAATGCGTCCATATTGAGGGGATCGATGGAGTATTTAGTGAACTAAGAATTACCTTGGCATTCTCTGGTTACAATTAGGTCCGAAACGATTGAAGGCAACAGTAACCTTCATGTTCTTGTCCCTCAAGAACCCATCATCATGGCCAAGTAGCATGACCTTGTCTTGGTCTCTAAACCAATTGTTAGAGACAGTAACAAATGTAGATCCTCGAGTGACATCAAGAAGACCATCCTGGCATGAATACAGTGTGTTGTGATCTATCCAAACCTTAGATGCACTGACCAGCCTTATTGCATCCCCATCCATCTGACCTAATTGCATTTGTTTCCCATCTGGTCCCATGACTGTGCTAGGCCCTTGTGCATTGCAATGGTGAATCCTTAGGCCATGGATGATCACGTCCGTTGCCTAAACAAACAGCATAAGTACTGCAAATCAAAATTATAGACCATGCATTGCGTATTCAATCACGAAAGTTGGCAACTAGAGAAAATTAATGTACCTTGTACACCAAGAAGCATCCGAAGCCTTCAATTCCAACATCAACACCGCGACCGTCAATGGCAGTATAGCTGCTAATAAGAAGAGGTTTCTCAAGTTTGATATCCATGTTCCTTTCGAAAGTGATCCAGACTTTGCCTGTGATCATGGTGGCTCCATGTCTTAACGTCCCTTGTTTGGGGTTCACAGGGTCATCACTAGGATCGGTGACTTTATACATTACAACATCTCTCCCAACATTGTTAGTCATTTTCCCTGCAAACCCTACAGAACAAGATGCCAGTTGTTGCCGGCTTCTTCGCCAATTCGGACTCGGTTTCCAACATTGATCTATGGCATTCATTTTGTTGGCAGCAATACAAGCACTGGGGATGAAGGAAAGGATGGCAATAGAAACGACCACTACTACAAGGTGCCTTAAGACAACCATGATGATGTCTTAGATAAATTATGGGAGAGGGTTAGAGATTTGCAATGTAAGAGTTAAGGAATGGTGGAGGGTTTTTATAGAGGAGCTCAGCAATGGTGGCGTTGCAGTTTGTTCTGTTGGTTACAGTAGAATGCGGCAGTGATAACTAATTTTCTATTTTTGTAATTACAATTATAAGTGGGTGTTGTATCCTAAACATAGATAGATTACAATAAAATCTCCCATGATTTGTGTACTAATACAGTTGGTTTGGTTGTTGATGAGACCATTCCATAGATATAACTAACATTTATGAACATATATATATAGTTATTAAAAACAGAAAATAAACCTTACAAAATCTAAAAAAATGTAAATTAAATGAAATTCTAAATTTTTATCTAACTTTACTAATATTTTATAATTAAAAAACTGAGAAACATAATTAATTCTAATAAATATTCCATCCAAACTTATTTGAATTAAATCTTTAACCTCATGTTTTTGTCTAGATATTCTACATACAGTGATTTATTTATTTTGATAAATTATTAGGTTAATTTACATCTTTATCATTTCAATCACAATTGCACCATCGTCTCCACATTCCTCAAAAATCTTCAATCACGTAATATCTACCAATTTATTATTTTCTCTTAATATTTAATACTTTTATTATATCAGTATTCCTATTAATTAATGTTTGGAGCTATTGAAAATAAACTCCAGAAAATAATTTCATATTGTTTCCTCCACTGTCTCATTTGTTTTTATATAACAATGCAATCCTGGAGCAATATCTTCCATTAAATCTGATGCCATTTATTATTTCTCTAATATCTATTTGTATATCTAATTAAATTTATTTGTATTTTTTAAAATATCTTATATCTATAATCCTTGACGTTAAATCTAACCTACCAAATTAGTTATGTGATAATAAATTTATATTGAATATATGTTAAATTTTCAAGTCATATGCTTTTAGCTTACAAATTATGTATTTTCAAAAAAAAAAACTTACAAATTATGTGATTAATTTTAATGGACTTCTCCGAAATATATTCAAAATAATAAATTAAATAATTAATATATATATATATATATATATATATATTTAAAAATGAATTTTAGTTAATCTAATATTTGTTTTAAAAAAATAGATTTGAAAGAGCCATTTTTTTTAATAAAAAAAGCATGAATTCAGTACGTAAAACATGCCGTTTTGCACTTAAACGACTTGTCATATTCGAAACATGGATCCATTTTTTATTTTTATTTTTATTTTTATTTTTATTAACTTATTATTATTATTTAAGGCAGTGAGCTTTCCATTTTGCAAATATGAAATATCTCCCTCTCTCTTCTCTTTTGCAGCTGTGGCAATGGAGTCTGCATCTCTAAAGCATGTAATCTTTACAAGAAATCAGTACAGTATCTTCTCGAAGAATCAAAGAAAACACCACCCACTCATCCCAAAAACTCATGTTAGGAGAAGATTTGGCTTTGGCAGCGTCAAAAACTACAAAAAATCAGATTTTCAAGGTAGAAACTTTGATGACTTACATGCTTAGTACATACATGGCCTTGCTTATAGTTATTTAGCAGTCCGTTCATGTGATATGTGCTTCTTTTGCTGCTTGAATTAATGGGTTTTCTTTGTATTCTTCAAAAGATGCTAAATTTCTTGGATTTTTGCTGTTTCTTGAACCTGTGGACGGAAAAGGGACCATTTTGAATACAAAGATTGTATCTTTAATGTCTTCTGTTTTTATTTTTTTAACTTAATTTGTGGAGATTAAGAGTTTATAGTATTCATATAGCTGAGTTGAAAGTCCATTGATTGATTTCAAATAAATTGGTGGAGAGATGGAGGAGTCTTATGTTTGGAAGTCTATGATTTTGTTGTGGATGGCTATGTATCCTACTAGGGAGGTACTAAAAATGGTTTCTAAAATGCTGTAGTGGATAGCAAATTGATGCCTTTCTGCTTTCTGAAGTTGTTATTTAAGCACCCACGATTCGAAACTGAAGGTAATTTATCCAGTTAGCACTATGAAATTTGCAGATGGAAATTTGTTGGGTTGCAAAAGTTTTTTTCTTCATCTGATTAGGAAAAATGACTGGTCCTTGAATTCGTTATGTGATGTTAGTAGTTAGCTTTTTTTTTAAGCAGCTGCAATAGTGTGAATGTGTGATGTTAATGAGCTTATGCTTGGGGTTTTTAGTATGATTAAGTGCTTGCTTTGTGAGCATATGCATGCAGCCTTGAATTATTTCCAAAGTCATGTTTTCAATCCTTGCCTCCTGTTGCTACTTTGATAGTTGCCTCTTCGAAAAACTAGGTTTCCCACTTGGAATTAAGATACAAACTTTGTTTGAAATATGCGCTATATGGTTCCAGGAAGTCCCAAAAGAAAAGGAGGGGCATATGTTCAGTATGAATCTTTTATGTACCTTTGATTTGTATGTGGTAGCTTATGTTCTACAAATCAAACTCTGTATATCTCCCTAGGTACCATTTCGCTGTGAAATTGCATAGACATGGAATTGAAGAAATTGTTAATGAAAGACATTTGTTTATAATGCCTTGTACAATCCTTTCCATGTCTATTAACATAAAATTAAGTTGTGTTCATGATTGCTGAACTTGGCTATAAACTTCTAGTTTATAAGACTAATGAGTTTTCATTTCAGATTTTCAGGGCTATGCAAAACCTTTGCATCTTTTGCCAGCAACAGAAGTGAAAGTTTGTACAGAAACCTCACAAGAAAAGCTTCTTACATCTATCAAAGGATCTTGGTCTTTGTTCAAGGTTAAGCTATGTACAAGTAATGTCTATGGCTCAAGTCTGAGTGATCCTAATGCTGGAATACTCTTATGTTTGATAGACAGGAATGGTGACTCAATATTGCACAGAATACCTGCGATTTCAGAGTCCAATTCTGCTAACTTGATGGACATGGTTGAGTCTGACACACTTCATTTCCAAAGAGGTTCAGTTGATGAATTCACCTTTGAGGGCCCCAAGATGGGGAGGATCGAATCTCTTTGGGTCAGTGTTGAATCAGGTAAGTCCGAGATGGTTGTGAAAAGCCTTAGGATTTGTAGTCTAGAATGTCTTTTCTACTCCATGACTCAGAATTGGGAACAATATACCATGAATGCTCAACCTAGACTTCTACCCACATTGTATCTGATATATGCTTGTCAACTCTCATAGTTTAATTGGCATCCAGTGCAAAACATCCTCATTTATATATCCCTGGGATATTAGGTAGCAGTAACTCATATAGTATTGATTAGGCTTGTCTTGAACATCATAATAATGGTTTTCCTTTTCTTTATTTCTCAAATTTCTAAGGTCAGGTCAGTGGAGATTAGATGGTGTGAGCCTGACTGTCATTAGTGCTTCTCAAGCTTCCCCTGAAGAAAATGATGGACAGGAGATCCGGTATACTGGTTGCCAGTATGAGTTTGAAACTGATGATGTTTTGCTTGGGGAGGGAAGTGACATATCCATGGTGGAACTTAGACCTTGCCATGTATCTGATTTATCTGGGGTTGATCCATCCACATTGTTGAGTAAAAGCCCTTCCATGTCAACCTCCCCACCTGGCAGCAACGTTTCTAACGAGGAAAGCATGAGAGAATATGCAGACTTGAAGTTATCTTTGTTATCCTATGATGCAATGCTAATTTTTGTGGGTACAACAATAACAGGTTTCTCAGCTGGAGAAAATGCTGCTTTTGCTTTCTTTATCGGTGGAATTGGTGGCTTTTTATATTTGTTGCTGCTACAAAGGTCTGTCGATGGATTACCAGCTTCATCAATTCCCAGCAATACCAGTGGGTTCGATCGCCTAGTTGGAGGACTTAAGGGTCCAATATCAAGCTTGGCACTGGCTGTAGGGTTTACTTTTCTAGCAGTGAAGTATAGCTCTGGCGATGCTCCCTCAGTGTTCACTCCAAAAGAACTTCTGGCTGGAATGTTGGGGTTCCTTGCGTGTAAAGTGGCTGTAGTATTGGCAGCATTTAAGCCTTTGAAACTGGATTTCAAGGAAAATGAGTAATGTATTTCATTTTCCTTTTGTATAGGGTTGGAAACCTAGAGTTCGTATAGAACCTAATGGGAAACACTGAAGTGTGTGTAAACATAGGAAATATTTGTTCGTGTTTATTCGTCTCATCTGAACGTAAATGATACAGAAGTTACTAAGAAAGGATGAACCATTGGACTACAAACGCTTTTGCTGGTTAAATTTTGTGTTTAACCATTCTATAACACACACACTTACAGTCCTAGCAAGCAGAGAGAGCATGTTATTTGACAGCCAGAGAGATTGAAATACGTTGTGTCAAGTACATTGTACTCACATTTTATGTTTGCTCACAACTAGCATCAACCTTATCTCTTTGCCTAACGATTAGAAAATAATTGAAGATAGGAAAAAAGAAATTACAGATGATTTGAGCTATTGATCAATGATAAGTCTAGCTGGGAAGAGAGATTTGGGAGTTGTAAATTTTCTGTTGTTTCGGACGTAGTCAGTTAGCTAGCTAGTTTTATTCCTATTTGAACCAAACAGGCCTGAAAATAACCACACATTATAAGAAAATCAAAGGCAGAAGACACCTTTAGATAGGATTTTCTTTCTTCCGAGGAGCATATGTTACTCCAATGTCGAGTAAGAACATTACCAGACAGCACCAACCAATCCAAACAATCAGCAGTGGTACCAAAAGGTTTGAAATTACAGATCGATTCGCGATGAAAACAGGGCAGATAGCTAAGGAGATCCCGAGGATAATTTTATATTATCCTCTGACAGCCAGTTGAGTATCTGCAATGTATCATTTAGAATAACAGAAGGCTAATAATTAATTCACTTTGAAAGCCGCCTCGGAGCATTGCAGATTCAGCAACTGCTAGTGCTGCGAGAGTTTGTACAAGACGAAAGAAAGCAGTACATCATCCATCATAGCCTGTTTATCTAAAGATTTTAGTCTCTGCAACTGTTGGTGAAATATAATATATAGAGAGCGCTTAGAAACTATGTGACTTTAAAGAGAGAGAAAATCCCTATGAAGTGACATTTGCCTCCACTACCAATATTGTAGTTAATTGCCATTTGGATTCATGGCAAAAACATTTTCAAGAAGTTCAATTGATACCAAACCAAGTACTCCTCTTCAAGTACTCCTCTTAGAGATTTTCAAAGAGATTTTTTTACGATTAATTTTATATTATTCTCTAATCTTTCTTCCAAAAAAAAGAAAAAGAAAAAATGGTTGAACATATTAACCAACAAGTTATTGCTTGGATGCATGGGCTATCGATGTCATTAAATCCTTAATTAATTAGCACGGGATTGAACTAGACTAATAATTGGAAAATAAAAAAAACAAATTCTTGTTAAATGAGAAATCTTTTCTTAAAGATCAAGTTTACAGATTTTCATAGATTTCTTTAATGGATTTGTGTTCATGAAGTTCCTAGTTTGGTGAACTATTGGTTTCTTTAATCATTAAGTTGTCAACCGATTTATCTATGGCCAGCATCATTATGTCTCTGTTATCTATGAAAACCATTTTTAATTCTTTCTCTCACTTTCTCTTCAACTCTTAATAATCTTCCCAAATTGCATCTCTTAACATTCCCATGGAGATTTTTAAGAAGCTGAGCTGCCACATTATATACAGAGTTGAAGGCATTGGACTCCTTTGATCAGGAAGCAAATCGATGCAAGAATGAAAGTGTTTGGTGTAGGTTTTTTTTGTATCTCTCGATTAGATGCATTGGATTAACTGGTTTGAACTCTCTATTTAGTTCTAAATCTACTCATGTAATTCTAAATTTGTATTCCAAGTTATACGAGTATTAATATAATTAAATTTATTTCATACAAATAGTAATTTAACCGAAAAAGTAACCAAATAATTAAAAAAACTTAAATGTAAAGTAAACTCAAAAACTTAGAAAATAAATATTTACATTGATATAGTAATTCATACTCTGATTACATCTATGAATTGAAACTCGTGGATTGTGAAAAATCTATTTTGGTATTTTTGGTTTATAAAATTGAAACTACATCTCTCTGCTGATTACAAAGAAAATTGCAAGTTTACTTGATTATCGTCTATATAATTATTGCCTATTATTCTATTGTCTATAGAAGTATCGCCTAAAATTTCATGCCTACTTGATAAACAAGTTTTGAAGATTATGTGAGTTTGATTGAATTACAACGCAGTTGTTGTTTTTTATTGTTGTTCTTGGTTGTCTTGTCTCTTTCTTTAAATAAGAAAGTTGAAGATAATTTCTAGTAATTACCCACTCACCTTATTCAAAATAACTTCTAGTAACTACCCACTCATCCTGTGTAAGGTAACTAGCGACTCATTTTTTATTTTAAGGATCTTCTACCATATAGATTATTTATACCTTCAATTCACTCTCCACGTTCAGTATGGACTTTATCAAGTCTGGTTTGCAATCAAGTTTAGTATGTTCTTCCTAGTCCAAACTTCTTAACTCTTTGGTCAATTTTATTGTATAACAGAAGGGAAACAATAGTCAAGTCTAGTTTGGAATGTTTTTATACACTCTTTAATATTTTGGCTATAACTTTTGATTTGAATTTTAGAATGATGTAAATTACTCCAATTCAACAAAGCTCATTCATAGGTGCAAGTCATGGGTAGGCAACTACGCTTCTTGATCATCATTTCAGACAGACATTTCAATGTTCAAGTCTTTGTTTTTCTAGTTTTTTTTTTTTGGAAAATGTTTTAGACATTATTTTGAGGTGATTTTTATTTTTATTTTTATTTCGACATAAATTTCTTTGATTGACTAGTTTTAGATGGTATTTTTAATTAGCTGGCTAATCAAAAATTTATCCTTTTATATATATAGATAGATAGATTTTCCAACCCTTGTGGGTTGTTTTTGGACATCCACAGTTTTATTTAGAGTTAGTTTTTCCTACATGATATTTTACATCAGTGTTTAAGTGTAAGACGTATATTCTTGGCCCATCAAAACCAAGCTCAAATTTCAACCCAAACCCAGCCTAACTAACCTAGGCATTTAAATAAAAGGTTTCCAAGGAATTGTTTTTCTCTCTTTTACTATTTTCTTCTCTCTACCGTAACTTTCTCATAAAATACAAGTAAGTATCTTTCTCTTTTGTTATTTTCAATTAGAAAATTGATTGTGGAATGATTAAAAAAGTGTTTAGGGTTTTTATATTCATTGGGTGATTGAATGATTTAAGGGAGTTAATTGAAATATTATGGTATTAGTTGGCGAACTGATTAGGTGATTGAAATTATGAGTTTTTGAATAACAAATTGTTTAATTATGGGATCTACATATTTAAATACTGACATATCAGGATTTTGGAAATCTCGATCAACCAGTTGAACGGTTGGTATGAACCGGTCGACCGGTTGAACATTTTGGTCTACCGGTTGACCCAACAATAGGGGTTAATCGGGTCTATTAAGTTTGATCAATTTGGGATATATCCGGGATCGATCAGGTGAATCAGTTTGGATTTATAATTATGTTTCGGTCTCTAATATTAGAGTTGTAATATTTTATAATTATTTGCTTCGATTCATTTTTTAGTGTATTTTCGTATTCATATTGGTTTTGTTAACGTTTCTCCTAACGATCTTCAGTAGTCTTCGGTTCTACATCCATTTGTCTTTTGCTTTTGTTTTCTGGGTGTGTGGGATCATTTTTAATATGCATGTAATATAAATATTTTATGTATGTTGATTAGATGATTAGTAGAATTGATAATTTCTTGAATATATATATAAAATCATGTGAGTACATGTTATGTTTTGATATTGGTATTCTTGTCAGAAACTTCATATTAACAAAGAGTAGTTAGTCTTTGTGTAAATCATACATGTATACCTAGATGGTGAGAGAGGCAACGTTCGGGTGTCATCTGATCTCTGACAAGTTTTTCACTACCTTATGTTAATATGCTTAGTATGTATATTTATATCAAGATATTTACGACTTGCTAATTATTAATATCTAGGATGTATATTAAATGTTATTCTCTTACTAAGTTAGTTGAACTCACCTCTCTATTTTAATATTATTTTCAAGTTTTTAGTTTCTGTTCGCATGAGACTTTGTTGAGTGTTCCTGCTTCTTCAGTTTTGGCCGGTATGCCTTACTTGTTCTGCGAGGTTTTTTTTTATAGTTTTGATTCGGTATCTTAGATGCTCTATTAAGTTTAATGATTGGATTTTATCTATTGTAATAAGTATTTTAGACTATTATTTTATTTTATGTAATGACGAGAAGTTTTGAAGTATTATATAATTTTATTAGTTTTAAATAATATAATATTTTTAAAGATTATGAAATGTTGTAAAAAATTTATATAATATGTATGTTTTGAGATTTAGTATTAATAGGGTGTTCTTATAACATTACTCCTGTATACCGGTCATGAGTCGTGACATTAAGGATCTTGCAGCCCTTCTATTCTTTCCTTCGTGTTTCACTTTTAATCCTAATTACCGATTTCAGGTTGGGTTAGCTTTAAGTTAAAGACCCATCAACCCCCCACCCAATAACCTATTCTACTTTATGCAATTATCGAGAACATGTGGAGATTATTTGATTCATTAATATATGTATGACCTGCCAAAGATCAGATCTAGCCACATAATAGTTTTTAATATTGCTAGAGAGAGCAACTAGTTTGGCGAGTCGGTGCTTGAGTTATAGTTGGGAAGGGAGATTAGGGAGAAGAAGGTTCATCTTTTCTACATTTTTCTGCTTTTTTGGAGGAGTTTTTTTCTTATTTGATCCATAACATACCTGAAAATAGTTAGCTCTCTGAAGTTGTAAAATGTGTTCAACATTTTCAGTTTCTACGAACCCTTGCAGTTATGGAGCAAATAATGCCAGATTCTTGCATTCAAAATCCTTTGTTACAAGAACAAGAGCTCAAGGGATTAGAGCCCACAAATGCTCGAGCAGTGGTGCCATTCCTCGGCCATTGATCAAAGAATTCATTCCTCGTACTGGTCTTCGTGTGCATGAAATTGTCGAGAGGCAGTCGCAGGCTAACAACTTAACCAAGCAAGATGCCTGTAGAAGGGTAGAGATGAATCTGACATTACTTGAAGAAGCGTATAAAAGAAGCAGAAACATCTGTGCAGAATATGCTCGGACGTATTATCTAGGTGGGTATAACATCCTGTTTCTGATAGGATGTAGTCCTTTACTTGCCTGTAGTTTATTCTGATGTGCTATAGGTATTGCCATTCGTGACTGAATTTTGTCACTCATAAGCCCTCTTTTGATGCAGCTTCTTTGCTGATGACAGAGGAGCGACAGAAAGCCATATGGGCAATTTATGGTGAGAGACTAACATCACTGAGTATGTAGATTAGCTGATTACTCTTTAATTATACGTTCCTGATAACTTATTTTCAATCAGAATTGGTCTGTTTCTTCTGAGTCTTGAGGAATCAGGATGGTTCCAACTCAAGGCATACCAATGGACTAAATGACCATTTGTATTTAATCCTAAAGGCTAGACCTTTGATTACCTAGCTAAGAAATTAAAGATAATTCGTCTTCTGTTAATTCTTACAACTGATTCTCAAGTTGTTCTGCTTTAACTGATATGCTTAATTATGCAGCTTGGGGCACTAGGATAGATGAAATGGTGGATGGCCCAAATGCTGTCTACATGGGCACTTCTCTTCTTGATAGGTGGGAGGAAAGACTGCAAGACATCTTCGACGGCCGCCCCTATGACATACTTGATGCTGCACTTACTGATACAGTTTCCAATTTCTGTCTAGATATCAAGGTACCTGAAACATTTTCCCCTTTAGCCTGATTTCATTCCAATCTGTTCGTGCAAGAATCGTTCTTTTATTCCATGGCATGTGAAAAACAAACTACAAATTTTATCAAGATCCTTTCAGTTCTTAGCTTATTTATTTGCGTTAGTATTTTCCTTTGTTTCTTCCATTCACAGCCTTTCAAGGAGATGATCGAGGGTATGAGAATGGATACCTGGAAAAGTCGGTATAAGAACTTTCAAGAGCTCTACCTTTACTGCTACTATGTTGCTGGAACAGCTGGAATCATGACTGTTCCAGTAATGGGGATTGCACCTGAATCTTCTGTTTCTACTAAAAGCATTTATAATGCAGCAATTCATTTTGGTATTGCAAATCAACTCACAAACATTCTCAGAGATGTGGGGGAGGAGTAAGTTTTCAGTGCCTCAGTTTTGCAATTGCAACATGTTCTACTCGGTTTCAAGATTGTTCTTTTTCATTTTCCCTTCTCAGTGCATGGATAGGGAGAATTTATCTTCCACAAGATGAGCTTGAACAATTTGGTCTATCCGACCAGGATGTTTTCGCAAGAAAGGTCACTGACAATTGGAGAGAGTTCATGAAAGAGCAGATTGCAAGGGCAAGATTCTATTACAACCTTGTAGAGCAAGGGATCTCGCGTCTTGACAAGGCTAGCCATTGGCCGGTATCTATCTACCTTCACACCATTGAAACACCAACATAAATCGAAAACTTTTCACATCTTTGCTGATAGATTGATATTTTATTTGCAGCTATGGTCATCCTTGCTCTTATACCAAAACATCTTGGATGCAATTGAAGAAAATGATTACGATAACCTCACAAAGCGAGCTTATGTTGGAAAGACTAAGAAACTTATCATATTGTCTCATGCATACAAAAAAGCTCAATCAGTTCCAAGCTCAATATTTCACTAAGATTGCGTTATTGGTTGGTGTTTCAAAACCGAAGAGACAAGATACAAAAGAGATAGGAACGAAACCATAAAATAAATTTGCCACAAGAAAATACTCTCTCTGTCTTAACTGTTTCCATCTCTTTTGTCTAATCAAAGCTATCTAAAAGAAGGTTCTTGTAGCAGTTAGCATAGAGAAGTGAAGCGTGCTTAAATTATACCAAGTGAAGTTTGTGTCTGATGCATCACCTCTTCGAGATGTGAATGCTTGTTACATGGATTGGCATTTGAGACTCATTATAAACAAGGATTTGCATGGAAAAGTAAACTTCATGTAGATTTTCAGCAGAAAATCTTGCGAATGTGTTTGGTATTGCGGTAGCAGATGTAGTTATAGTTTAAAAAAAATTATTTTATAAAAAGTACTTTTAGTTGAGGTTGGGTTGGAAAAATATATGTTTGATTAAAACTGTGGTTGAAATTGAGATTGAACAAAAAGTAGTTTAATGTGTTTGGTTAAGAATACTTTTGAAATTAAAGTTATAAAATAATTTAAAAATATATATATTAATATTTATGGTTTTTAATTTAAATATTGTAGATTTAACTATTACAATTACATCATGAAATAAATCATACTTTATATATATAAAAAAAATTATTGTTCCATTAAACTATCTACAATTCCATTACGTACAAAATTCATCCGACAAGAATTACAAAATTATGTAAAATATTATCAAGAATAAAATTGAGATTACAGTACGAGTAAATTTAATTCACCTTAAACTAATTTTTTTAAAAAACAAAAAAAAAATTGTTGTTCACATTCACGTGAATAGTGCAAGTGAAATCAATTAACTGCACTGGTTTTTTGGAAAAAAAAAATTGTTCACGTGAACAATGCGACAGTGGAGCATGGCTTCACTGTACATTAGAAATCCCCACGAGAAGCAGCAAAATGTTGCTTCTCCAAAACCTGCGGCTAGGCTGCAAGGTTGGTGGGTCCTACCAAGCAAAATCACTTTTTTTTTCTTTATCAAACGTTGATATGTCTGGCTGCAGGTGAACCTCACCCGCAGCCACAATACCAAACAATCTTAGAGTCAGCTAGTGAAGCAGAAATAGGTTTTACCGCTCCTAACTTGTGTATCGGAAAATTAACTTTTTTGTTTGTTATGTTGTTATACAAGAAATTTAATGGGAGGAAACAAATTAATTATAATTAATAAGCAATAAACTATATAAAAAAAATCAAATGAAACATGATACCAAGGGGATAGAAAAGAAATATGTACAGCATGTCACATGACAACCTTGGAAAAGAATAATGGTTCTGTTGCATCTATGCCCATGAGGATAGGTATTGGGATATATAGGAAGGAGAGGGCATCAACACAAACAAAATGTTAAACATTGAGTGAAAATACAATATTCACAAAATGTATATTACCTTGCACCTAACAAAAACCCACCATGAAATTTGCTTGAATAGACCCAGATAATCTAGATTCAGGTGAGCTAGTAAAACCCGAGTTAATATTATTGTTTTTGAATTAGTTATAAAAATCACTTACCAATAATTAATAAAAATGAATAAGCATTGACTTGATCCATTTTTCCATTTTATTAAACAAAATCAAAGTCATGTGTAGAATAAGATATAATTTTTGTAAAATTGCATGGATTAAATTGTGTTTGATTATTTATTTTGAAAAAGAAGAGATAAAAATAGTGGAGGTAGAAAAAATATGTTGGTATGTCTTTCTTATTTTAAAATGATAAAAATTCAGTCTAAAACTATATAAAAAATTTATTTATTTTTATATTTTTATCTTTGTACTTTTAAATTTCTTCAACCAAATATATTTGTATCCTAATAAGTTTATATATAATTGCTTTCTTGTATACAATTTACTTTAATTTATTATAGGAGTGAAAACAAATGAATTTTATAATATTTTAGGCTTAGAGCAAATTACCTTTCACTATTTTTATTTTTATTTTATCTTATTGAAGAAAATTATTTGGTTTGGCACGAGGTGAAACCAATTGAAATATATAGTGAAATCAATCATTATTTTTTTCTTCTTTTGGCTCAATACTAAGAAAATTAAACGGTCTCCATATAGCCATTTGGCATTGTTTTTCACTGTCCCAAAGATGATCATTCTTCAGGTCACACTTTGTCTTTCACTTCGGCTTTTACCTATTAAATTTCCTTGCTGGTTTTGGCAAGCATGGTGAGATCCCAATGGATTTTTAGTGACTTTTCTCATATTACTATGCTGGCTCGGTTAAGCCATTGCAAAAATGGCCTCAAGTCTCAACTTAAGCTGCATCACATCAATACACAGTCCATAAACTGCCAATAAGTAGCTCCAAACAGCAGCTTTCATCCTCGAAGATGGATTGAGTCCTGATGTTGAGATGTTCAAAATGTGTTGTCTTAGCTCCATGTATCATATAAGACTAAACCAACTGTTCATGCATCATGGCCTTCACAAGGGGAAAATGACGGCAACATGGCCTATTCTTTGATTGCACACTGTAAAATTCATATGGGGG